>Ga0209712_10003006_pt1 | contig 13778 bp, 12 predicted proteins | sample ArcOceMetagenome_FD_187443 | JGI IMG/M metagenome (GOLD analysis project Ga0209712, IMG submission 187443) | Marine eukaryotic phytoplankton communities from Arctic Ocean - Arctic Ocean - Greenland ARC118M Metagenome (SPAdes) (version 2) | ecosystem: Environmental > Aquatic > Marine > Oceanic...
CTAACACACACAACTAAACTAAATATAGGACTTGCGTCCGGCTGTTACTCAGCCATCACCTGTTCTGTCTTTAGTACTTAGTTTACACATTATCAGATTAACAGTCATCTGACCTCGCATTCTACAGCGAGTTCTACCAACTGAGCATCTCGTGCATGAAAGATCCTTCCAGAAATCTTTTAGATTCCCTGGAAAAGGTCAACATGGCACTTGATCCAAACAAAACCCCGCCTTCCGTTGCCAGTACAGCTGTCAAGATTCTTTCGACTGTCAAAGTCGTGAAGTCTCCTGCGGCCGTGTTGAGTATTGTTATCGATATGATCAAGGAGAAGCTTCTTCTCCAAGATACAGATACCACCGACCTCGAGAAACAGTTGAAATTCTACTTCAATGAAGTAGGGATTACAACTGAATCTTCCCTTGCAGTGATGAAGGACAAAGGCCTATGGCCTCTTCCTTCTGATCTCGCTGATACCACCAACGCTACCAATCTAATTAAGACCCCCATTCTCTTAACGCTATGTGAAATAGCGGAGTATGTGGGGCGAGTCCATGCAAGCGATCGCTTCCTTGGACTCGGAGTAACGTACAAGTCTTTGTCCAAATGGGCGAAGGCGATTGAGAATCCTGGCAGATATGACGCCCAGAGCTCTTCTCACAGTACGACTCGAGGAAAGCCCGTTGGAAAAGTACCGCACTTCACTGTACCTCCTTTTGAAGGAGATGCTTTGAAGGGCGATGTGTATATTAGCACCGTTTTGAATGCATTTGCAAGTGCTGGCCAAGGCCAGTATCTTACCGATGTCAATCATTGCTATATCAACCAAGAATGGTCCGGCGCTTTTGCTTCTCGTCTCCGCGAATCTGTGAATAAAGGAACCTTTCGGTACCTTTCAACACAGATGGATTCAGAAATCAATTGCACCAAGGTTTGGGCGCACATCAAGAAACATCTTTCTTCGAAAGACTTGGTTCTTGGTCGCATCCTCACGCTCTGGCAGAGTTTCTTCGCCCTTCGCTGTGACGATCAGGATGCATTCCTATTGTTTTACAGCGATGCAAAGCACATCATTCATAAGCTTCGTGCGGAGAAATCCGTAGCTTTGCAAGATGATACTTTCCTTCGCGCCTTCTTCGCTGGTATTATTAATGTACCAGAGTTGAAGGAAGTTACGAAGAAGTTCTTAACAGTCCATAGCAAGAAAACAGAAGATATTCTGGATCTTGTTCATGCTGACTTTCGCGCCATGAATGCTAAGGAGCACATGGTGGATGGTGTCTCAGCTAAAGGATCTACGAAAATTCGTAGAGTCCCAAGGACTGATGACAAAGCACCTGTCAAGCCTAAAGGAAACGGTCCTCCCTCTGTCCAGTATCGCAAGTTCCCAAAGAATACCGGCGGCCTAATCCCTGGCGATGTTTACAAACAAGTCAAGGACTGGTACGGCGCTTCTGCTAAAACGGACGACGATAAGACTGAAGAAGACAAGGCCTTCCTCAAGACGTTTAAATTCGCAACTGCTAAGCCTGCTTTCCACAAGCGTGGAAATCCTCAAGACTCCAAGTTTAATTACAATGAGCATCGCAATGCACGTCGTGCAGAGCGTTACTCAGAGGATCGTGAGCGTGAGTGGGACCGTGAGCGCGATCGTCGTGAGCAAATGCACAATGACTACTCTCCAGAGGATCGCCGTCGTTCAAATGACGGCGATTATTCCAGAAGTAGCCAAGGAGATGGATCAAGAGGCGGCCGTGGTAATGGCGGTGAGCAGCGCAGGGCTGCACGCCGTACCATGTTTCAGCGTTGACAGGATCAGCCAGTGGGTTTGATATTGATGAGTAAGCGCCGGGTTCAAAGAATCAGCGACTTAGTCATCACTGAAGATGAGGGTATTTTAATTAGTGACAGCGGCTGTGATCAGTCCATTATTAACTTAAATTCATTTTTAGTTCAAACATATACTGGTATAGATTTTATTGTAGGGGGAGCACTCGAAGGTATGGGATCATCGTCACTTGAATTAGTGAACGATGCATACACTCTTGCGTTGCTACCAACTGGTAAAAAGGTATTACTTAAGTTTAACCAAGCTTTATGTGATCCTGATCCTCTGCAACTTGAGGCGCTCTTCCAACCACACCAACTCCGTGCACACGGTGTTATTGTGGATGATTGCGCAAAGCGACATCGACGTTCGGATGGAAACCCTGGTGGTCAGTGTTTATCCACTCCGGAATCGACTGTTGAAATGCATTTTGACGGTTTCAAATGCTATTTTCGTATCCAAAAGCCTACGGCTGAGGATATGCAAAAGTATGAAACCATCGAACTGACATCATCCCAGCCCTATGAGCCACAATCGAGAAGATTTTCTCGTCGTGCACCTCGCAGGAAGGCTGAAGACATCAACGATTGGCGTGCTAAGCTTGGATTTCCCACTTTTGAAGTGACGGAAGCCACGTTAAGTAATACTACTCAAATGGTGCAGACACTCCAGGCTGAAACCCGGGAGTATATGCGAGACCATTATAAAACCCGAGTATGGGCTCTGCGACCAAGACGTATCAATGACACATGTTATTCTGATACTTTCTTTTCGTCGACAGTTTCCATCCGGGGTTTTAAATGCTTCCAGATGTTCGCATTCAAACAATCAAAGTTGAATGCGATCAAACTCATGAGAAGAGAAGCACAGGCGCCCGAGGCTTACGAAGATATTATTCGTGAACTCGGTGCTCCTAATAAAACAGTTACAGACAATGCGCAGGTATTGACAGGCCATAAATGGACGTCAATTAACCGTCGCTATTGTATTGAATCCGGACTTACAGTTCCCCATCACCAACATCAGAATTATTCTGAAGGTGAAGGCGGCAATTTTAAATTCGCATTACTTAAATTAATGCACAATACCAAACATGCTCCTTTGTCATATTGGTGTTTTGCTGCAAATTTCTTAGATAAAGTACGTCGTTTCCTTTCCAAACAGTCCCTTGAGGGCCGTTGTGCAAATGAAATGATTAACGGTGACACACCGGATATCAGTATATTCAGATTTCCGTGGTTTGCACCGATTTGGTACTACTGCCCAACAGTATCTTTTCCACAGGATAAGATGCTGCCTGGTTTCTTTTTAGATATAGCGGCGAATACCGGAGATAATTTTTCTTACGTTATTTTGCCAGTTAATAATATTTCAAATATTCCAACGACTAGGAATCCAGTAACACTGGTTCGTAGTGTGATTCGGAACCGTGATCTCTCGATCAACGTAGCTCCACGCTGTGTCGAAACAAGAGAAGGATTTAAATTTTACAATCGCGACGATGTTGAGATTCTCGGTGACGAGGAACTCAATATTGCCGAAGATGACTTAAACGAATACCTCAGTGCTTCGGAAGATGAGCAAGACTCCATCATGGAATCCTACTCATTTCTTTCAAATCATTCAGATGCTCCCGTTGAAACCTCCCTTTCTCAGCTGAATAGAGACATGTTCTCTATCTCAGAGGAGACAGAGGAGCCAATTTCGGAGGAGGAAATGGAAGATTCAGTGCCAGTATTACCTGAACGTAATACTGGGATACCAACTGCATCTCCCGACGCTGGTCCATCGCCTATACCTATGGTGAGTCAAACTCAACCAGAAGTTGAAGACGTGGATTCCGATGATGAAGACGCAGACCAAGGACCATACTCCTCGGAAGGCGACTTTAATTCAGTCGTTGACAATGTCAACAGCGTCCTTAACCCTGATAATATCGGTGACCGGGATGAATTACATTCAATCCTGGGACATCGATTTATTGCTGGTATACTCGAAATGCAAGTCTCGTACGAGACTGGTGATTTAGAGTGGCATCCACTTGAGCTTGTTAAAGATGTTGATGCGCATGCAGTTGCAAACTACGTGCTCACCAATGACCTTGGCAAGCTTTCGAACACGAAGCATCGCCGCTGGGCTCGTGCTTTTCTACGTTCGGTCAAAAGAACTATACGTCGTTTACGTCGTAGTCACTTCTTTGGATTTGATGCAACAACCCACTTTCCTACTCCTAAGAAACGTCGTTCTCGTCGAGCTACTAAAGCTGATCGCGAGAATGACCAGAAAGAGGAGAAGCAAAAGCAGGGTCCCAAGCGTACTAGTACTTTCAAATACGGGCTTGAAGTGCCTAAGAATTGGAAGGATCTCTTACGTATTGATGAAGCAGCTGGTAACCGCAAGTGGCAGGAAGCTGTTGAGAAAGAGGTGGCCGCATTGGTAATGCATGGCTGCTTTGATTTCAAGTCTCCTGATTTCAAACCTTCTGGCGAATATCAGTATTGCAGGCTACACTTTGTGTATGAGGTCAAGACTGACCTCAGACAGAAAGCTCGCCTGGTATGTGACGGTTCTCGAGTAGATCCCCGTGGGCTCTCTACTCGCGCAACCGTTGTTAAGGGTGTATCCGTACGTCTTCTTGATCTTATTGCTGACGCACAAGATCTTGAAGTCGTATGTGGCGACATTGGCAACGCTTTCATTCAAGCTGAAACCAATGAAAAGATATACACTCGTGTTGGAAGTGAATTCGGCGATCGTGCTGGTAGCATTGCTATCATTGTTAAAGCATTATATGGTTTAACAACGAGCGCCGAACGTTTCCATACACTTTTAAGCGATTTCCTACGATCGTTGGGCTTCCAACCATCTCGTTTCGACCGAGATGTTTGGATGCGACTCCGTGAGGAAAACAATGGTTTTGATTACATCTGCACTCATGTAGATGATTTCAAAGTCATTGCGAAGAATCCCATGCGCTGGATTGATTTGATTGCTGGTGCATTCTTAATCAAAGAGCATGGTCCCCGTCAATATTACCTCGGTAACGATTATACGTACCACGAGGGTCAAGATATTTGGACGTATGGATGTGGTACTTACACCAAAGAAGCTATCGACCGTGTCGAGCGCATTTTTGGATGTTTACCAAAAGAAGGAACGCCACTCCCAGTAAAGGATTGTCATCCAGAAATGGATACTTCCCCTTTACTAGTACTGGCTGATCACCGCAAATTCCAGATGCTGCTTGGCATGTTACAATGGCTTGTAACCATTGGCAGGCCGGATCTTGGACCGGTTGTCTCGTCGTTAAACCGCTTCGGTGCATGCCCTCGTGAATATCACTTGGAGCTTGCTATCAGAGTTTTCGGTTATTTAAAGACTTGCCCCGATGAGCAAATCGCTATCGATTCTCGACCTATGATTTTCGAACGCGATGAGCCAAATTTTTCCAAGTTGATCCCCGACTTCCTTAAGGACTATCCTGAGGCATCAGAGGAGATGGACCCTGGATTCCCACCATCGTTTGGCCCGATCATGGAGACTACTATTCTCGTTGATTCGGATCACGCGCATGATAAGAAAACACGCAGGTCATTGACCGGATTACTTGTCTTTGTAGGCAGTACTCCAGTCCTTTGGCTCAGCAAAAGACAAGGCTCGATCGCCTCTAGCACTTATGCAGCTGAATTCTCAGCATTGCGTACAGCGACAGAGGAGGCTCAGAGTATTCGATACATGCTCCGCTGCCTGGGATGTAACATCCCAAGCGACGGATCATGTCCCACTAAAATTTTTGGTGATAATCTCAGCGTTATTTTGAATTCTCAAAATCCCGCCGCAGATTTATCTAAGAAGCACGTTGCTATCTCTTTCCATGTTGTTAGAGAAGCAGTCGCTGCTGGTGTCGTTGAACCGTACTGGCTGAAAGGCGAGTACAACACATCTGACATTTTAACAAAACAGATTCCGCGCGCCGAGTTCCGTCTGCACTGCAAATTCTTGTTTTGGCATCCCGACTTTCATTTGCACACAAATAATCGTCTGGATACTGATTACAGAAAATAAGATTTCTATTTTATTCGCAGAAGGTTAGGGGGGGGTCGGACGTCGGCCACTATCAGTGTCCACGGTATGAGACTTTCCATCAATAGAGGAGTGACAATATCGTGTGATATTGGGGTAAGTAGTGATACTTGGCATAACGGTTATCCGACCGTTATCCCTGCATTCACTGTCAGAGATGAATGGATGGTTGTCACATGACATACCGACCGTTTGGGTGAATGGTATGCTACGAACTAACACAACTAAACTAAATATAGGACTTGCGTCCGGCTGTTACTCAGCCATCACCTGTTCTGTCTTTAGACCTTAGTATACACATTATCATTGTTTAATCCAGATAGATAGGATAACGTTAATAGAGAGATATCAACTGGACACTAGTTTCTCCTCGTAGGTCTACCTCCAAGTAAAGGCTTGTCGGAGCGCGATGGAAAGAACTGGTTTCTACAACATTAAACAAAAAGAAAAAGATAAGAAAAGTCCTTTCTCTCGCTCCTGTGCAATTTTGCTGAATATTCATTGACAACGAAGAACTCATCAGAAAATTGATCAACCTACAGATCACACAGACAGACATCCTTAACCAGCTATTGGCACGGTCCGTGAACGAGTTAGATACCGACACGGAGCCCGACACCAAGGTAGCAGTAAAGGACCAGAAAAGCAACCAGGTACACGACACGAATCTTCCATCAAAGGTAGGGGACTCCGTGATGATACTAAACCCGGGTAGTTTCAGGACAGAAGAAGAGGTAGTATGCAAGGTAATTAAGATCGGATTGAGAGTAACGGTATTTCGCCCCGACAGAAAGAAAATAGGCAGGAGGCTAGTGCGCAACCTCAGAAAAGTACAGTAAGATAGTACAACAACATGGCAGATAGCGGAAACCCGACTCCTCCAGCTGCTCCAGCAGCTGCAGCCCAGCCACCCAATATAAGGATAACCCGATGTCCACAAAGATACGCACGCACAAATAATCAGCCTACTAGACAGCCAGTGAGCACTTTCAAAGATGCAAATGAGGACATTGAGACGCTACTAGGCACCAGGATTGAAAGAAAGGAGAAGGACCAGTTCCTCATTTTTCAAAAGAGTCTGGAACAACACGTAATGACGAGTTTCAAGAATGCAGCAGATGTCATTGTGGCAGTAAAGGAGATATCTGATCCTTTGAAATCACTAATGAAGGATAACGTGGATTTCCCTCTGATAATGTTTGGGCTCAACAATATGTTCTTGCAGAAGCAGGGATCCGTCACACTGACCTTGATATGCTGTATCCATGCGAGGAGTGCACATATGAAAAAGCTTTACTTATCAATTGCAATATTGTGAAATGTGTTTTGTTCAGGGAAACTTTTGACTGCAGTTTAGAATACAGCTCTGAAAATCCTCTATCTGACACGAAGAAGCATATCGATGTAGACAAAGTGCAGCTGCAATGCAAGCATCAATTGGGGAAGCTTTCCTCTACGCCGTCGCAGCTGAAATTCTTTACTGATTATTTGTGGGACCGGAGTGTGTAATTGTCTATCAATTTGTAAGAAAATCTCCTTCACCCACCAGCCAGCAGAAAGGAGTTCAGCAATATTCAATGGGTAAACATAAATATATTGTTCATGTGCGTAATCATCTCTCAATTTGTAAGCAAATCTTCTTCACCCACCAGCCATCAGAAGGGAGTTCAGCAATATTCAATGGGTAAACATAAATGAAGTGTTCATAGGATATTTCGTCCTTCACACTTCTTCGTTTGCGTATGATACCTTCATAGTGCATAGGGATCGTCACTTCATGTTCGTTGGAGCCCGGGGCGCCCCCTTCTTTAAGATACGCAATGAAATGTAGTTATGTGCGTGAAAACAATATCAAAAGTATATGTGAAAGTATAGTTTTAGTATGTAAGAAGTTGCTCAAGAGAAGGAATGATGAGGATGTTGTTGAGCAGAGGTGGATCAATGTTCAAAATGTGGCAACGGTGTGCATGAGATGTGTGCCTTTGCCAATGAATGTTGCACAGAGCGAGAAAAGTATATCTGTCTTCTTTGTGCAGACTCAACTGTGCCTGTACAAGGGTGAATCTGTAAAAATAGCAAGATGGAGGAGGGACAAGAGGAAAATTATGTATTTAGCTTCTTGACCGGTACAACGTTGTCAGAGAAGATTCGTGAGGATGTTCCACGAGGGGAGCTCTCCTCCCCACCTGCAGCATTTCAGATTATATTGAGAGAATGCATTGTCTGGACAATAACATCTGGATAAGCAGATTGAAGATGTCGAGGACCGTGGGGCCGTGGGTGGGGCAGGGGGCAGCCAAATCGTTCTGGCGCAGAAACCACACCATGAAGCCCCATAGCCGCGGAGTAAGTTGGGGGAAGTTTGGTGTTTTTGGCCCCGTGAAAATTTACGGCGGTAACAACCTCCCTCGCTCTTCCCTCTTCCCTGTTCTCTCTTCTTCTGACTCTCGTACAGTAGTACGTACAGCATAATAGCGTGATCAAATTGGAAATCCACCATCATTCTACTATCCACTCAAATTTCTTCTTTGACAACAACACAATAGACAATATTATCAGTAATTACTACTGTTGTACTATGATACACACTACGAAGCCATATTTCAATTAGTCATCATTTACAGCAACTTCCCAAATGTGGTTTTGCCCTCTAGATGGAACACTCCTTCAAATCCAAACACCTGCAAACGCCGACGCCTCTTCGGCGTCGTCCAACTCCCTCTTTATTTGCTCAACGTGCCCATTCTCCTGCGACATACGGCACAACTTCACCAACACTACCAGACCTGACAGAAAAGAAGTAGATGATATTTTAGGTGGGGCAGCAGCTTGGGAAAATGTTGATAAAACTGCGGCTGTCTGTCCGTCGTGTAGTTATCATGAGGCATATTTTATGCAGATGCAAATTCGAAGCGCAGATGAACCCATGAGTGTATTTTACAAATGTGTGAAGTGCAGCAACCAATGGAATGACAAGTAAGGAACGAAGAGAGTGCTTGCTTCTTTCTCAACATATATAGATTCATTGAATTGAAATCAGACAGAGAGGAAATAAAGGAAGAGATCGAATTTCAAATCCACACCACCGACCCTTGGACCTGTCTGTTGGATCCACTGGTTAAATGTTAGATCACACAATATAATAAAGTCGTAATTTCAATAGCAAAGCGTCAAATTTACTCTATATTCCCACAATCAAGCAGTAATGCGAGGCCATGTAACTCCGTCAGCCTTTTCACATGTAATCACCAATGAAACGCCCTTGGAAGTTGAATCCAAAGTCCAAGTACATCCATCTGTGTCGACACTAGCAAAATACTCCAGAGAAAGCAGTTCTTTTCCTTGAAACTGAACAGTTGTCTTTTTTGGAAAATACTTGACCTTCAACCCTGCAGCTTTGGCATCTTTGGCATTCATTATGGGTCTATCCCCATCACCGTCCTTGGAACTGGAGCTCAATTCAATGACAATTTCTAATTCGTCCTCTGTTTGCGTCCAAGAGTATCCTTTTTCTGCTTTTGCAACACCATTTGCGCCATCGGCACTGGCTTGCACCTCATTCGTGCCGGTGATTTGGTTCATTTCAGTTTGGTATTCCAAGTTTTCCATTGTTGCTTTTTGTAGCCATTGTGAATTGACGGTTGTGTCTTCCTTTTTGAAATCGATGTTGTGCAGTACAGGTTTGTACTGTGATGAGTTCGAAAGTGAATGGATGAGGATCAGTTTTTGCCTCTTCTTTTGAAGGAAATTCATGTTTGGGTTACTACGTGTACGTCTGGACTACGTGTATTGCAACCTGCAACTCACCTGGATTCTACCAATAAATATATCTCCATAGAAACTCGGTGCTGGATTGAATCCTGCTTTGGAAGCCAAATCAGCAGCTCGTTTGTTCAAAGGTAATCTCTTGAGCATACCCACTTCGTCCAAGTAGATATTGACACTAGTATATTTGTTCGACTCAGTAGGGCGCACTAAAGCAAATGTCTCCACCTGTGCCTGTTCCGTAACTTGTCGAAGCGCCTCCACGGAAACTTGCGGTGCATCCGCTGATCCAAAATGCTTCGCAGCAGAGTCTTTGAAGAGGCTGATATCGGCCTTCTTGGAAAGAGCAGAGAAGAAAGGCTTGAGCTCATCAAGGAGCAGATCACCAGATTTGGACGAGAGGCGATTTTTGGAGACTTTCATGCTGAGTTCTCTGATGGGAAGCGATTCGTTGTGGGGGACATGAACGAATTTCAGATCATCGTATTCTTCACCGTTTTCGTCCACGTCAGTTTCGTTCATGATGGTTTTGATTTGCTCCCTTCTTCTATCTTCTGGCGTTTCTACTAAGATTCCCTTCGCAGATTTAGATAGATGATCCATTGAATGAAAGGTGAAAAGAATTGTTAGTAAAGTGGGACGTGGGACCCATGACGACATATTAGTAACGTAACGACTTACTCTTTCACGCAAGTAATTGATCCTTTCCTCTGGCGTCATTTCCTTTTCTGTTTCTGACATTTTGTCGATAGAGGTAGAAGTAGATGAAAAATGGTTATTGAATACTGGTGGTGATATCGAGTACAATTGTGGTTAAAGAGGAATTGGCACTACAGTACTACTGTCTGTACTTTCTACTTTGTATTTCTCTGGTGTTTGTTGTTTGTTTGATGAATGCTGAAGAAGGCTCACACTTTTCTTTTGTCATCTTTCCTCTTCTTTCACTTTGTTCTTGTTCGCGCCAAACAGGGAGACATTGAGCCGAAGGTGATGCACAACAATGACTGATCACTTCACGAGGATTCAACTCTCCTCCTGCGTGCTCTCTCTGTATCATGTATCATACTAACTGTATTTATAGGTTAATTATGTACTAGCTAGTGCAACGAGACTACAATTTTCCACGTATTCTATGGTACCAAATTAGGAACCAATGCCCTCTCCTCTGGGAGTGGAATGCATGAGAACTCATTCTAAGAGCTCATCTGACACCCAGCCACAAGCGCCCTCCTCTGCACACATTGGTAATACCCCTGGACGGTAATGAGAAAAAATGAACCAACCAATAATTCTGAATTCGGGACTATGTGTCAATTGATAAGGAAGCAAGAAGTAAACAATGAAACTGTATTTCTCAGATTTGAGATTGTTAGATCTACGCTTTAAAACAAAGCCTTTTATTACGCACGATCGATCACCTATGGACTTCGGAGTAATATTTTGTTCGACAAATTTAATTAACGATCATCAATTAATAAATACCCCTAAGTTCAAAGTGATCGATCGTGCATAATTCTAAAAAGGCATAAAACTATTCGCCTTTTATTTTCACGCATTTTTTAGGTTTGAAGTTTTCGTTCTCATCTCTTCAGTTGTCCTATTATGCTACCTCCAATGGGCAAGGGGAAATGGGTGTAACTGGGATGGTGGTAGTGTGTTGCTTCTTATGGTGGACATCTCGCCTGCCTCCAATGGACGAGTGAGAACGGGTGTCTATGGAACGATCGTGCTTGCTATTATGCAGCTCGTTTTGGGCATCTCTTCTGCCTACAATGGGCGAGAGAGAACAGGTGTGACTAGAGTAGTTCCCCTTGTTGAGTTGCTGCTCGTTTTGATCATCTAGCCTACCTCCGATGGGCAAGAGAGAACAAATGTCCTTGGCGTAGTGATACATATGAAGCAGCTCAAAGATGCGGCAAACCAGATGTGCTCAGCTATGTCATTGGTCATGGGTGCCCGTAACAAGGAGTCAAAAGAACTATTATAAATTGTGAAGTATTGATTATAGGCTTTCAAGCATTATTTAAATCCGATCTCCTGTGTTTTATGACCTCCGTGTCAATATGTAGTATTCATAGTTTGCGGTGAAGTTACTGGTAGACTTTCATTTTTCACCATATTCTGAAGAATTTGTTTCGTTGTACTCTTTCCAAAACTAATACAAAGCACATGTAGGCAAATAGTCAAAAATACGATGCCAACTAGTAGTATGGTTGGTACAATTTAAAATATAGAGTTCTTTCCCAGCGAGAGAGACCTTCGGTGGCATGCTTGTAAGTTCTTATTAATGGCAACATGATGGAACTAAATCAAGATAACCAACGAGAGTGGCATCTTTATATTGATAGTTCTTATGAATGCCAACATGAAACTAAACCAAGAAAAGGCATCGACATAAAATTGTAAGGAAAGCAATGGCACCAACAGCAAAAGCAAAGCGTTTCTGCCTCATCACGCTAACGAACACATATGCATTCCATCTGGGCTTCACCGCGTCATTGAAATGCCCACTGCCGCCATCTAGCCTGATCAAAATCCTCAATCCCAAGACAAAGCTCGTAATAAAAAAAAGGTTTGCACTCCATCTCCACAAAAGAAAAATAATACCTTCTCCAGCAAATCCAGAGCAATCAAGATAAAAGTTTCCTCCGCCGCAAGTCCCCAATGCAATCGCGTCTACAAATGGAAAATACGGCAAAGTCAAACTTAGTACCGATGGATCGACAGAATAAGTAAACCCATTGCATCTATCAGAATTTTCCTCTAGATACCTCCTCCAAAACAATGTACTATGACCCTTCTTATTCGCTTGTTTGGCATCGCATTCAAATACGATGCCAAGAGGAGGACGATGGAGTCCACTGACACTCTCCATTACTGCTTGTTCAAATCCCTCCACGTCTATCTTCATCAAATCAATTTGTTGTTGCTTAGTTCCTGATCCCAATGCATCATCAATGATGGAATCAAGCCGTGCCATTCGAGGTTGTTGTGCTGTCGCTGTTGTGCTCATATTTTCAGAATTGCGATAAGGAAAGCTTCACAAAGCCTGACTTTGTTGTAGCATTCAATACTGGTATGTACGAGGAGTACACGGAGAGTTGGAAGAAAAGCATTGGGGTAATGCTTGACCTGGATATACCTTGCCTATTCACCTCTTATAACCAAATAGAGGCAAATGCAGACTACAACGTTCTTTGTGAGCTCAACGCTCATACATTAACTGATTCGCCAGTAACCAATCCGTTTCCGGTGAATCATCCGTTCATTGATTACAGTGAGAATGACAAGTTTTACCAAAACAACATGCATGCCATTTGTTTCAGAGGACGCAAGTGAGCGTGCAAAATTCGTTTGGCCTGATCTACTGTATTAGATTGAACCATCAAAGTATTAGAAAAATCTGCCTCCTTTCTATTTTCACAAAATAAATGGGATACATTTTGATAAAGTAGGGAGAGATGAGCAGTAAATTCAAAATATCTTCTGTGGACACTTTACGAATGAAGTGAGGTCGCTGGATGCAAGTTTTGATTGTGGGAATGGGAACAAATGAAGGCTTGAAGTGTTGACCCTGACAGAAAGTTGATGTAATGTAAATAGATTAACTATTGCGTGCACTTGTAAATTCAAAATAGAAAACGCTTGAAGTTTTTAAACGAATACGAGGCGGTGCACGTATGGAATAGCTTATTTCATTTTCGTTGCGATTTGAGAGGAACCGGATCATTTGTGCCTTCTGAATGGTTTCAGAGGCGTGCCTTCCAGTTGTGTGTTGCTGGGTGGGCCCTTCGCTTCCCTCTTCCTTCCTCCCGTCCGCGCCATCATTTTGAATTTTGAATTTTGCCCTATTGAATATGTCACAAGAAATGAGAAGGTGTGACAGAGAAAAATGAATCTTGGCACGGTAGTAGGTAGGTACGTCATCGTTTTCCTTATGAATACAGTACTTTCAAACTTGTAGTAAAAGTCGGTATTTTTTCGAGTGAGTGAATTTTAAAAACTGAATTACTAAGCACTGTTTGGTACTTCACGTGATCCTGAAACGAAAATGGGAGGAGAAGCTCGTAGTAGTAGTAGCTTGTCCTCCTGATTTGAATATTT
>Ga0209712_10003009_pt1 | contig 13769 bp, 10 predicted proteins | sample ArcOceMetagenome_FD_187443 | JGI IMG/M metagenome (GOLD analysis project Ga0209712, IMG submission 187443) | Marine eukaryotic phytoplankton communities from Arctic Ocean - Arctic Ocean - Greenland ARC118M Metagenome (SPAdes) (version 2) | ecosystem: Environmental > Aquatic > Marine > Oceanic...
TAATCCAAAAGGCCTAAGTTCGAAGTTGTCGCGTACCAATTTAACTAATAATGCTTCTGAAACCTTTCCCGTGCCAAAGGTCTCAATATTGATAGATGTTGGTTCTGCAACGCCAATGGCGTATGACAATTGAATTTCGCACTTGTCGGCGAGTCCAGCCGCCACAATATTTTTTGCTACATAACGCCCTGCATAAGCCGCTGATCTATCCACTTTTGATGGATCTTTACCCGAAAATGCGCCACCACCATGTCTTGCCATACCGCCGTAGGTATCGACTATAATTTTACGCCCTGTAAGACCACAGTCGCCCATAGGTCCTCCAATCACAAATCGACCTGTTGGGTTAATAAAAAACTTTGTTTTTTTGCTTAGCCACTTCTCAGGCAATACTGGTTTAATTATTTCTTCCATCACCGCTTCACGCAGATCTGCTGTACTGATGCTTTCGTCATGTTGGGTAGACAACACCACAGCATCAATAGCGACGGGTTGATTATTTTCATAGACAAATGTCACTTGGCTTTTTGCATCAGGCCTTAACCAATCTAATGTGCCATTTTTACGCACTTCTGATTGGCGCTTCACTAAGCGGTGAGAATAAGTAATAGGTGCAGGCATTAACACATCTGTTTCATTACTTGCATAACCAAACATCAGACCCTGATCTCCGGCACCTTGTTCTTCCGGGGATGTGCGGTCAACGCCTTGGTTGATATCAGGCGATTGTTTGCCAATGGCATTTAATACGGCACATGAGTCGGCGTCAAAGCCCATATCTGAATGTACGTAGCCTATTTCTCTGACTGTTTTGCGGGTAATTTCTTCGATGTCGACCCAAGCTGACGTAGTGACTTCGCCGCCCACTAACACCATTCCGGTTTTGACAAAGGTTTCGCAGGCCACTCTGGCCTTTGGGTCTTGGGTCAATATGGCATCTAAAACTGCATCAGAAATTTGATCTGCAATTTTATCAGGGTGTCCTTCAGAAACAGATTCAGAAGTAAATAAGTGTGAGGTCATAAAAGGGCCTTGAGTCAAAGTCGTTATACATATTTATCGGTGTATTTTAACTATTCAAATGTAAAATACCAGTCTTTACTTCTAGACGTCCAAACGTCTATAAAATTTATTATACTAAGGTGTAAAAAAAAGTCATATGGAAATACCAATTCATAAAGCATTTAGCATTGCAGTTACATGCTGGCTAATACAAAATGTACAGCTAACTTAGGTGACTGTAGCTTTCGGTTACGGTAAACCATAATTATTGGATCAGTCAGGAGACCACATGTCGTCATCACGTCGAGAACTCGCCAACGCCATTCGTGCACTTAGTATGGATGCCGTTCAACAAGCTAACTCGGGTCACCCAGGTGCACCCATGGGAATGGCTGACATAGCGCAAGTGTTATGGGCAGACCATATGCAACATAACCCAAGCAACCCTGATTGGGCCAACAGAGATAGGTTTGTATTATCTAATGGTCATGGCTCGATGTTGATTTATTCTCTATTACATCTGACTGGTTATGCATTACCGATTGAGGAGTTAAGAAATTTCCGTCAATTGCATTCTAAAACGCCAGGACATCCGGAATATGGTTATGCACCTGGTGTTGAAACAACCACTGGACCTTTAGGTCAAGGGGTGAGTAATGCAGTGGGTATGGCTATTGCCGAAAAAACCTTAGCTGCACAGTTTAATCAGCCAGATTTTGATGTGGTCGATCATTTCACTTATTGCTTCTTAGGCGATGGGTGTTTGATGGAAGGTATTTCTCATGAAGTGTGTTCTCTAGCGGGAACCTTAGGCCTTGGTAAATTAGTCGCATTTTGGGATGACAACGGTATTTCAATCGATGGTCACGTCGAAGGCTGGTTCACAGATAACACCCCAGCCCGTTTTGAAGCCTACGGATGGCACGTTATTGCCGATGTAGACGGACACGACTCTCAAGCTATCGCTGATGCGATTGCTGCCGCTAAAGCGGAGACGTCTAAACCGACATTAATTTGTTGTAAAACGGTTATCGGCTTTGGTTCACCGAATAAATCGGGTAGCCATGACTGCCATGGAGCACCTCTAGGCTTAGAAGAAATTAAAGCCGCGCGCGAATTTCTTAATTGGCCTCATGCTCCATTTGAAATTCCTGCAGATGTCTATGCTGGCTGGGATGCAAAAGCATCAGGTGCAGAAAAAGAGCATGCTTGGAATGAGAAGTTTGCTGCATATCAAAAAGCACACCCAGAATTAGCTGCAGAGTTAACTCGACGTTTAGCCGGTGACTTACCTGCTGACTTTGCAGAAAAAGCGGATGCTTTTATTCAGCAATCTCAAGATAAAGCTGAAAACGTAGCAAGTCGTAAAGCTTCGCAAAATTCAATTGAAACCTTCGCTACCTTGTTACCTGAAGTGTTAGGTGGCTCAGCTGATTTAGCTGGTTCTAACCTTACTATTTGGTCTGGTACTAAAGGTATTTCAGCTGAAGATGCTAGTGGCAACTATATATATTACGGTGTACGTGAATTTGGTATGAGCGGCATCATGAACGGTATCGGTTTGCACGGTGGATTCCGTCCATTTGGTGCCACGTTCTTAATGTTTATGGAATATGCTCGTAACGCAGTGCGCATGGCGTCATTAATGGGTATTCCAAATATCTTTGTTTATACCCATGACTCAATTGGTCAAGGTGAAGATGGTCCTACTCATCAACCTATCGAACAAGTAGCCAACTTACGTCTTACTCCAAACCTTGCAACATGGCGCCCTTGTGATGGCGCAGAAACCGCGGTTGCTTGGAAAGCTGCGCTTGAACGTAAAGATGGCCCATCGGCATTGATATTTAGTCGTCAAGGTTTGCCGGCTCAAGCACGTAACGCCGAGCAGTTATCCAATGTTGCTAAAGGTGGTTATGTATTGAAAGATTGTGCAGGGTCACCTGATGTAATCTTAATTGCTACAGGTTCAGAAGTGGGGATCACCGTTGATGCTGCAGAGCAATTGTCTGCTTCTGGCATCGCAGTGCGTGTTGTTTCTATGCCAAGTACTTCTGTGTTTGATAAACAAGACGCCGATTATCGCGAGTCTGTATTACCAAGGTCTGTGACTAAACGTGTAGCGGTCGAAGCGGCTCATGTCGACTTTTGGCATAAATATGTTGGATTTGGTGGTGCTGTTGTGGGCATGTCTACCTTTGGTGAATCTGCACCAGGTGCGGCATTGCTGAAACACTTTGGCATTACCTCAGAGGCAGTGGTTGAAGCTGCACAAGGCTTAAACTAAAAGCCGGTTCAATATTCAAAGGCGCTTTATAGCGCCTTTGTTATAAGTATTTATAATTAAGAAAAGGTGTCAGGTGAATTTGCTCATATAGCTTCAACATCTAACATTAAATTAAAGAGTGTTATGTTACGAATCGCAATTAATGGTTTTGGTCGAATTGGACGCAATGTTGTCAGAGCATTGTATGAAACTGGGCGTAATTCTGACATCACAGTTGTGGCGATCAATGAATTAGCAGAGCCAGAGGGAATTGCGCATTTATTAAAATACGATACCTCTCATGGTCGTTTCGCTTTTTCTGTAGAGCTGCAGCATGACAAATTAGTGGTAGCAGGTGATGAAATTCAACTATTACATCAAGCACAAATTAATGGTTTGCCATGGCAACAACTGGATATTGATTTAGTGCTTGAATGTTCTGGTGTTTATAACGACAGAGCTGCCGGTCAAGCGCATCTTGACCAAGGTGCAAAAAAGGTGCTGTTTTCACAGCCTTGTGGCCCTGACTTAGACGCCACTGTGATTTATGGCATCAACGACCATCAGTTAAAAGCCGACGATTTAATTGTTTCTAGTGGATCTTGTACGACCAATTGTATTGTGCCGGTTATACAAGTGCTGGATGATGCTTTTAATGTACTCAGTGGCACTATTACTACTATTCATTCGTCTATGCATGATCAGCAAGTAATTGATGCATATCATCCGGATTTACGTCGTACACGAGCAGCTAGCCAGTCGATTATTCCTGTGGATACTAAACTTGCTATTGGTATTGAAAGGATATTACCCAAGTTTGCTGGCAAATTTGAAGCTATTGCTGTGCGAGTGCCTACGATTAATGTCACGGCGATGGACTTGAGTGTCACTCTTGAAAAGCATGTATGCATCGATGAAGTGAATCAAGCGCTTAAACAAGCCAGAGAAGGACGGTTAGAGGGGATTTTAGGTTACACCGAAGAACCTTTAGTGTCGGTTGATTTTAATCACGATCCTCATTCTTGTATTGTAGATGGTAGTCAAACACGTGTAAGTCACAAACAGCTAGTTAAAACCTTAGTCTGGTGTGACAACGAATGGGGCTTTGCCAATAGGATGATTGATACTGCCATAGCCATGGCCAACACAAAATAACGAAGCCATTATTACAAGGAAAATTATGTCCATATTGAAAATGACCGAGCTTGATTTAGCCGGTAAAAGAGTGTTAATACGTCAAGATATGAATGTGCCAATAAAAGATGGCAAGGTCACTTCTGATGCACGTATTCGCGCATCATTGCCTACCATCAAAGCAGCAGTAGAGGCGGGCGCTAAAGTGATGATAATGTCACACTTAGGACGTCCAACTGAAGGCGAATATGCCGATGAATTTTCATTGCTACCGGTCGTCAATTATTTGCAAGAAAATACAGATCTCAACGTGCGCTTAGTAAAAGACTATATAGCCGGTGTAGAAGCCAAAGCAGGCGAAGTGTTGATCCTAGAAAACGTACGTTTTAATGTCGGCGAAAAGAAAGACGATGAGACCTTAGCCAAACAATATGCCGCGTTATGCGACATCTATGTCATGGATGCATTTGGTACTGCTCATCGAGCACAAGCTTCAACCCATGGTGTGGGTGTATTTGCGCCAGTTGCATGCGCGGGGCCATTACTTGCCGGTGAACTTGATGCCTTAGGTAAAGCATTAAATAATCCTCAGCGCCCATTGGTGGCGATAGTTGGTGGGTCAAAAGTATCAACAAAGTTAACGGTGTTAGATGCCTTATCTAAAATCGCTGATCAATTGGTTGTTGGTGGTGGCATTTCAAACACCTTTATTGCAGCCCGTGGCTATAATGTTGGACAATCGTTGCATGAAGCGGTCTTAATTCCAGAAGCTAAACGTTTAATGGACTCCTTGGATATCCCTGAGGCAGTAGATGTGCGTGTAGGCAAAAACTTTTCTGAGTCAGAACCTGCTGTCATAAAAGATGTCAGCGAAGTACAGGATGACGAAGAAATCATGGACTATGGCCCACAAACTGCTGAAAACGTGGCAAAGGTATTAAAAGGTGCAAAAACTATTTTATGGAATGGCCCTTGTGGTGTATTTGAATTTGATAACTTTGCCAAAGGTACAGAAGTTGTGGCCCGAGCTATTGCTGACAGCGATGCGTTTTCAATCGCTGGTGGTGGTGATACGCTAGCGGCCATTGATAAATGGGATTTAAGTGACAAAATATCCTATATATCTACTGGTGGTGGTGCTTTCCTCGAGTTTGTTGAAGGTAAAGTGTTACCAGCCGTGGCAATGTTAGAAGCCAGAGCGGCTAAATAGTTAAGCAGCGAAAAATATTTTAAAATTTAACAATGAGAAGGGCTTTAGCTCTCGATAACCTTAACCCTACGAGCCGTTATGTTCATCGGCTTACAACACAATAAAAAAGGAGTGTTGCACATGGCATCACAAGCCCAACAAGACATGCTTGCAAAAATTAGCAACCAAAATGGATTTATCGCTGCATTAGACCAAAGCGGTGGCAGTACACCTAAAGCTTTAGGTTTGTATGATGTAGCAGAGTCTGAGTATCAAGGCGACGAAGAAATGTTCGCTAAAGTACATGAAATGCGTACACGCATAATTACTTCAAGTGTGTTTAACGGTGAACGTGTATTAGGCGCGATCTTGTTTGAAAACACCCTTGATAGAGATATTTTAGGTCAAAGTACTTCTAGCTACTTATGGAACGTTAAACAAGTGGTCCCTTTTTTGAAAGTCGACAAAGGATTAGAAGCTGAAGTAAAGGGTACGCAGTTGTTAAAAGCGATGCCTGATTTAGATACTTTGTTGGCCAAAGCCAATGCTCAGAATGTGTTTGGGACTAAAATGCGTTCAGTGGTTAAGCTTGCTAATGCTGAGGGTATTGAATCTTTGATTGAGCAGCAATTTGCAGTCGCTAAACAAATTTTAGCAGCAGGCCTAATGCCAATTATTGAACCTGAAGTGGATATTCATAGCCTTGAAAAAGCCGCAGCTGAAGCTTTACTAAAAGCCTCAACCCTTAAACACTTGGATAATTTAGCCGCCGATCAGCAAGTGATGTTAAAACTGACCCTACCTGAGACGGCTAACTTTTACCAAGAATTGGTAAATCACCCTAAAGTGTTGAAAGTAGTGGCATTATCTGGCGGTTATTCAAGGGAAGTGGCTAACAACAGATTGACAGAAAATAATGGCATGATCGCTAGTTTTTCTCGTGCATTATCCGAGGGACTTAGCGCTAAGCAAAGTGATGCTGAATTTGATGAGGTTATGGATTCGTCAATTGAAAGTATTTACCAAGCGTCTAAAAGTTAGAAGCTATTTATCGATATAAAAGGTCGGATTTATTCCGGTCTTTTTTTTGCTCGGCAGATGGAGTTGATTAAGCTATCATTCCATTCGGCAATATTTTAACGGATGAGAAAAAATTAAATATGAGTTATGAATTACCTTTACCGATGTATAAAAAACTCACCGTTACTTTTAGAGTGGAACCAGGTTGTTTAGGACCTGATGGTATTGATCATATTGAAGGTTTTTGTAAATTTGCTAAAAAAGAAGTTGTAGGATTAGACTCTGACTTTGTGCGTTGTGTCATCACTCCCCGTTATGATAAAACCTTACTTGAAACAGAATATAAAACTAATAACAAACGTCTTGATCATGATAAAGCTGAAAAATACCTGAGAGTTTTCGGCAAAGAACTTGACGATTTTGAAGAACACTTACAAGATAAATTATCGATATTAATTGACCAATATCTTGGTCGCTAAGTACACAGTTAATTGTGTGAATAATTAGAGTATATACTCAGACAGACTGTATTTTAAAGATTTCGCAGCGGTATACGTATGGCTATATAAGCGTTAATTAGTGGTACTGGCCACATCGATGTAACTTCCTGATAATTAGTAGTAAGTTTTTCGATATCAACGTTTGGCAATAAGATGTCAATTATTATAATTGTAAGGTGTTCGGCGATTATGGCTTTGGGTAACATCAGCAAAGAATATTAACAGGACAGCGATGATAACGGGTAGCCAAAGTATAATTTAGAATTTAATTACGATGGGTACCCTCATAATTAACAATAGGATTTGTTAGTAGGTCAAACCATCAACATTGAAGCATTGACAGAGTTTTTTTATAACAGTCTATTTTGTCTGTCAGGAAGAATGCACATTGTATAAATAACATCTGATTTTAGGAGAAGGAAATGAAAGTAAAGTGGATCACGATCTTGCTGTGTCTCATGTATTTATTACCATTGGAGGTATTTGCAAGGCCTGGGATGGACGAATTTAGAAAAATTCAAAGTGAGATATCAGAGCGATTTAAAACAGGAAACTACCAGGGTGCGCTTGAAAAGCACATTGAGTTGAGAAATTTAGATCTCGAATATGGAATCGCTCCAGCTGTAAGAAACTCTTTTGTATTAGGCGATTGGATGAAACTTGCCGCAGTTTATCCTCCTGCTAATGAATCATTATTGGAAATCAAACAAGACTTACAGAATATACTGTTGACTGGCAAAGGCAACAGTATGCACATATCAGAGTTGGATTCGATTAACGGGAAACTGGACGATTCGCAAAATACGGTTGATATATTTCTCTCGTTAGAAAAAAACTATCCTAACCAAATTCATACTGCTTACATTTTTCTTGAGCGCACTCTTATTGATGCAAAGCGTTATGACATCATTAAACGTTACCTCGATGACCCAATTTACAAATACGAATCCGCCAGATTTTCTAGAGAAGGTGAACTTCGTAGAGCAAGGACAGCTCAAGATAAAGGAGACAAAGAGATATTAGTTTATGCCAACAACAGATTTATTTACGATGTCGTCAACCTTATAGAAGTTTCAAAAGCCATCGGAATGCATAAAGCAGCACAAGAAGTTCACCGAAGGGCTATGCTGTACTTTCCAAATGACAAAATTGCATCCGCCTTCAATATGAGTTTTCTGAAAACTGTAGATTAAGCTCCAATTTTGCTTCAGATCTGGGAAGTCTCTGAAGCATCAGCTCTGTTGATCTCACCATTTAGACTGTATTTTAAAGATTTCGCAGCGGTATACGTATACAACATAAGCTCGTTGCGATTATTGAGCGCTAGTGTGGTGCTGTTAGTTATTCAAGTTGTTGTCATACAATAAACGATTGGCAAACGCGCAATCACCTATCTGAATGAGCGAGAACTTAATGTGTGGAACGGAGTCGCTTCTTCATTAGTCACCCTACAAAAATCATTCATAGCTCAACGTTAACCCTAACTCTTGAATGTAATCACTTTCTCGTTCTATATCTGCACTAAAAACCGGTTTTTGTTCTAACCAACCTTCAGGGAATTGAACATATAGATTATTATCTTTTGCCTTGAGGAGCATATCGGGCAAAATATCATCTTGGCGTTTTATGTTCAGCAGTACCCCTAAACGCAGCAGTGAAATAAGTTTATAAACTTGTTCTTGCGCCAAGATTGTGAATTCGGGAATTTCTACGGTTTTGATTTTTTTGCGATGAAATCTGGCTAAGGTAGCTAACAAGTTTTGCTGCTCTTGCCCAAATCCGGGTAGTTCGATGTTTTGCAAAATATACCCAGAGTGACGCTGAATTCCTCTAGTGTTTATTTGTAGGCCAACTTCATGCAATAAGGCTGACCAAGCAAGTAGGTTTTTGAGCTCTGTAGAGTCAATTCCCCAGTTTTTTTTGACTTGTTGATATAATGCCATAGTGGTCGTTAATACTCGCTTAGCGTGTTCTACGTCTACGTCATAACGGGTTGCTAAGCTTTCAGCACTGCGCTCACGAATATCTAATTGTTTAAGATTATCTTCCATTTCATACAACACACCTTCTCGCAATGCCGCTGGAGAAAATTCCATTTGGTCTATTTTTAAACTTTTGAAAATACCAATCAGTATCGCCAGGCCGGCAGCCAAAACGGGTTGTCTGTCTTCGCTCAGTCCTTGTAGTTTTAGATCGCGGCTATTACCCGCTGCACAACACAAGTCTTTTAAAGTATACAAGTCACTCAAAGACACTTGGTTTTCTCTATTGGTGCTGTCAAGTTGTGCCGCCAGCTCGATGATCACTTTAATGGTACCCGAGGTACCAATACAAGTTTTCCAACCAATTTGTTTATATTGTTTGTCGATCATCTCCAGCTCTTGCCTAGCACAGGTAATCGCTTTTTCGAATGCTTTGGGTTTGAGTTCGCCTTGTTTAAAAAAACGATTGGTATAACTGACACAACCCATTTGTAAGCTGCGTAAAATTTTGGTGTTGAAATCCTCACCTATAATAAACTCAGTTGATCCGCCTCCTATATCAACTATCAACCTTTGACCATGCTGATGGTTGGTATGCGCGACACCCTGATAGATAAGTCGTGCCTCCTCAGCACCCGAAATTATCTCAATCGGGAAGGGGAATACTCTCTTGGCCGCTTTTAGAAAGTCTTTGGCATTGCTGGCTCTTCTAAGGGTATGGGTTGCGACCACTCTGACATACTCAGGCTCAAAACCTTGTAAGCTTTCGGCAATAACACTAAGAGTGTCTAAGCCTTTTTGCATAGCCTCGTCGGATAATACGCCGTCAGTGCCTAAGCCATCGGCTAAGCGTACTTTTTGTTTGACCCGATGCACAATCTGCACTGACCCTGCAACTATGCGAGCCACAACTAGATGGAAACTGTTCGAACCCATGTCTAAAGCTGCCACTTTGCTGCTGTCGCGTACTTCAACATTATCAAAGGTGGAATCAAATACGGTCTGAGTATTAGGCATTTTTGTCCTTTTCTATGGCTTTTAAGTAGCGATAGGTTTCAATTTGCGAACGCAATTTTTTACGGTTGCCTCTGGGTACATATTGGTTGGTTTGTTTTTCATCTATGACACGGGCTTTTAGGGTGTCTTTTAACTGCAAATTTAAAATATCTAGGATTTTTGTTTTGAGATCCTCATCATAGATGGGGCATCCCACTTCTATCCGAAAATCCATATTGCGGGTCATCCAGTCTGCTGAGGAGATGAACATCTTTTTATCGCCGGCATTTTCAAATACCATTACCCTTGGGTGTTCTAAAAACCTGTCAACCACGCTGATGATACTGATATTTTCGCTCAGCCCTTTAACTCCCGGAACAAGTGAACACATCCCACGAATAATAGCTTTTATTTTCACCCCTGCTTGACTGGCTTTATACAAATCATCAATCAGTAATTTATCATCTAGGTTATTGATTTTTAGTGTTATTTCCGCCTTCAATCCTTCGTTGACATTCTGCATCTCTTGGCGGATTAATCCTTGAATTTTGGTTCTAGCATTTAGCGGTGAGACTTGTAAATGTTGAAATTTCTGACGCCTGTAAGGTTGTTTAATAAACGTAAAAACGGCTTCGGCTTCATTCGCTAGTTCTTGATTGCGGGTAAATAAACTAAAATCTGTATATATTTTGGCGGTTTTTTCGTTGAAGTTTCCTGTACCAAAATGTGCATAATTGACTAATTCACCCTTTTCTTCTCGGGTCACAACGCATAATTTGCTATGAATTTTCAAGGCTGGCATACCAAATACCACTTTAACGCCCGCATCAGTCAGGGTTTTGGCCCATTCAATATTGGCCTCTTCATCAAAACGGGCACGGAGCTCAACCACCACCGTGACTTTTTTGCCATTATCTACGGCATCAATTAGCGAACTAATGACCCGAGAATGACTGGCGACACGATAAATGTTTAAGCGAATATGTTTTACGCTAGGGTCAAATGCCGCTTGTCGAATAAATTCTGTGACGTGTAAAAATCGATGATAGGGGTAATACAATAAGATGTCTTTAGCCGAAATGGCATCGAATACGGTATCGTAATCAGAGAAGTCTTTACATGTCATGGCTGGCAGTTTTTTGTTTTCTAAATAGTCACGACCAACATTGGGAAAACTAATGAAATCTTTAAAATTGCGATAGGCGCCACTGGCAATAAGACTGTCGTAGGAGGATATTTTCAGGCGTTTTTTTAAGTCTTTTAACATTTCGCTTGGCATTCTACTGTCATACACCACGCGCACGGGCTCTGCAATTAAGCGTTGTTTCATGCTTTCAGACATTTTGTCTACGTAACTTTCATCAATTTCATCGTTTATGGAATATTCAGAATCACGAGTCATTTTGAATGAATAGGCTTCTAGATTATCAAATTCGATGAAGCCTTTAAATATGCTATCCAAGTTCAACCGGATTATATCGTCGAGTAACATGATGTACTTTTTCTTACGACTTTTTTCTGGCGGGATCACTACAAAGCGCGGCATGTTCTGGCTGGGCACTTCAATCGCAGCATAAGCGACCGCTTTATCATCTTTGTGTACGCTGACGTATAAATAAGTAGCAAAATCGTTCAGTCGAGACAGCAATTTTACTTTTTTATTACTCAGTAAAACAGGTGCCATATGTCTTAGTATTTTGTTTTTGAAATATAGCGACAACCATTGTGTGTGGTAATCGTTTAAGTCTTCTTCTCCGAGTAAAAATATATTGTATCTGGCTAAACCCTTTACCACATTCAGATGAATTCGATCAAAGTCTTCAGTCATACCTAAAACTTTTTCTTGAATTTTTTCCATCAATAATTTGGTTTGTTCGGCTTCTTCAAGTTCTCCCTCGTTCAAGTGGATATATATTTTGCGTTTAACATCTGCGACTCGAACGCGATAAAACTCATCCATATTATTTGAATAAATACCAAGGAATCGTATACGTTCAATAATCGGATTGTTTACATCGGCGGCTTCTTGTAATACACGCTGATTAAAAGACAACCAACTGAGTTCTCTGGGATAATATATATTGGCGGTGTCTGGCATACTTCGCTCTTTTATTTCTTTTAACAGCGTCAATGGTGTGCGGCTATTGTGACAATTTAATGACAACGGATCAGCTAACCTACTGAATTTCAATATCTACCATTAAATCATTCGCTATTGCCTCTAGTGCATCTCGCAAATTTTCCAAGTCAAAATCATTCGCAATAGAAATCAATGCTTTGGCTTTAAACAAAGCGTTACCCCAATTTGGTGCACTTTCTAATTTTGAATCAAACTTAATTATATTGAGATCAAACTGACTGAGAATTTCGGTTAATTCTTGGACAATTCCAGATTTGTCGTTACCCATGATATCTATTTGTGCTGTGCGTTCGTCCACAGTTAAGGTTGAATCGCCAGTCAGTAGATGGATCTTAAGATCTGGATGTTGAGAAAAACGTTCGATAAGTGCGGGGTGTTTTTCTAGTGGCAAATCAACTTGTACAAACCCAGCGAAATGCCCCGCCATGTGTGAAAAGTTACTGCCTAACCAGTTGCCTCCCATGTCATACACAGTTTTTGCTAAATCGCTGATCAGTCCCGGTTTATCTTGTCCAACTAAAGTAAATGTTATGGGTTTCATAAAAATGTCACATTTCTGTAATAAAGTAAAAAACTGAGAGCCCAATGCTCTACCAAATAGCCTAATACATTTTATTAGAGATGTAAGGTCTTATTTGAGCAGTAAAAGTAAGAAAATAGCTGTTATGTTGAAAGCTTAAAAACTTAAAAAGTTTCTTATGTAATTATATTGCCACATTCAATTGATATTATTGCTGTGGTTTTGCAATTGATGGTTATATTTGGGTGTTGAATCCTCAAAATAGTCTATCGTTAACGATATTTTAAATCGAAGAGAAAAGTTATGCCAATAAATTCTTTTTTGGGGGTGTTTGCCAAATCACCGCTAAAGCCCCTTGAAGATCACATCAATATTGTACATAGATGCAGCCAAGGTTTATTGCCTTTCTTTAAAGCTGTATATGCTCAAGATTGGAAAACTGCGCAAGAACAACAGAAAGCAATTTCGATGTTGGAAAAAGAAGCAGATGAAATAAAGCGCGAACTGCGAACTAGTTTGCCAGGCGGGATTTTCATGCCAATTCAACGTCAAGACGTGTTGGAGTTACTTAGCCAGCAAGACAAAATTGCGAATAAGGCAAAAGATATATCTGGTCGAATATTAGGTCGTCAACTAACCATTCCTGCTGAGCTTCACGAGTCTTTTCTGGAATATTTAAATCGTTGTTTGGATGCGACTAATCAAGCTAAAAGAGTGATTAACGAACTAGATGATCTGCTTGAAACAGGTTTTAGAGGTCGCGAATTACGTTTGGTGGAAGATATGATTGTACGTTTAGATGAAATCGAAGACGACACTGATAGATTGCAAATTAATCTGCGAAGAGGATTGTTAGCCCTTGAAAAAGATCTAAATCCGGTAGATGTTATGTTTTTATATAGCATTATTGAATGGGTCGGGGAGTTGGCCGATATTTCCGAACGAGTCGGTTCTCGACTTGAATTGATGTTGGCCAACTAAGAGATTTACACAATGGATATTATTAATAATTACGGTTTT
>Ga0209712_10003010_pt1 | contig 13765 bp, 10 predicted proteins | sample ArcOceMetagenome_FD_187443 | JGI IMG/M metagenome (GOLD analysis project Ga0209712, IMG submission 187443) | Marine eukaryotic phytoplankton communities from Arctic Ocean - Arctic Ocean - Greenland ARC118M Metagenome (SPAdes) (version 2) | ecosystem: Environmental > Aquatic > Marine > Oceanic...
CGCCTAACCCTGTCATCCCGACCGCAGTGGAGGGATCTCAACCAGTTGGCAGGAGATCCTTCGGCTTCGCTCAGGATGACAGGATAAGGTAGCAAGCGCTGAGAGGTCCTTCGGCTTCGCTCAGGATAACCCGTTAGAGATAACTGGCGGGATGACCGCCTAACCCTGTCATCCCGACCGCAGTGGAGGGATCTCAAGACGCTGGCACTGACTCATGGTTTGGGATATCTGTTCAGGAGATCCTTCGACTTCGCTCAGGATGACAGGCTTGGGTGCCAAGTCTGACCAACTACAACGCTGCTAATCCTTTATAACTCAACAGGCCGCTCTGGAGTACCCTGCATAAAGGGTCCGTCAACACAGATCCGCCGACCATCAGGCGAAGCACAGGCACCACAGATACCGACACCACATTTCGTTAAATAATCAATCGCACTAAAGATCTGATCATCGCGACAGAACTCACGCTGCACTTTTGCTGCGGCATGGACCATGGGCGAAGGGCCACAGTTATAGAACACCAACTTATCCAATTCCTGCTGATTCATCTCTTCAAGTCGACTGCGCAACAGCTCGGTAACAACACCTTTAAAGCCTTCAGTGCCATCATCTGTGGCCACGTGAACCTTGGCGATCTTCTTACATTCGTCGAGATAGTAAAGACGCTCAGCGGTGCGAGCACCGGTGAACACCTCAGCATTACCAAAGTCACGGGCCAGCTGATAAACAGCCGCCAGTCCGGTTCCGCCAGCAACGGCCATAATCTTGGCATCGTCAGCGGGTGACACGGGAATGCCGTGAGGACCGCGTACATAAACCTCAGTACCCACTTCTAGATCCATCAGCGCATGGGTAAAGATACCCACATCGATAACGGCCAGTTGGAAAGGGTCATCAGCTAGGGCAGAGAAGGGCTTTTCGCCAACGCCTGGCACCCAGAGGAAGACAAACTCACCGGCTTGAATATTCACTTTGCGGTCAAAGGTCAGAACGCAGATATCGTTACAGACGCGCTTATTTTCCACCAGTACCACTGGCGAATAATCCATATCTATATCGTAGCGAATATGGGCTTCTGCTTTGTCTGAGTCGAAAGCCATATCCGACTCAAGCTGATTGAAGTAGCTGCCAATTTCGTCTGTGGTCATGCCGGTTAGAGCTGAGCCTATGCCGACGATGGACGCGCCGGCATTAATAAATTCTCGAGTGTCGGCGGCACTGCTGGCGCCACCACAACCGACTATGGGTAAGTCGGTGACTTGACGAATCTCACGTACGCATTTTAATGCGATGGGCAGCACGCCTTTGCCTGACATGCCACCGGCGCCGTTACTCAGCACTGGGTGTCCATGAGAAGCGGTATAGCCTGGCCCAACAGTGTTAATCGCGCAGATGCCATCGGCACCACCGGCGGCTGCGGCTAGCGCTATCTCGCCAATATTAGGGGTGTTGGGTGTTAGCTTGGGAACGACAGGTATATCAACCACGGCTTTTACTGCTGCCGTAATGGCGCGAACCATCTCTGGATCCTGGCCCATGGCCATGCCATAACCTTTGGCGTGGGGGCAGGAGAGGTTGAGCTCTAAACCATCGGCCACTGGGGCCATGATCTTGGCGACTTCGACAAACTCTTCAAGGCTGCCACCAAAAATCGAGACCAGTAAAAAGCGATCTTCGGGAATACGTAGTTTTGCCATGGCTTCGGCGGCTACTAGCGCGCCCGGGTTGGTCAGGCCAACGGCATTGACAAAGTTACCCGGGGAATACTGGCTGTAAACCGGTTCGCGATTGCCCTCGCGAGGCACAGGACCAACACTCTTGGTGGTGATCACGCCGATTTGCGGCATATGATCAAACATGTATTGGATTATGGGCACCGCGGTGGTGACGATTCCGGATGGCACTGTAAAAGGGCCTGAAAGGGTCTTGCCAAGAAATTCTGTTTTCAAGATAGCTCGCTCGAAACTAGTTGTGTGGGAGAGTATACGCAGGGCGGGATTATACCGATTTTAAAGAATTAATCTGCCTCTCTTGCGCCTATGCTGCGAAAAAAGGCTAGGTGGCTGTAGTCACTACTGGGGATATAGCTGAGGTCGTTGTAGTGGGGGTTGGCGGAGAGTTTAACGATAACTGTGCTGTTCACTGGATTGACATAAATATACTGGCCATAGACACCCATTGCCATATATTCGCCGTCCTCTGAGAGCGGCAACCACCATTGGTAGCCATAACCAAAGTCATTTTCCTCTGGCTGGAGGTGCGGGGCATCGGCAGCGGTTGACAGGGTGACCCACTCAGCGGGAACAATCGGCTTTCCATCAAGTGCACCACGGTGTAAATACAGCGATCCCAGTTTGGCAAAATCCCGCAGGGTTAGGTTGAGCCCGCCAAGGGCCATCTCTTTGCCATCGCCGTCAACAATCCAGTAGCCGTCATATTCCATGCCCAAGGGCTCGTAGAGCTTTTCCTGCATGTAGTCAGTTACTGACTGCCCGGTAGCCCGACTCAGGACCATGCTCAATACATGGGTGTCGATGCTGACATAGTGATTCAGTGTGCCGGGCTCGCGCCCACGGGTGAGGCTGGCGGCAAAGTCATCCTGGGGGCTGCCGAGAGCAAAGCCCCGTCCCCAGCGATTGATATCGCTGTAAAAGTCGCCGTAGTCCTCATTAAAGGCGATCCCCGATGACATCTGTAGTACATCTTTAATGCGCACACCTTCATAGCCTGAACCTTTTAGTTCTGGGGCATAGGTATCAACGGTTTGTTCAATGCTAGCGATGCTGCCTTCATCCACTGCGATACCCACCATAGCGGAAATAAACGACTTGGCCATGGACCAGGAGATGGTGCGGGTGGACTCGCTGTGGCCGAGATAATAGCTTTCGTGAACGATTTGATCGTTCTGAATAACCAGCAGCCCGGTGGTCCAGGAGTCGGCTAAAAACAGTTCTGTGTTGCGCGATTGCCCGGCATACAAAAAGTCCTCTGGCAGGTCTATGGCAGTGCCTTTGCTGTAGGGCCGTGGTTCTGAGGAGGCACTCATAGTACTGATGGCCCCGAGCTGATCGGCGGAGCGGAAGTTTTCGACAATGCGATCCTGGTCAAAAAGGTGCACCGCGCGGTAGAGACTCTGCGCTGTGGGTAGGGCCCAAAAACCGCCTATTAATAGTACTGTGGCGCCAATTAAAACACTGATGCGTGAAATGGCCATATGTTCCTCAGGGGGAGCTTTAAGCTGCTTGTGCAGTCTTATTGTTTTGCCCATCCTACGGGAGTTCGCAGAGTAAGACTAAAAAAAGACCAAAAAAAAAGAGCGACCCTAAGGCCGCTCTTCTCGATCACACAGAAACCAGTATTAGAACTGATTCATAGTGTTGTCTTTACCTGAAGCTTTCAATGCAGCATCACCGGCAAAGTATTCTTTATGGTCGTCGCCCATATCGGAACCGGCCATATTTTGGTGCTTCACACAGGCGATACCCTGACGGATTTCCTTGCGCTGTACACCAGCAACATAACCCAGCATGCCTTGCTCGCCGAAGTACTCTTTGGCCAGATTGTCAGTAGACAGGGCCGCAGTGTGGTAGGTAGGCAGTGTAATCAGGTGGTGGAAGATACCCGCTTCACGAGCCGAGTCGGCCTGGAAGGTACGGATCTTGTCATCTGCAAGAGCGGCAAGATCAGTTTCGTCGTAGCTGACATTCATCAGATCGGCTCTATCGTAAGCTGACACATCTTTACCCGCTTCACTCCAGGTATCAAAGATCTGCTGACGGAAGTTGAGAGTCCAGTTAAACGATGGGCTGTTGTTGTAAACCAGCTTAGCGTTAGGCACTTCTTTACGAATCTCAGCCATCATTGCGCCGATTTGGCCAACATGTGGCTTCTCAGTTTCGATCCAGATCATATCAGCACCGTTTTGCAGGCTAGTGATACTGTCGAGGATACAGCGCGCTTCGCCAGTGCCAGCCTTAAACTGGAACAGGTTGCTTGGCAGACGCTTAGGACGTACCAGCTTGCCATCGCGGTTAAGAACTACATCGCCATTCTTCATATCAGCGGGGCTGATTTCTTCAACGTCGAGGAACGAGTTGTACTGATCGCCGAGATCGCCTGGCTCACGTGTTACCGCGATCTGCTTAGTCAGGCCAGCACCCAATGAATCGGTACGGGCAACAATTACGCCGTCATCTACACCGAGCTCAAGGAATGCGTAGCGAACCGCATTGATCTTAGCGAGGAAGTCTTCGTGTGGAACGGTAACCTTGCCATCCTGGTGACCACATTGCTTCTCATCAGACACCTGATTTTCAATCTGGATACAGCAAGCACCGGCTTCAATCATCTGCTTGGCCATCAAGTAGGTGGCTTCAGCATTACCAAAACCGGCATCGATATCAGCAACGATCGGCACTACATGTGTCTCGTGGTTATCGATTTGATCCTGAATGGCTTGCTTGGCGTCGCCCTGAGCAGCGTCCAACTGACGGAACAGACCGCCCAATTCGCGGGCATCAGCCTGACGCAAGAACGTGTAGAGCTCAGCGATCAGTGAAGCAACCGACGTCTTCTCGTGCATTGACTGGTCGGGCAGGGGACCGAACTCTGAACGCAGAGCTGCAACCATCCAACCTGACAGGTAAAGGTATTTACGTTTGGTGGTGCCAAAATGCTTTTTAATCGCAATCAACTTTTGCTGACCGATAAAACCGTGCCAGCAACCAAGAGACTGAGTGTACTGAGATGAGTCAGCATCGTATGCCGCCATATCTTCACGCATGATCGCCGCGGTGTACTTAGCAATTTCGATACCGGTTTGAAAACGGTTTTGAGTGCGCATACGTGCCGCAGAGTCAGCGCTAATCGCGCCCCAGTTCCCGCCGTGTTGCTCTTTGAGTTTGGCAACAGCTGCAAGATCATTTGAAAAGTTGGACATATTTAAAACCCTTAATTGAAGTCGGTTCGTTTGACAGTGCAGTGAGTTTAGGTATGATGCCGGTATAAATCTAATTGATAGTTTCTATTGCGGGCATTTTTATTATGAATATAGCGCGAGTTGATTTAAATCTATTGGTCTACCTAGATGTGCTGTTGCGGGAGTGCAATGTTACTCGCGCTGCTGAAGAGCTGGGTATTAGCCAGCCTGCCATGTCTAACAGCCTGAGGCGTCTGCGGGATCTCTTCGATGACCCGCTATTGGTTCGCACCAGCGATGGTATGACGCCCACCGATCGTGCCCTAGAGCTACAGCCATTGGTGCGTAATGTGCTGGCTGCTGCTGAGATCGCAGTCTTACCCAAGACAATCTTTGATGCTGCCGCCTCCGACCGTATCTTCCGTATTATGGCCAGTGACTACACCGAAGTGACGCTGCTTCCCCAGCTGTTAACCCGGCTGCGCAAGGAAGCGCCAAACATTCGCCTGGATATCATGACCCCCAGTGATGTGAGCTTTCACGATGTTGAGCGCGGCAAGGTGGATCTGGTGATCAATCGCTTTGATACGCTGCCTCAGTCCTTTCATCAGGTGCATCTCTGGGATGACAGCTTCTCATGCGTGATGAGTGCCTCGAACCCGGTGATTAAGAACTGGAACCTCGACAGTTATCTGTCGCACAAGCATGTATGGGTCAGCAAGACCGGCATGGGCGTGGGCGTGGGTATGAGCTCTGACGATGTGCAGCGACTGGGTTGGGTAGATGAGGCTCTGGGCAAGCTCGACGCCAAGCGTGAAATCACCGTGTTTACCCGGCATTATCAAGCGGCGCTGTTGCTCGGTGAACAGGAGGATCTCATTGTGACCATACCCACTATCGCGGCGCGCACCATGTCGAATAACCCCAAGGTGGTGATTCTTGATCCGCCCTTTGAGATACCACGGATGCGTCTAAAGATGGTCTGGAGTCCGCTACTACAGCGAGATCCCGGTCATAAGTGGCTGCGCCAGATGATCAAAGATGTCTCTTCAGAGATCGCTCGGTAGGCTCATTGGTTGAATAGCTTTGCTGAATAGCAAAGATAGAATCCATAGATTTGGATTATTTCAGGGTTGAGATTAGACTCTGCCAAAACAAGTTGTTACAGCGGAGAGAGAACCATGGTCGAACGTATCCAGCAGTCCGGATTACAGATTGCAAAACCTATTTATGATCTGGTCAACGACCAAATCTGTCCCGGAACCGGTATTGAGCCAGATCAGTTCTGGCAAGATTTTGCCGAAATTATCAATCACTTTGCACCGATAAATCGCGAACTCCTTAAAAAGCGCGAAACCCTACAGGCCCAGATCGACACCTGGCATCACCAGCATCGGGATGATTTTAGCTTCGCAGACTATAAAGCCTTCTTACAGAGTATTGATTATCTGGTTCCCGAGGGGCCCAGCTTTAGCGTAACGCCGCGCAATGTCGACCCAGAAATAGCCCAGCAGGCCGGCCCTCAACTCGTAGTACCCATTATGAATGCCCGATTTGCCCTGAATGCGGTAAATGCTCGCTGGGGCAGTCTCTACGACGCACTCTATGGCAACGACGTAATCTCCGAAGAGGGCGGTGCTGAGAAAGTCGGCGCCTATAACCCTGTTCGCGGCCAGAAGGTCATCGACTATGGGCGCGATTTGCTGGATACCGCAGTGCCTTTAGATAACGGCTCACACCATGCCGCGACCGGCTACCAGGTGGTCAATCAGCGTCTCCTGGTGACATTGGATAATGGTTCGGAGGCGCGCTTGGCCAATCCCGAACAGCTTGCTGGTTATCTGGGAACAGCCGAAAATCCTGCGTCAATACTATTGAAAAACAATAGGTTATATCTTGAAATTCAAGTAGATTCTGCACATCAAGTGGGCTCAACTGACAAGGCCGGGGTCAAGGATATCGTTCTTGAAGCGGCCCTGACTACGATTATGGACTGTGAAGATTCCGTTGCCGCTGTAGATGCGGAAGACAAGGCTCTCGCCTATAGCAACTGGTTGGGCCTAAATAAAGGCACTCTCGAAGAGACCATTACACGCGGCGACAAAAGCTTTGTCCGCTCGATGAATCCTGACCGGGAATATCTGGCAACAGATGGCTCAAAGCTCTGGCTAAACGGCCGCAGCCTAATGTTTGTGCGCAACGTTGGCCACCTGATGACCAATCCTGCGATTCTCGATGCCCAGGGCAATGAGGTTCCAGAAGGGATTATGGATGGCGTGATCACCAGTTTGATTTCTCTCCACGATCTGAAGCGCACAGGTGGTCTGAGCAACTCCGCAGCCGGCAGTAGCTATATAGTGAAACCCAAAATGCACGGTCCCGAAGAAGTGGCGTTTACCAATGAGTTGTTCGATGCCATTGAAGATGCTCTGGGTCTTGAGCGACATACCATAAAAGTCGGCATTATGGACGAAGAGCGCCGCACCTCGGTCAATCTTAAAGAGTGCATCCGCGCCGCTAAAGGCCGGGTGGTGTTTATCAATACCGGCTTTTTGGACCGCACCGGTGATGAGATCCATACCAGCATGCATGCCGGGCCCTTTGCCCTAAAAGCTGACTTAAAGGCGATGGCTTGGATCAGTGCTTACGAAGATCGCAATGTCGATATTGGCTTGGCCTGTGGCCTCAGGGGCAAAGCCCAGATAGGCAAGGGTATGTGGGCGATCCCGGACAATATGGCGGATATGATGCGCATCAAAATTGGCCATCCCCAATCCGGCGCCAATACTGCCTGGGTGCCATCGCCAACGGCGGCAACCCTGCATGCGATGCACTACCATCATGTGGATGTAGTGGCGGTGCAAGAGCAGGTGTCTCAGCGCAAACAAGCCAGTGTTGACGATATCTTGACCATTCCACTGCTTGGCGATCGTCAGCTCACTAGCGAAGAAATTCAGCTTGAACTGGACAATAATGCTCAGGGCTTGCTGGGATATGTAGTGCGCTGGGTTGAGCAGGGCGTGGGTTGCTCAAAAGTATTAGATATTAATAATGTCGGTCTTATGGAAGATCGCGCGACGCTGCGTATCTCCAGCCAGCATATGGCCAACTGGTTACATCACGGTATCTGTAGCTCAGGCCAGATAATGGAGACGCTAAAGCGCATGGCGGCGGTGGTTGACGGTCAAAACGCTGGCGATGCCGACTATGTTGCTATGAGCCCCAACTTTGAACAGAGCATTGCGTTTAAGGCAGCCTGTGATCTGGTATTTAAAGGTGACACACAGCCCAGTGGTTACACTGAGCCATTGCTCCACGCCTATCGTCAGCAAGCCAAAGCGGCGCGATAAGAGACTATAAAAGATGAAATCCACTCCCGATCTTTGCGACCAGTACCCGGACCTGATTCAGGTGGTTGAACCCATGTTCAGCAACTACGGCGGTCGCGAGCGCTTTGGTGGCGAGATCGTCACGGTGAAATGCTTTGAAGATAATAGCGTTGTTAAACAGCTAGTGGCCACTGAAGGTCAAGGTCGGGTGATAGTAGTCGATGGCGGTGGCTCTATGCGCCGTGCCTGTCTCGGGGATCTGTTGGCGGAAAAGGCTTCAGTGAATGGTTGGGCCGGGCTGATTATCTATGGCTGCATTCGTGATGTGGATGAGATTATGGCTACAGATATTGGTGTGCAAGCTCTGGGTACGCACCCAATGAAAACCGAAAAGAAGGGTATTGGTGAGACGCAAATCCCAGTGACTTTTGGCGGCGTCACCTTTAATCCGGGACATTATATCTACGCTGATAACAACGGGATTGTGATCGCCTCCAAGCCGTTACTCTAGCTCAGGGCTCTTAATTCGCTCAAGGCTCTTAATTCGCTCAAGGCTGTCAATTCGCTCAAGGCTGTTCCTCTAAGCCAACTTCAGCTTCATGGCAATATGGGGCATATCCGCATCCATAAATTCTTCGCCGTAACTGATAAACCCAAGACCGCTGTAAAACGGCAGGGCGGTTAGCTGGGCATGTAGGAATAATTCAGGCAGCTGCTCTACCGCGGCGGTTTTAATCACCGCCCGCATAATGGCATCGCCGATACCGCGCTTGCGATTGGGCTTGAGCACCGCCATACGGCCAAAGTGGCCATCGGGTAACAAACGAGCCGTCCCAACCGGCCTGTTCTCGTCGTCGTAGGCTAGCCAGTGAATACAGTCTGGGTCGAGGCCATCAAAATCCAGTTCAAGGGGAACCTGTTGCTCTTCGACAAATACCCACGTTCGAATGCGCCGGATCTCGGTTTCACTGGTTTGCCAGCTGATTTGCTCAACGCGGATTGAGGGTTTAGCCTGCATATTTAGCCTTTATATAGCGTGTCTTCGGTAATCTGTTAGTTTAAGGGGTAACAATAAACGATCTGCTGCTGAATTTCTTGCCGATTAATCGCAGGGTCAATAGGCCTCAAACAGCTTTAATATAAATACTAAACATTGCCTTCTGCAACCGAATCAGAAAAGATGGCAGCATCGCTTTACTCGCGGCCCAACTAGAGATTAATTAGCATGTTAAAAAGTCTGTTTCATACCGTCCATATTACTGTTTTCCTGCTGGCCAGCAGCCTGTCCTTTGGCGTTGAAAAAGCCGTTGAAAAAGCCGCTGAAAAAGCCATTATCGATCCCAGCGCACGCTTCCACCCAGTGGTCAGTGACCGCGGTATGGTGGTCTCCCAAGAGATGATCGCCAGTCAAGTGGGCGCCGATATTTTAGCCGCTGGCGGCAATGCCGTGGATGCGGCTGTGGCAACAGGCTTTGCTCTGGCCGTGACTTTGCCCCGGGCGGGCAATCTTGGCGGTGGCGGCTTTATGCTGGTGCACTTGGCGGAAGAGAATAAAACCATCGCCATCGATTACCGTGAGATGGCGCCAGCCTCTGCCTCCAAAGATATGTTCCTCGATGCTGAGGGTGATGTGGATAACAGCAAAGCGCGCTTTAGCATTCAGTCCTCAGGTGTCCCAGGCACCGTTGCAGGCTTGCTTCATGCCTTGGATATGTATGGCACCATGAGTCTTAAGCAGATCTTAAAGCCGGCAATCAAATTGGCTCGAGAGGGTTTTCCGGTGTCCTTTGATCTGTCTTCATCACTGAAGGCGCGACAGAAGACTTTACACAAAAATGCCGCCTCTAAAGCCTACTTTTATAAGGCTGATGGTTCTGGCTACGAATACGGCGAGACCCTGGCGCAGAAAGATCTTGCCACCACGCTTGGACGCATCGCCAAGAAAGGTCGAAGTGGATTCTATAAAGGCAAAACCGCGGAGCTTATGGTTGCGGAAATGCAGCGCAGCGGCGGCTTAATCAGTCATAAAGACCTGGTCAGCTATAAGGTTGTCGAGCGCGCGCCGGTTTGTGGCGACTATCGCGGCAACAGCGTCTGCGCCATGCCACCGCCATCCTCTGGCGGCGTGCATATGGTGCAGATGCTCAATATTCTCGAAGGCTATGACCTGAATGCCTTGGGGCATAACAGTGCCGCCTATATTCACCGTCTGGTGGAATCCATGCGTCGTGCTTATGCCGATCGCAGCAGCTATTTAGGCGATCCGGATTTCTTTCCGGTACCGGTGGCGGCGTTAACGGACAAGCAATATGCCGCTGGATTACGCGCACAAATCGATCTGCAAAAATCGAGTCGCTCGGCCGATATCCGCCCGGGTCTCGACGGCACTTCAGCTGCTAGTGAAAGCACTGAGACCACCCACTTTAGTACCTGGGATCAGTGGGGTAATGTGGTTAGCAACACCTATACCCTTAACTTTTCCTATGGCAGCGGCATCTCAGTGGCTGGTGCAGGATTTCTGCTGAATAACGAAATGGATGATTTTTCCGCCAAGCCCGGCTCCCCCAATGGCTATGGTCTGGTGGGTGGCGTGGCCAATGCTATTGAACCGGGCAAGCGACCTCTGTCGTCCATGACGCCGACCATCGTATTCGACAATACGGGTGCGCCGATACTGGCCACAGGAAGCCCCGGTGGCAGTACTATTATTACCATTGTGATGCAGATGGTATTGAATCATATCGACTTCGAGATGAATGTAGCTGAAGCCACAGCGGCGCCGCGCATTCACCATCAATGGCTGCCGGACTTGGTGTTTTATGAGTCAGGGGTCTCCGCGGACACTTTGCAGCTATTGCGGGAAATGGGTCATCAGTTAAATGATAAAACCAGCCGTCTCGGCGCGACTCAAAGTATTCAAGCCGGCTCGGCAGGCGCTGTTGGTACAGGCACTATGGTTTATGGGACCGCCGACTACCGTCGCGATGGTTCCGGTGCGGCGGTGCCTCTTAATAGTGGACCATTAGCCGAAAAGTAGCAGAGAAGCAGCAGAGAGGCAGCCGTCCAGTAGCCGTCCAGTAGCCGTCCAGTAGCGAAAAGCCTACTGCTTAAGACCATTCTCATAATGGCTGATGCTGCCATCTGCATTGCGCAGATCGGCAGTGCGCTGCTCGCCGGTTTCGTCAACCAGCATCTGATACTTGGGTGTGGTCATAAAGATCGCAAACCACTCCGCCAACAATTTATCGTCATCCAGTGTTTCTAATATTAGCTTCTTCGCCTGAGCCACATAGGCTTCGGGGATCGGCCCCTGAGCTGACTCTGGTGTTAGTGGTGGATCGATTAGGTAGCGTGGCGCAGGGCCTCGACTGAGTAACTCAGTGGCCAGATCATCAAGCATTTCAGTGGCGGCGGGGGATCTAAATCCTACTGAGAAGGTTGTACATGCACCCACTGCAACGCCGTGATGAGCAATCTGCGGCGGCAGATATAACATATCGCCCGGCTCTAATACCCATTCATCGGTGGGGGCAAAATCAGCCAGTATTTTAAGCCCTGTATTCTCGGCTAAGGCTGTGTGCTCATCGCAGTGCTGACCAATCTGCCAGCGGCGCTGGCCAGCACCCTGAAGCAAAAATACATCGTAGTAATCAAAGTGCGGCCCGACACTGCCGCCGTCTTCGGCATAACTAACCATAATGTCATCGAGACGCCAAGAGGGTAGAAAGTCGAATTTACAAAGTAACTCGGCAACTTCAGGAACCCAGAGATCAACGGCCTGAACCAGCAGGGTCCATTGGCTTTCTGGAAGATTGGCAAAGCGCTCTTCATCGAAGGGGCCATGCTCAAGCTGCCAGTCACTGCCAACCACTAGGCGAGACTCAACCTCAGCTTCCAGCGCCATACCAGCAAGCTCATCACCATCAATAGGTGGCTCAAAGTTGGGAATAGCGCCACGAATTAACAGTGGTTTTTTCTGCCAATAATTGGCCAAAAAGTCTGCTGTGCTGATCTCGCCGAGAATGCTTTGTAAAGAGTCCATTGAATCCATAGGTTTAAATATTCTTCGCTTGGTCGGCGGCATTGCCAATATAAGAAGCAGGGGTCATCGCCTTGAGTGCAGTCTTGGCGGCTTCCGGCATATCCAACGTATCAATAAAGGTCTGAATGGTCGCCTGATCCATCACGTTGCCGCGGGTCAGTGCTTTGAGCTTTTCATAAGGTTCTTCAATACCATAGCGACGCATAACCGTCTGGATCGGCTCAGCCAACACTTCCCAGCTATTATCCAGATCTGCAGCCAGCTTGGCTTCATTGAGCTGGAGCTTACTCATACCTTTAGTTAACGAGGCATAAGCAATCATCGAGTAGCCGAGGCCAACACCCATATTGCGCAGTACCGTGGAATCCGTCAGATCGCGCTGCCAGCGTGATATAGGTAACTTGGCCGCCAGATGACCATAGAGCGCATTGGCGATGCCCATATTGCCTTCAGCATTCTCGAAGTCGATCGGGTTAACCTTGTGCGGCATAGTTGAAGAACCCACTTCACCGGCAATGGTGCGCTGCTTAAAGTAACCGAGAGAAATATAGCCCCAGATATCCCGCGCATAATCGATCAGAATTGTGTTGCTGCGGGCCAGGCCATCAAATAGCTCAGCCATATAATCATGCGGCTCAATTTGAGTGGTGTAAGGGTTGTAGTCCAGACCCAGCTGCTCAATAAACTCTTGAGCGACCGCCTGCCAGTCAATCTCTGGATAAGCTGAAAGGTGTGCATTGTAGTTGCCCACTGCGCCGTTGATTTTACCGAGCATGGGTACCGCTTTAATCTGTGTAATCTGACGTTCTAATCGATAGGCCACATTGGCCATCTCTTTACCCACAGTGGTGGGCGAAGCGGTCTGACCATGAGTTCGAGCTAGCATGGCGGCGTTGGCATAATCACGGCCCATAGTGGCCAAATTCTGATGAATCTCTTGCAGGGCTGGCAGCAGGATATTGTCGCGGCCTTCTTTGAGCATCAGCGCATGGGAGAGATTATTAATATCTTCTGAGGTGCAGGCGAAGTGAACAAATTCACTGACTGCATTGAGCTCGGCGTTATCGGCAATGGTTTCTTTAATAAGGTATTCCACGGCTTTTACATCGTGGTTAGTGGTGCGTTCAATCTCTTTAATGCGCAGCGCCTGCTCCAGAGTGAAATCATTCACCAGCTGCTCTAACAGACTATTGGCGGCAGCGGAAAACGGCGCCACTTCGACAATAGCGGGATGCTGTGAAAGATGCTGTAACCAGCGAACTTCAACAATGACACGGTAGCGAATCAAACCATATTCACTAAACACATTGCGCAGTGATTCAGTTTTGCTGCTGTAGCGGCCATCGATAGGGGAAACAGCGGTCAGAGAAGAGAGGGGTATGCTGGTCATTAAAAGTCCAAATGAGGTCATTAATTAAGCCGCGTATGATAGCGGAATCACTGTGGGATTTCAGATTATTTGCGCCTCAGTGGATG
>Ga0209712_10003012_pt1 | contig 13764 bp, 12 predicted proteins | sample ArcOceMetagenome_FD_187443 | JGI IMG/M metagenome (GOLD analysis project Ga0209712, IMG submission 187443) | Marine eukaryotic phytoplankton communities from Arctic Ocean - Arctic Ocean - Greenland ARC118M Metagenome (SPAdes) (version 2) | ecosystem: Environmental > Aquatic > Marine > Oceanic...
ATTACAAGCAGATATCATGGTAGTGGTAGCTTATGGATTGATTCTTCCAGCATCAATATTAAACACCCCCAAATTAGGTTGCCTCAACGTTCACGGTTCTTTATTACCAAAATGGCGAGGTGCTGCCCCTATTCAGCGCTCAATATTTGCAGGTGACAGTAAGACAGGTGTGACTATCATGCAAATGGATGAAGGCTTAGATACTGGCCCTATGCTGTTCAAGCAATCACTCACTATTACCAAAAAAGATACAAGCGCCAGTTTATATCAAAAACTGTCAGAAATTGGCCCTAAAGCTTTGCTTGAGACCTTGTTCACGCTGGCTAAAATACAACCTCAAATACAGGATAATGAGCTCGCTAGTTACGCTAAAAAATTATCAAAAGAAGAAGCCAAAATTGATTGGAATTTATCGGCAGAACAACTTGAAAGAAATATTCGTGCATTTAATCCATGGCCAGTCGCTTTTTTCACCATTAACGACTGCAATGTAAAAGTGTATTCGTCAGATGTTGTTAAAAACGAAAACCCTGACACGCCTACAGGACAAATTGTTAAGTCAGATAAAACAGGAATTTTAGTAACAACTGGTAATGAATGTTTATTGCTGACCACATTGCAACTTCCCGGCAAAAAACCAATGGCAGCAGCGGATGTGCTTAATGGAAGAGCTGATTGGTTTGCGGTAGGTGTTTCGCTAATATGAAATATTTTTTATGAAGACCAGGTCAAAAGGTACCCATTTCAATTTACGTGCTGATGCCGCTAAGGTGCTGCATCAAATATTAGAAGAAGGCCAATCTGCAAGGGAATGTTTGCCCCTTGCCCAGTTACCCCACAAAGAACAAGACAAAGCATGGTTGCAAGAGATGGTCTATGGTGTTTTGCGTAATTTACCTATTTTACAGTTTTGGCTTAGGCAACTACTTGATAAACCATTAAAGAACCGCTTTAAAATTGTCGAGCAATTGATCATGTTGGGGTTTTATCAATTAGCTTTTAGTCGTGTAAGTCAGCATGCAGCAGTATCTGAAACAGTAGCTGCGTGTCAGCCATTGAATACCATCGCTATGAAAGGCTTGGTTAATGCTATCCTGCGTACATTTTTACGAGATGAAATGTCTCAACAACAAGCACCCAATAAACAAATAGCGTCAGGGTTACCTAAATGGTTATACAAAAAGCTTGAAGCTGAATATAAAGATGTGTTTTTTGATTTATCCACTAACATGCAATCAAAGGCTCCAATTTGGCTTAGAGTTAATACTCGCAAAATTTCTCATGCACATTTTGCTGAAGAGCTTAAAAAAGCCTGTATCGAATTTATTGATCCTCCCGGACATCCAGAAGCTTTTGTATTATCAAAAGGTTATGACATAACTAGCTTGCCCGGTTTTGATTCAGGGTGGTTTGCTGTACAAGATGGTGCTGCGCAACTTGCAGCCCATTACCTTAAGGCTGAACAAGGTGAATTTATATTAGATTGTTGTGCTGCACCAGGTGGTAAAACTTGTCATATAATTGAATTAGAACCAAATATTTCTAAAACAGTTGCTTTAGAAATAGATGAAAAACGCGCTATAAAAATAAAAGAAAATTTGGTTAGGTTAGGTCATAACGCAGATATTGTAGTGGGTGACGCAAGTATGCCGGAAAAATGGTGGGATGGGCGCCTGTTCGACCGAGTGTTACTTGATGCACCCTGCTCTGCTACTGGTATTATTCGCCGACACCCTGACATAAAATGGCTACGTAAAGCCAAAGATATTGATGTACTTGTAAATCTGCAAAAGCAAATATTAGATGCTATATGGCCGCTAATAAAACCTGGTGGGACTATGCTTTATGTTACTTGTTCTGTTTTGCCCGAAGAAAACCATCTACAAATACGTGAATTTTTATCGCGAACTACTAACGCATCGTTAGATGATACTTTTTTTAACGATTCTGTGGATAAACCAGGTAGACAGATTTTACCTGGAAATCAACAAATGGATGGTTTCTATTATGCTCGACTGCTAAAGTCCCCTTAAATAATAAGGTCTAAATACCACTAATGAAAATAATTATCCTTGGTGCTGGCCAAGTTGGCGCCACTTTAGCTGAAAATTTGGTCGGTGAAAAAAATGAAATAACCGTCATCGACTCAGATCCAGATACTCTGAGGCATCTGCAAGACAGATTAGATTTACAAGTTGTAGCTGGTATGGGCTCGCATCCAGATGTGCTAAAAAAAGCAGGTGCAGAAGATGCGGACATGCTAATTGCAGTAACCAACAGCGATGAAAGTAACATGATGGCTTGTCAGGTTGCTTATAGCTTATTCAAAACGCCAACAAAAATTGCCCGCGTTCGTTCTGAACAATACATCATCTATCAAGAGCAACTGTTTAAGCATCAAGACGTACCTGTCGATCATCTTATTGCCCCGGAACAACTTGTTACAAAGGCTATAAAACGCCTGATAGATTATCCAGGTGCATTACAAGTAGTCGAATTTGCCGATGGCAAAGCTAGTCTAGTAGCAGTTAAAGCTTATTATGGTGGCTTATTAGTAGGTCACGCACTGTCTACCCTGAAAGAACATATCCCTAATGTTGAAACCCGTGTAGCTGCAATATACCGTAGAGGTAAACCGATTCGTCCACTTGGAACCACTATTATTGAAGCTGATGACGAAGTGTTTTTTATCGCAGCCACAAAGCATATTCGTGCAGTCATGAGCGAGCTACAAAAACTGGAGTCAAGTTACAAACGTATTATGATCGCAGGGGGCGGCCTAATTGGTGCTGGTCTGGCAAAATTACTTGAACACAATCACAATGTGAAATTAATAGAGTTCAATCCCCAGAGAGCTAAGTATCTCTCTGCACATTTAGATAAAACGATCGTGTTTGCTGGTGATGCCTCAGATCATGAGTTATTAACCGAAGAAAATGTCGAACAGGTTGACGCATTTATCGCCGTCACCAACGATGACGAAGCTAACATTATGTCAGCAATGTTAGCTAAACGGCTTGGCGCACAAAAAGCTATGGTCCTGATCCAGCGAGGAGCCTATGTTGATTTAGTTCAAGGTGGAGAGATTGATATAGCGTTCTCTCCTCAACAGGCCACAATCTCAGCACTTCTTACTCATATAAGACGAGGAGACATAGTAAACGTTTACTCACTGAGAAGAGGAGCAGCAGAGGCTATTGAAGCTATCGCACATGGAGATCGAAAAACATCTAAGGTAGTTGGACGAGAAATTCGCGAAATAAAACTTCCTCCAGGTACCACCATAGGTGCCATAGTCCGTAGCGAAGAAGTCATCATTGCCCACGGAGACACAAAAATTGAAGCCAACGACCACGTCATTCTTTTCCTAGTTGATAAGAAGTTTGTGAGTCACGTAGAGAAACTATTTCAGCCCAGTGCATTCTTTTTTGGGTAACACTCAAATATTTACTTGACCCTACAACTGTATATAACCTCACTCACTCTTACAAATTAAAAGCAGTTAGTACAAATCTTGGCTTACTAGGGCTAAGATTTAGTACTACATTAAAAAACAATACTACAGTGAATATACAGTACAAATGTAATATTGAATTTTTAGGGATAAAAACTATGAAACGATATATTTTTAATAACGCGGCAAAAACATATATTACCCTCCACTATACAAGTACCTTCCGTAAACATTTGGCATCTTATGTACGCTTGTAATATCTTCATTTTCTTTTGCTCAGCAAGAAGATTCAGAAGAAGAGGCAATGACTCGCATGCAAGCTCAACTCAATCAAGAAGTCATGTCTAAACCCTTTTTGGCAGAGAAACCCAAAGAGGTGAATGCTTATATTAAAAACATGCTGGCGAAAAACGTTACCCCAACCGAGTACTCAGGGACTTATTGGCGACCTGGGTATACTTGTCGAGACTTACTTCGCTATAACTGGACACAATATCGTAACTGCCGTTATTACCATCGATATCACGGTCGATATTATTACTGAATCTGGGTATTTTTCGCTTCAGCGATAAAATACAAAAATAACTTTTAAAAAATGGAATTCATCATGAATCAAGGGATATACCAACTAAAAATTACTGTGATTGCTGTTACCGCACTTATTTTATCTGGCTGTGCAGCTCTTCATACATCAATTGCAAAAAAGGATTTAGATCTTCAAACTAAACTCAGCACCTCTATTTTTGTAGATCCTGTCCCACCCTGAAAAAAGGAAAATTTATTTAGAAGCTCGTTCAGCTGTGCAAGAGTTCGATCGTAATGCTTTTAGAGCAGCACTTACCGAGCAGATCACTGGTAGTGGTAATGGTTATTCTCTGGTCGATAGCCCTACAGATGTTCAGTATAGTATGAGTGTATTTGTTCGGAATTTAGAAAAAGCCTCACCATCAGCTGCGAGTAACTATTTAAAGAGTGGTTTTAAAGGTGTCTCTACTGGTGCGGCTATTAGTTATGCAACGGGAGGGGGTTATCAAAATGCAGCAGCGGCAGGGATCATTGGAGGGTTAGTATCAACAACAGCCAATGCAATGGTTAAAGACGTAACCTTTTTATTGGTCGCAGATATCCAGATAAAAGAAAAGGCAGCTAAAGGCGTAATAGTGCGTAAAGACTCAAAAATTAACACTAAGATTTCAGATGATGGGGCTTCAACGCAGACCACGTCAGAGGTCAGTAACCGCAAGGAATATCGAACGCGAATCGTCACAACAGCTAATAAAGCAAACTTAGAACTCGAAGAAGCCCAACCTCTTATGTTTAGTAAAACTGCCTACGCTATGGCGTCGTTTTTCTAAACACATAAAAAATATCAGAGTAAATCATTAACTGCGCCAAAAAGTGGGTGAAAATAGCACTAACAATGAAAACACTTCTAATCTACCAAAAAGCATTGCTATTATTAACAACCATTTACCACTATCAGACACGTCAGTGTAAGTAGCAGCCACGTTTCCTAACCCTGGGCCTAAATTATTGAGTGTTGCAGCGGTGGCGCTAAAAGCTGTTACGTCGTCCATCCCAGTAGCAATCAGACCAACCATGATAATGACAAAAATCATGGCATAGGCTGAAAAAAAACCCCACACAGCTTCGACAACTCTATCCGGTAAGGCTCTTTCACCTAATTTCACAGAGTAAACCGCTTTAGGGTGGATTAATCGATCAACTTCTCTTTTGCCTTGTAAATATAGCAAAAAGACTCGTATAACTTTTAAGCCCCCCCCAGTCGAGCCTGCACATCCACCAATAAAGCTTGAGAAAATCAGCATGATAGGCAAAAACACAGGCCAGTTAGAGAAATCTGTAGTGGTGAAGCCGGCTGTTGTGCTGATAGATACAGATTGGATCAAGGCTTGGTCAAAAGCTATTCCTGCATCAGCAAACCAGCTGTATTGAATTAACACAATAAAACAAATCAGCACCAAACTAATTTGAATGATAAAAAATGCTTTTAGCTCAGGATCATGAAAATACCCCTTTAAAGAGCGCCCACTAGCCGCAGCGTAATGCAGAGCAAAGTTCAATGCCGCAATCCATAGAAATACCACACAAACTATATTCACACCGACACTGTTAAACTGACCTAAACTTGCATCGTAGTTACTAAACCCACCAATAGCGATAGTTGAAAATGCATGACAAATAGCATCAAACAAGTTCATACCGACAACCCAAAACGCAGCAGCACAAACGGTTGTAAGAGATAAATAAATGTACCAGAGATGCTTGGCTGTATCAGCTATCCTAGGTGTCATCTTAGAATCTTTCACTGGGCCCGGGGTTTCTGCCCTGTATAACTGCATTCCACCCACACCTAATATTGGTAAAATTGCCACAGCGAGAACAATAATTCCCATACCTCCCAACCACTGGAGTTGCTGACGGTAGAACTGAATTGCTTTAGGCAAATAGTCGATGCCTTCAATAACAGTCGCACCAGTTGTTGTAAGACCAGAAAAAGACTCAAAAAAGGCATCTGTCGTAGACATCTGCGGCTGTTCTAATAGCAAAAATGGCAATGCACCAAAACTTGCTAGGACTGTCCAAAACAACACCACAATTAGAAACCCTTCCTTAGCTCTTAAATCATTTCTATAACTTCTATTGGGATACCAAATGGCTAACCCTGTAAATAAACATAAAAGAAATGCTAATAAGAATGGGAGACCGCTACCATCTGCATATATGACGGACACAATTGCTGGAGGGATCATAGTGACACTGAATAAAGCAACAAGAAGTCCTAATATCCGAATAATAGTTCGATATTGCATGGCTCAGCTTTGACCCAAAATAGAAATATCGCTTAACACGACAGGCAAGTTTAGAGATAAAAATTTTAATTTTGAGTAAATCATTAGATTAACTATTTTCTTGTAATTATTGTTTGCTAAAAACCAAAACAAAAGCCTAATTCAAAAAAGCTGACATTTTAATTATGATCACGAATTTCAATCAATAAGATAACAGAAAGTTCGTTACCATCGAAAATATTTCGATAAAAGCGAACAACAATTCTTGTTTAGAAGAAACAAAGACATACAATTGAGTTAGCACGAGCTTGCAAACTTCAAACCACATCAATTTATACTTCAATTTTTGATGAAATAAGCCCACAGAATAGGTAAATCAAGGCTTATAATTTTTTATCAATATAAAACCGTAAATATAACTTAAAATAATTTAAAAATGTTCTTTTCTAGTGCTTAACATCTGTGTATCTTATGTATTGAATCATAGTTGTAATAGTTAAATTTAAAATCTTATCCACAAAACACATACTATGAAAAACTTCTCCGTTGAGTTTTTTATTCCTTATAAACACATGTTTATTAATAGTTTTTCATTTTTATTAAATATCTTTATTTAGCTATAAATGAAATATCTAATACATTATCTACATAGTTATCCACAGATTTCCTTTTAAATTAATGATAAATACCTCACTTATTACATTGTCGCAAATTTACAACATTCAAAAATAAAATATGGACACCTATTATGGCATCTGAAGCAAAACCACTTTTTACCCCTCTAATATTAGTAGATGGTTCATCTTATTTATTCAGAGCTTACCATGTACCTTATTTGCAAGCGTTATCCACGTCTTTTGGACAACCCACAGGTGCGATTACAGGTGTGTTGAACATGATAAAGAGCTTACAAAAAGACTACCCAAGCGGAAATATAGTGGTGGTGTTTGATGCCAAAGGGAAAACCTTTCGCAACGATATGTATTCTGAATATAAAGCTAATCGGCCGCCAATGCCTGAGGACTTGAGAACACAAATTGCACCTTTACATGAAATTATCGAAGCAATGGGACTACCTTTATTAGTCATTGAAGGTGTCGAAGCGGATGATGTAATTGGCACATTAGCTAATCAAGCGTCTAAACTCAAAATGGAAACCGTCATCTCTACAGGCGATAAAGATATGGCGCAACTTGTTACTGCCCATGTTCGATTAATCAACACAATGACCAATGTCGAAATGGACGAAGCAGGTGTAGAGGAAAAGTTTGCTGTCAGACCCGACCAAATCATCGATTACTTAGCGCTAATGGGTGACAAAGTGGACAATATCCCAGGTGTTGACAAATGTGGCCCTAAAACAGCGGCTAAATGGTTAGCTGAACATGGCACACTTGAGCAAGTCATGGCCAATGCCGACAATGTGAAAGGAAAAGTGGGCGAACATTTACGTAATGCTCTGGGTCATTTACCTCTTTCCTATGAATTAGCAACGATAAAATTGGATGTAGAACTACCCAATAATGTGCAAGACATTAAACCAACGGAAGTGGATTTTGATAAATTAATTGCTTTGAGTAATCAGTTTGAATTAAAACGTTTGCTGACAGAAACCCAACAAAAAGTAAAACAAACTGCTACCACCCAAAGTATCGAGCCGAAAGAGTTGGACGAACACACGTCTGAACCTAGGAATTATCAAACTATCCTTACCCAAACTGATTTTGATATTTGGTTAGACAAACTCGATGCTGCTGATTTGTTTGCTTTCGATACCGAAACGACTAGTTTAAATTATATGGATGCAGAATTGGTAGGTGTATCATTTTCTATATCAGCAGGTGAGGCGGCGTACTTACCTGTTGCTCATGATTATTTGGATGCGCCAGATCAATTAGACAGAGCTCACGTATTAGCCTCCCTTAAACCACTACTAGAGGACCCTACAATCAAAAAAGTGGGACAACACCTTAAGTACGATAAAAATGTACTCGCTAACTACGATATTAATCTACAGGGTATAGCCTTCGATACAATGCTTGAATCTTATGTGTTGAATAGTGTAGCCACCCGCCATGATATGGATAGTTTGTCTGAAAAATATCTTGGTCAATCAACTATTCACTTTGAAGATATTGCTGGAAAAGGTGCTAAACAAATATCGTTTAATCAAATACCACTGGACAAAGCAGCTCCTTATGCAGCCGAAGATGCAGATATAACCTTACGTTTACACAACGTTATTTGGCAAAAACTTAGTGAAGAAAAAGACTTAGTGAATGTTTTTAAAGAAATAGAACTGCCTTTGTCACCCGTTTTAGCAAAAATGGAACAATTTGGCGTACTTATAGATAGCCAAAAACTTGCACAACAAAGCCAAGACCTAGCAGTACGTATTCTAGAGTTAGAAAAAGAAGTACATGAACTAGCGGGTGAAGAATTTAATTTAGGCTCACCAAAACAATTGCAGGAAATCCTCTACAATAAGATGGATTTACCCGTTCTAAAGAAAACCCCAAAAGGTGCACCATCGACTGCTGAAGAAGTCTTACAGGAATTGGCCATCAATTACCCACTGCCGAAATTATTGATGGAATACCGAGGCTTGAGTAAGTTAAAAAATACATATACAGATAAACTTCCAAAGATGATAAATGCTCGAACTGGTCGGGTACACACGTCTTATCATCAAGCAATTACGGCAACAGGTAGATTGTCATCTACAGAACCCAATCTACAAAATATCCCTATTCGAACTGAAGAAGGACGCAGAGTTAGACAAGCATTTATAGCCCGAGAAGGTTATAAAGTTGTTGCCGCTGATTATTCACAAATTGAACTGCGGATCATGGCGCATTTATCTAACGACAAGGGCTTGCTGAATGCTTTTGCCACAGGACAAGATATCCATACTGCAACGGCTTCAGAAGTATTTGATACTCCACTTAAAGAGGTCAGTATTGAACAACGTAGAAATGCTAAAGCTATCAACTTTGGTTTAATCTACGGCATGTCTGCATTTGGATTATCTAAACAACTAAATATATCGCGTCTCGATGCCCAAAATTATATGGATCTGTATTTTGAACGTTATCCATCAGTATTAACATATATGGAAGACACCCGACAGGTTGCCAAAGAGAAAGGTTATGTTTCGACTGTTTATGGTAGGCGTTTATACTTGCCAGAAATCAATGCCAGTAATGGTATGCGCAGAAAAAGCGCTGAGCGCGCGGCGATAAATGCACCTATGCAAGGTACAGCAGCTGACATCATAAAAAAAGCTATGTTAGCTGTTGATGACTGGATTGAAACGTTACCTATTGATGATGTGCGTATGATTATGCAAGTGCATGACGAACTGGTTTTTGAGATTAAAGATAGCAAATTAACCGAATATAAAAACAAAATCATTTCATTAATGGAGCAAGCTGTGCAGCTTGATGTCCCCCTCATCGTTGAAGCAGGTGTTGGAGAAAACTGGGATGAAGCCCATTAAGCTTATTCAGCGTTCGATTGAGCGCTTATGCAACTAAACAAACTTTGCTTATGGTTATTTTTTTAATAAACTTTGTAAGTAGGGTACAGAAGTAAGTTATTTTAACTTCTGCTTAAACCTCGGTTAATACCGAGGTTTTTTTTGTCCAGAATTATTATTAAAACATCATAAAATAAGACAGCTTATCCTTTGCTTTTTATGTGACTCTTTATTTCTTAGCCTAAACAATTTATTTGTGATTTTTTATGAATTAAGTAATCTTATCTTCATAGCCGAACCAACTATCTAGCTTTAGCTGTAAATTTTCCAGTCCAATGCCGCTAAGGGAAGAAAAAACATCAACAGTCACATCCCCACAAAAAGCCAGCGCTGCTTCTCGAGCCATCATTAACTGGTTTTTACGCTTACCAGATTTAAACTTATCAGCTTTGGTAAGAAGTGCAAGTACAGGCAAATCTGCGGCTACCGCCCAATGTATTAAGTCTTGGTCTAAATCTTTAAATGGATGACGAATATCCATCAATACCACTAATCCTTTAATGCTCTCCCTTTTTTGTAAATACTCACCCAAAGATCTTTGCCATTTCTTTTTAATAGCTATAGGTACTTTTGCATATCCATAGCCTGGTAAGTCTATTAACCGCCGATTTTCATCTAACTGAAACACATTTATTAACTGAGTCCGGCCTGGCGTTTTACTGGTTCGTGCCAGGCCTTTTTGCCGAGTTAATTTGTTTAATGCACTAGACTTTCCAGCATTTGAACGACCAGCAAAGGCGATTTCTATACCTTCATCCGGTCCTAGGTGCGAAATATCAGGGGCGCTGATACTAAATTTGGCTTGACTATAATGACTCACACATACTCCTGAAAACGCGATAAAACTGATTTTAATAATAATTCAAATCATTATATCAGGGAAAAGGATAATCGCTGTGTTCTTTAAAATCAGATAAAAACACAACTTATTAAATGATTTTATTTTACTGTCGGCGTAAATGTGTAAAATACACAATTAATGGTTTTAGAATAGGCAGTTAATCAAATGCTTAATGAGATAAAAATGAAAAATATATGTGTCCTGGTCTGTTTGTTTATCGGCTTTAGTATTAGTGCGGCTGAACAGGGTAATGCTGAAAACGGTAAGGCAAAGTCTATTACTTGTGGTGCATGCCATGGTGCAGATGGAAATAGTGCAATACCTATGAACCCAAAACTTGCTGGGCAACATGAAAAATATTTAGTTAAACAATTAACAGAATTTAAGTTAGCCAGCCAAACAGGTGGCAAAGAAGGCCGAAATAATGCCATTATGAATGGCATGTCAGCTGCTTTATCAGAACAAGATATACTTGATTTAGCCGCATATTTTTCAAGTCAAGAAGCAACACCTGGTGAGTCCACTCAAGATTCTGTCGAACAAGGTAACAAACTTTATATTGGCGGAGATTTAAAACGAGGTATTACGGCATGTATTGCTTGTCATGGACCTAAAGGAAATGGCACTAGTCTTTCTGGTTTTCCGGATATAAGTGGCCAACATTCGGTTTATATAGCCACTCAACTAAAATCTTTTCGCTCTGGTGAAAGAGCTAATTCTTTAAATGGCATGATGGCTGACATAGCTAAAAGGTTGACTGACGAAGATATCCAAACTATATCAAACTACGTTGCTGGACTTCACTAGTTTAGTAATTTCGAACCTAATAATCATGCTGTGACTACCCTTTGCGTTATGTATTATAAGATTAGTTTGTTTTTTTACAGCTCAATTGTAAATAAGTTGTAAAATTATGTTAATCCTGTATTCTTCCGTATAAATAAGAACAACAAGGAATTACAAGCAAGTCGCTTGTCAGGGAAGTAGCAAACAACATTAGCTGTTTGCATTTTGAACGCCTCGATGGGAAACATGGAAGAAAAATAAAGTATTAGGAAGATCGATAACAATAAAATAATCTTCGAAAAAATTAATAACAAGTGAAGATAAAATGGATATTTGTTGTTCAGGATGGACTTATATTGGGAGAAGTGTCTGCTGACACTCTGTTCTACAAGAAAGCGATAGTTTAACTATCGCTTTTTTTCTGTCAAAAATTTATTATTAATTAACGATTATGACGTATCGAACTTTATACCTCGTCCATAAATTTCTTAAAATTATTAATAATAATTGATAACATAATTTGAAATCCAAATAAAAAATTCAGTGTCGAATACTTATGAAAGGTCAACACGGCCCAGTAAACTAATGTAGAATCATGCCCATTATTAAGCCCTACACAGGTGATTTATGGCTAGGCAAAAAAAATCTCGTAAAGTTGGTAAAATTGGCATATCTAAAACGCCTTCAAACGCGCGTAAGCCGACTGAAAAACGAGTCAAAAAACATCTTGGAAAACCTGCAGGAACTCGTAATAACGAAGCACTAACAGTTAATCAAGGTCCCAAAAAGTTCAATAAAGACCCAAGACATGGGAGTAAAAAACCCGTTAGCTTGATTGCAGAAACTAAAGAACAAAAATTAGCAGTGAAAAAGGTTAAATATTTTTCTCCAGCTCAGGAGCTTGCATCTATCGAACAAGACCCACGTTTAGCTACCCTTTTAGATAAAATTGATCTTGGAAAAAAAATAGCCCGAGAAGACCAGCAATATGTGGATCAAACATTAGCAAGACACAAAGTATTATGTGAAATGCTTGGATTTTCAGAAGAACCTGAAAAAGTTATTAAATCATCCGAGCAACAAACAGATCTTTATTCGCAGTTTGAATCTATAAATATAGATGATTTCAAAGATTAACGAACATAATATATGAATATTGCATTTTACATTGGCGCGCTTTCTATCATTGCTGGTCTTGTTTTTTATGCCGGTTGCCTAGTATTTAAACTTAGGACACAGCAAAAACTACGCAAGCAAAAAACACAACAAAGAGTCAACAAAATTTCTCAAAGCATTCAAACCATTGCTAAAGCATTGGAACAACAGCAATGTAATTTATCAGAGGGCTGTATTAGGTTATTTCATCTTCTAGAGGGTTTGCCTATTAAAAATAAACCTGATTTTTCACAGCAGTTTATCGGGTTATATTCACTCTACGAAAAAGTCAAAGACTTTCCAACACACGACGTTAGAAAATCACAAAGTAAAATAGAAACTAAAAGGCAAGACTTGCAAAGGGAAGAATTAGAAGCACAGATGGAATCACAAATACTCAACGACCTATCAGTGTTAAAAAAATTTACATTTTAATCCATTCCTCGAATACTGTGCCATTATAACTTAGCGTCTAAAGAGGTACTTTCATAACAGAAACAGTCAGTTGTATGGTCATTGAGCATACCAACAGCTTGCATGAAGGCATAACAGATTGTTGTGCCTACAAATGAAAACTCTTGTTTCTTAAGAGCTTTTGCCATCTCGTCTGATTGAGCAGTCGAGGTAGGCACATCATCTCTTGTTGGCCAACTATTGATTATAGTTTTTCCTTCAACAAACGCCCAAATGTAATCACTAAAAGATATACCGGTTGCTTCTATATTCAGGTATGCCTTAGCGTTTTTTATAATAGAACGAATTTTCAAACGGTTACGAATTATTCCTGTATTTTGCATCAACCGTTCAACATCCTCTTCAGTAAAAGTTGATATTTTCACTGGATCAAAATTATGAAAGGCTGCTTCATAATGCGCTTCTTTCTTTAATATTGTTATCCAGCTTAGTCCAGCTTGCTGACCTTCAAGGCAAAGCTTCGCAAACAACTCTTGGCTATCTAAGACGGCTCTACCCCATACTTTGTCATGATATTCTTGATAGCACTCATCTTTACTTACCCAACTGCACCGTTTTTTTTCCATTAAAAGCCCACATCCTCATCAAAAATGCTGTTTTTATCCCCTTTAAGCCTACATAGAGTCAACGACAAAAGGTATACTTGTCGGCGTTTTTTTAAATTTTTTTAAAGCAAGGCCTACGGCAGAGGAAATGCAAGAGC
>Ga0209712_10003014_pt1 | contig 13756 bp, 18 predicted proteins | sample ArcOceMetagenome_FD_187443 | JGI IMG/M metagenome (GOLD analysis project Ga0209712, IMG submission 187443) | Marine eukaryotic phytoplankton communities from Arctic Ocean - Arctic Ocean - Greenland ARC118M Metagenome (SPAdes) (version 2) | ecosystem: Environmental > Aquatic > Marine > Oceanic...
CGGCTAGAAGATTGAGAGAAGGGTGATATTATGTCAGACATGACTATCACAAACAATATTGAAAAGCACATTCATTCATACGCACCTCGACTGACAGAGATGGCAAGTCACTGGGTAACAGACTCGGCTCGTCCGATGGCATCAAACTCGGCTACATTGAAAAAGCAGGAGTTTTCAATTTCAATCATGTGAGAAAAATATATATATTGCATTAACGATGAGAGTTTTTGAGAGGAATTGTACTCTTGTTTTCTTGTCCAAGTATTTGTCAAGGCACAACCATGTCTAGGATTATTCCACAGAATCCTCCCTTAATCTTATCATTTATACGCACCTCATCAGACGGAAGTAGAGATGGTTGATCACTGGGTTCTTTGGACAGAGATGGCACGTCACTGGGTAAGAGACTCGGCTCGTCTGATGGCAACACACTCGGCTATATGATAGAAGTTAGTATATGAATCATGTTAGTCATGCTAGTCACAAACAAATTTTGACATGGTACATTTAGCGGTGCCGGTTTTAGGTGGATCGGACGTATCGCGCTTTCTGTCATCATCTTCATCACATTTCAGGCAGCAACTGCTATATGGTCTATGGAACAGAAGCATGACATGGTGTCGACATCCGTACGCACCTCGTCAGATGGAAGCAGAGATGGCTCATCGCTGGGTAAGAGACTCGGTTCATCCGAAGGCAACACACTCGGCTACAGGATTGAAACCAGGATTTGGATTGGGTTAGTCACAAACGAATTTCGCAGTGCACACTCAATGGTGATAATAGAAATATGCCCCAATCATGCTAGTTCATATCGGGATATATGCTGTGAATATCCTATAAAGAAGAAACACACAGTGTCTACATTTATACGCACCTCGTCAGACGGCACTTCACTTGGAGCAACTAGGACGTGGTCTCCTCCTCCACAAATGCAACATGCTTCATATGCTACTTTACCGTAGTAAGGCGATGTGTCTATTAATGACTCGTCACATCTCAAAGACCCGTCAGGCTTTACCATGTCATCACAACCTATGTTAAAAATGAATCCTTGTGTTGTATTAATTTTCCATCCAGGTTCATTAATGCAAAGAGAAGGTGCGTTCGATGGAAAATCGGAGGGATGCAAAGAGATGCTTGGAACATTGCTAGGGCCGTTGAAAGTGGGCGCTTGAGATTGTGAGGGTTCTGCACTTGGAAATAATGAGGGGATCTCTGAAGGTGCTACAATTTGAAAGTTCGACCCACCGCACAAACAACAAGCTTCTGACACATCTTTACCCTGGTAAACATATCTGTCGTCCGACATGAACAGAGTACAAAAATGTATGTTGTCTGTCATTTGAGCACATGTCACGCCTGCGAGACCTAATCCTGGAGTACCTTCACCTCCAGATTTCCAATTAACTTCATCCTCGCATCTGAAGGGATTAATGTAGCATACATGTGTGAGTTAAGATGTTTGATAATCCTACCAATCGTTATGCGCGTGTACTGCCCTTTCTAAAACTTACTCTGAAGGTTGATTCGACGGTATGACACTTGGCTCGTCAGATGGAAGTACACTTGGCTCATCGCTTGGAAGTAGAGAGGGAGAATCTGAAGGGATTGAACTCGGTATCTCAGATGGTTCATCACTGGGAACCGAAGATGGTAATAAAGATGGCTCGTCGCTTGGAAGCATTGACGGGGTATCCGAAGGGACTACACTCGGAAATTCTGAAGGCGAGTCACTTGGAAACGTCGAAGGCAAGAGGGACGGCTTTGGATATATTTATGAATTTAGATCGGTTATTTTTGCAGATTCCATTCTGAATTCGTTGATAAAGAAAATTCAATTCAATTCTTACCTCGTCACTCGGTAGCAATGACGGCTTTGAGAGAAAATTTTGTATTTAAATGTGAGTTTCCACAAGAACTTTTAAGAGAAATAATGTTAAAGGTACCTCAACTCATACATACCTCATCAGATGGAAGCCTTGAAGGCTCATCAGAAGGCATAATACTGGGCTCGTCAGAAGGTAAGATGCTGGGCTCGTCGGAAGGCAAGATGCTGGGTTCACTGCTCGGAGCATCTGAAGGCAGCAAAGATGGCTGTACAAAATAAAAAATAAATTGAGAAATTTAGTTCAGCAATTGAACATATGAATTGTGTCAACGTAACAATGAATGTATAGTACCATTACATACCTTATCACTGGGAAATAACGATGGTTCATCTGAAGGAAGCAAACTGGGTTGATCGCTTGGTAACACAGATGGCTACATCAGAGGAAAGAAAGACAGATGCATGAATTTAGTATGAAACACGGAGAATGTGACAATTTATCGGATATTAAAAATTCAGTGCTTACCTCATCACTAGGCAAAATTGATGGCTGTAGGACATCACAAATCGTAAGTTTGATACAGCTAAACATTAATTGTTTCTTCAAAATGTGATACTTACCTCATCACTTGGAAGAATAGAAGGCTCATCAGATGGTAAGAGACTGGGTTCGTCGCTTGGAAATGTAGAGGGAAAGAGAGACGGCTCAGTGCTGGGGATTGATGTAGGAGATACACTCGCAGTTACAGATGGACTCAATGACGGTGTTACACTTGGAATCTCTGTCGGAGAGTCACTGGGGGTAGACGACGGCAACAGAGAAGGCTCCAAAGTAGGGAATGGTGACGGCTGAGGGGAAGGGGGACGTGTCGGAACTTCGCTAGGGAAAGAAGTTAAAGTTGGCGATTCGCTAGGCGAATCATTGCAAAGGCCACATGATGCTGGACAGTTGATAGGAACTTGACTCATGGCGCATCTAACTTCAACATTATTTGCTGCCCAACTACAAAATTTCCAACCAATATTTGAATCCACATAAAATTTGCCCTCTATATCATCACATCCAGTTGGGGAATTGGACGGAGATGCAGACGGAGCTGGCGTGGGAGATACGCTCGGAGAAGCTGTTGGTGCAGAAGATGGCTTCGCGCTTGGCATAGAAGTCGGCCCTCTACTTGGATCTGGCACTGGTGCAGGGGATGGCTTCGCGCTTGGCATAGAAGTCGGCACTCTACTTGGATCTGGCACTGGTGCGGGGGAAGGCACCTTTGAAGGACTGGGAGTAGGCCGTTTGCTGGGAGAAGCTGAAGGCGATGCACTGGGTGCATCGCAGAGACCACAAAGGGCTCTACAGTTTGCCCTTACTTCTATATACTTATTGCATCTGCCTATTGTGTTTTTCCGCTCAGCCCAACTGCATGGCTTATTTTGTCCAATGCCCGAAATAAAGAATTTGTCGGCGGAATCTTCGCATTCGGTTATGGTAGAATCATTTTGAGTGCTTTCAACGTTTGCTGGTGTTGTTCCTGGATCCAAATCTGCAATGCTACACATCCCACAAGTCTGCGGGCATGCATTCCAAACTTCCTCATATGAACATCTCTGCTCAGTGTTCGATCTTGCGGCCCATTGACACGATACGCTTTTTCCAACCTGAACTAAGTCAAACCGCTCTAACGTGTCAATGCAAAGTTCCGATGTAGCACCAGCAGTAGCAAAACTAGCGGCGAATAGGGAGTTTGCAATCAGCATTACCATGCGCATTCTGTTTAGCTTCATTGCTAGAAAGAACTTCAGTAGTATTGATATGTTGGTGAGGTAATGCGGCAGGTGTTATTGATTTGAAGGGAGAGTACCGATACCGGGGTGGGTGGTGCTGTTGTGGTGCTTTAGGTGCTTGCTGTTATTGTCTATTCTCAACAGAAATTCTCAATTCATTCAATGGCCAGTCTCAAAATTCTGTCGCATCCGTTAGATTATCGCCTACTAAATACTAAAACATTAGCAAACGGTCATTTTAGGTCTAAATTAATTCAAAGCGGATAGTGATTTTGTGATTTTACTCGCTAAAAGTATTCGGAGAATCTAAATGAAAATAACCCCTGTAGCATATTTTGGGAAAAAGACAGACCCCGGGGGGGGACAAGGTGGCCCCCGGTACAACATCTGTACCCCTTGCACAACAATACAACATTAACCAACATGATGCAACATTGAACATTGATGCAACGAAATCCCTTCACTCGTTGTTACGTCTTCCGGCATAGAAATCAATGAAAGCATCTTCGTTTGTATCATTCCGGCGCAATCTTTCATTTCTATCTCCTCGATCATGGATAGGAGTTCACAATGCTCTGAAAAGACAAATTCCAAACTCAGATTTTGTGTTTCGAATGGTGAGCGTCTGGCTGATACACATTCTGATCCCTTTCCTACTTCTCACCACGCTTGGATGCATACCGCTCAACTCGCCATCGACGAGGATTGGGACGTGCGCGAGACGGTCCTTTGTGGTCACTTGTATATCTCCCATGGCAATAACTCAAACTGCCCAAGTGCTGCCTCACATGACAAGTATTGCGAACAGACTTCGGCTTTGGAGCGCTTTTCGAAAAGAAGCAGAACTAGATGCAAGTGATGCCTTAGCTAGCGCCCTCTCGAACGAAACAGCATTGAGGAGCAGCCATTGCGATATTTATTTCCCCAGGGAAACAACGGCGAATGATAGACAAAAGGCTATGCTCTTTATACCTGGTTTCTGTGTTGACCATACGGCATACGCCAGGATTGCTTCGCTAATGGCATCGGAAGGAAACATCATTGTTGCTGTACTTTCGTTGGAACCCTTTCGTCTTGCCGATCAACATTTGCTAGACTTGGTGGAGCTTAGGGCGTGCATGAAGACTGTAACAAAGATATGGAATCAACGATCTGGCTACAGAAATAACTTATTAGATTGGAGCATCGGCGGCCATTCTTACGGGGGTTATGCGGCAATGAGGTTGGCTCCAGATCTAGCGACTCACTTGAATAAGTCAAGTAACGATAAGATCAAAACTGTCGTATGGGCCGCGGGAAATCGCGAAGAGTTCATTACTGATCTCAGTCATCGTGATGATATTGATGCGATTGTTTTACTGGGATCAAATGATGGACTTTGTAGTTTCGACAAAACCTCGAGGAGTTTCCTTCAATTAAATCTGCCTCGCAGTGCTTGCATCGAATACATCGAGGGCGCGAATCATGAAAACTTTGCAAGCTACCCTGGCGAAAGTGGCAGCATTGAGATATCAAGATTAGAACAACACGAGCAAGTTTCGAGGAAAACCATTGGTTTCCTTTTTGACCATCATATCGCCAATTGACGATGAACAAGCAAACATTTATTTTGGCGCTCGGGTATTCCTTTTTTAATAAGCATGTCTATGAAAATGTATTCGGACCTCGAACTACAATAGCATATTGAATATGATCCGGTTTTATACAAACAAATGGCTGCAACTACAATATTTGCTACTGAAGTAGCCCAAGAGGCAGGGCCATTCAGACATTTCCTCTTAGATAAACATTTATTATTCTTGTAATTATCCTCATCTCAAACATCTGTATAATGCAAAAGACTTGCCCAACTACTTATACATCAAAGTCATCTCACCGATCTCCCGAAGTGGTATCCCCAAGTAGAGTTGGTATTTCGTGTGAACTGTTCTCACTTTTCACGTTACCAAGCCATAAAATACCAGTACAGTAGCTATTATGACGGTCGTGTTGAAGATCAGTCAACTGTTACCTCGACCATCGGGTTGAGCATTGGAGATCATCCTATTTTAGTCGGATGTTAAGTCGGTGCTTAGAATAAGTTCCCCACAATTCTAATCGCTACGGAACTGAATCTGTCGTAATCAGGCATGCTTCACGATTGACCATGATGCAATGACATGATTCAATGTAAGAAAAGTTCTGATAGAATAAGAAAGAGAAGCGTATGAACAGATGGTTTTCTGTCCAAGTATTGTAGAATGGAAATATTCCTTCTACTAATAAGAACGAAATTATCAAACAATCAAATAGATCTAAACTCTACGATAGAGAGATTTCATCAGGTCAATCAACATCAACATCGCCTCACCAAAACAGAACACAGAACCCCTCGCGAGAGCGATAATGATTCATGATTCATGATTCATTTCACCCTGAAAGAAATAATATGGATGGATTTGAACCCCCGCTAACAAAGAGGATCAAGCTATACGCAACTTCAGAATCGAAAATCGCCCCTCGATGTGAAGTACCTTCTGTGAATATCTGTGAAGATGCCCTAGTGCATGCCATGGAATATCTCGGTCCACGAGATTTGCTGAGAATAAGTTCTTCTTGCAAGGTCCTTCGAGAAAACATTACAACTTCTCTGGTTGTAAAAAGTGCAATGATTCATGGGGGGCATGCTAAATCTACGGTTTCAGAGTTATACAAACTCGTGCAGCTAATGTCCATTTATGTTCCATCATCTCTTCGCCTACTTAGACTAGTCAACGGCAAGAGATGCGAGTTTTGCTTCCAGTCAAGGGTCAATTATGTAAGATCTGATGTTGGAGTTTTTGCCTGCTGGACGTGTCTCACTCGGCGTGGATTGACGAAGGCCTGGAAAAAATCGTGGGTAAGATATAAGAGAAACTCGGAAGCCTACGATGCCGTCTTTTACCATCCTCGCGTTGCATGTAGTCGTTTTCAGCACCATCGTCTATCTGTGGGCAAGGAGGAGATCGGCTTTTTCGTCGGCTGGGATGAGAGAGCTCATTGGTCCCATTGCGCGATTCGAAGATGTTGATGGAATGGCTTCCAGTAGAGATATTGAAAGACATCTGGATAATTACTTGGAAGCACGAGAGAATGATTCATCCAAAGAATTCGTTGAAGCATACGACGAAATAAATGGTCGCTCATACCGCGTAGCAAAAGAACGCTGTGAAATAAAATGTGCAAAGACAGAGAAAAAAAAAGGGAACAAGATGAATAGCATCAACAAAATGATATTGAAGCTTCAACCACGCTTGGATGAGCGCTGGCGAGATTTGGCCACCAAGTTTCGAAAGAAAAGACCATATTCAATTGATCAAGTTAGTCGAAGACATGCTCTTGCAACTTTTGAGGTCAGCTTTGTTGATCACAAGTTGAGGCCTTTCATTCTTTCTCCCAGCAAAATGAAAAAAGCATTCTCAATGAAGTTGGCGAGGAAATCAACCAAGTTTTTCAGTCTCTTTACGACAGCAAATTTCTTGACTATGTTTCTCAAAAAGGCGAAATCTTCGTAAGAAAAATACCTATAACTTCTTTCATTAATACAACGTCAAATAGCTATTGACGGCAAGTACCGTTCTTATCGTATCGACTTTCTCTAAGCCATTTCCTTCTCAGTAAGTCCTACAGCCTTTGCACTAGTTTCCCACATCTTATTTGCAGTAATGGGATCCTTCACAGCACCACTTTGTTCATTCTCGAAGATTTCTCCTCCAGATCCTCCAGCACCTTTTGGCTTTCCATCTTCTGACCAACGTCCAACTTGCTGAGCTCCTCCATTCCAACTCCAGTATACATTAGACTTGTTGCACTGAGGATCATCAATAACTTGCGCAAGACGTTCTCCAGCCTCTTCCATACCAACATATCCTCCAGTAACATACTTCATGAACCAAGGGAAAGCCTTACGGAACCAGGGCCTCTTCTCTCTGAAAAGAGCGGTTTCTGCGATACATCCAGGGTACATACTAGAAAAAGTAATTCCGGTCTTTTCATTATAACGTTCATGCAATTGGGTAACAGTCATCATGTTACAAACCTTGGAATCCTTATATGCCTTTGCTCCGAAGAATGGCTTTCCGTCTGCCATAGCAATAGGGTTCTTACCTCCAGCTTCGAGTCCACTCAAATCTCCAAGATCAGCACGAGGGTAAACAAGTCCTCCCCCTACAGTATTGGTATTACCAGTGATGGAACCTACAATGCACACCCTGGCATCTTTGGACTTTTTCATATCCTTCAACAAAAGGTTGACGAGGAGGAAGTGTCCGAGGTGGTTGACTCCCATGGACATCTCAAATCCATCATCGGTCCATGCTGGTGCCGGGTCGGTAGGCCTGTACACAGCAGCGTTACAGATGAGGTTATTGAGTGGTCTCGCGGATTTGAAGGCCTTGAGGTTTGCAACGAAGTCGCGAACGGATTGAAGACTTGCAAGTTCGAGCTTCATGACGGTGTAGGAACCTTCTGGCATACCCTTCTCAACAGCAGCTAAAATTGAAAGCGGAGGAAGTGAAGGATGAATGAATGAAAACATGTGAGTGAAGACATGCACTGATGTAGGATTTGTTGATTGATGACCTTCCATGTGGCCATTGCATTTTTTCGGACGAAACAACTTCAACTTGGTCCAAGAATCAAAGGCTCTCCATGCATTTAAACATCATTGATTAATCTGAAATCAATTCCAGTCCCAATTTAAATTAAAAAAACGCACCTCTCTTTCCCTTCTCAACATCACGGCATGCCATGACAACAAAGTGTCTACCAGTCTTGCCAAGTACAGCGGCAGCATTCAATCCAAGCCCAGAGGAAGCTCCAGTAACAACACATAGTTTTCTTTTTCCAATCTTGAGTCCACCCAATACTTTAGGCGTCTCCTTTTCTTGGGGGAAGTAATATTTCTCCGGCAACTCAGCGGTAGTAGGAACAGCATTGAGTGAAGTTGCTCTTGCAGAAGCAGTCACAGCAGACACTGAGTTGATTGATTGGAGGTTAAGAGCAGATGCGGATTTGGTAGATGCTGGTGCAAAACCAGATGCGCAAAGTGGCAATATTGCTACGATTGCAGAATAGAGCTTCATTATTTCTTTACTAGTAAGTACTGTATTTGTGTTTAGGTTGAGGTTTGGTTCTGTCTTGCTGACTGTATGATATGATATGTATAAACGTGTTATGACGCTTCTTCAAGTTAACTAGGTCAGGTTTTTCCGCTCTGACGGAAAAGTTCAAAGTGATGGGTGGAAGTAAGTCTGTTTCGTCGTGCGTTTGAAGGTGCAAACCACAAAAGATCGAAGATGGAGATCGAAGGTGGAGGATGAATCACCGGGTTCTTTTCCAAATACCCATCCAATGGGGCAGTTGTTCACTATAAACGTAAGAAGCCAGGTTATGTGTTATTGCAAGTTCTGAAAGTGTCGTCTTATGACATATTACCGTCATGTGTTTCAATCACATTCGCATGACACATCATCATGCATGACCCCTGTTTATGTTGTGACTTGGTTACTGTACGTTGTGTAGTAATAGCAAACAGCAGGTCCAAACATACCGACCGTGCGCCACCGGCCAACGTAAAGTCCCTGTCCCCTGTCCCCTGTCCCGGTCTATAAGATTTCAACATTACACTTTCAAAGCATCCAACGTCAACGTGTATCAATATAGCACAGCAACAGTTTCCACGAGTGCCAAAAGAAATCAGGAAATGAACGACACAAATGAAGGGAGTGATTGGGATCACTTTGAAGACAACAACACAGAAGTAGATTTGTCGAACATGAAATTGAATGAAGAACACCAAGAAGCCACGTCAGTGAATAGCGACAGCGACACTGTTCCTTCATCCGTTCCTCAGCACAGTGCAGCACATAAACTGCCTCCTTCAGTAGTTTCATCAATTACTGGTACGAATCATTATTCAGTGCCTTCTGCAGCCGGACCACCCCCAATGAACATCAGCTGCGCGAAGAAAACTTCACGTGAAAAAGGATCTTCTACAAAACGACATCATTCGTCCAAAACTTGTTCGTCCAATTCACAAGCTTTGCTACGTGCCAAGGCATCATTGACTTGTCCAACATCCTTCCGGTTGAACACTTCTCATACGAATTTCTGTGGGACCATGGTGAATCGTCGACTCAGTGAGGGTGCTGTTCCAGCTTTGCCTGTGAATCCGAATGTGCATGCGAATGTGCATGCGAATGTGAATGCAAATATGAATGCGAATAGCACTCACGCAACTGCACATACTGCTGCAACTCCAACTCGGAGGTCGCCACGCATTACTGGAAGTTCCACTAGTAGACCGCTTTCGGCACCAAATTCCATACATGAAAACCTTCCAAATCACAGGAACTTTGGTCTCACAACAACTTCGCCGAATCCTGCATCCATTCGTTCCTCTAATTCACTATGTTCACTGGCATCATCCCCATCCATTGACAATCTGAAGAAAAAATTAACCACCGGTGAATGGAAAGACGTCGAAGTCAATCCTAATCCATTGGAACAAACTGCACGTACCGACATTGGAATCTTTTCCAACAACGTTTTATATTCATCCTCGCCCACTGCAAGATCTCTCCACGCATCAGCCGTATGGAGAGATCAAATGTTTATCTTTGGTGGGTATGATGGGACTTCCCGTCGGAACGATTTCTACTCGTTCCATTTCAAACATAGAATGTGGACTAGGATTGATGAACGTGTTGGCCATGCGCCATCACAAGGAGATTCCAATGCAACTGAAAATGCAAATGATGCACAACATTTATTTCCCAACGTCAATATCAACGGACAAGTAGGCGGACAGCCGCCCTCTCCACGAGATCGGCATTCAGCCGTTGTGTATGGAAATGGATTTTACGTCTTTGGGGGATTCGATGGTCATGCCCGTGTCAATGATTTGTACAAATATGATATTGATGAGAATGTATGGTCGAGAATCATCCCTAGTTCTTTGAGTACAGGTATTCCAACTCCGCGTCATTCCCATTCGGCTGTTGTATACCAGAATGCCATGTACATTTTTGGAGGATATGACGGAAGCTATAGTTGCAATGTATACAAATATGACTTCTTGAACAATGTATGGACCAGCGTGAATACGGTGGGAAGAATTCCAAGGGCTAGATATCGTGCATCGTGCGTTGTTTATAATGATACGATGATTATTCATGGAGGGCATGATGGGACTAGGCATCTTTCGGATACACATGTGTTGGATATGAATACTAAATGCTGGACGTCCTTGGCGAATGTGAGGGGGACAACTCCGTTTCCCAGGGATTCTCAAGTTGGTTTTCTACATGATAATGCCATGTATATATTCGGTGGATCGGCGGGAGGAACCGCAATGAATGACATGCATGAATTGTTGCTGGAAGGCCCAGAGAATGATTTTATCCCCATGTGGTGAGTTTGGTTTCGACAAGCTATATTCAATATAGGATGGATGAGAAAGGTTGTTTTCGACACGAATTTGCTCATTGCATCCATTCATTTCTGTTTTTGTACGTTTTTAGGCGAAAAGTATTCTGTGGAGGAACAACGAGTCCAAGATTCTGCCATGTTGGTGCATTATTTGAAGACAACCTTTACGTCTTTGGAGGCTACGATGGACAGTCTCGTCTTGACGATTTTGTGAGGTGAGTTCGAAAGTGTTTTTCCTCTGAAAGTGTGCAAGAATAAATCGTCTAACCGACATTGTTTCACATTATAGATTTCAATTTAACGTTGATGATTTATCTTACGAGGTGCCACCGTCAACAATACTGAGTGACTTGCATTCATTCGTAAACAATGAAGCATTGAGTGACATTACTTTCATTATTGAAGGCCAGCCTATCCACGCACACAAAATGATGTTAGTAAGGTATGTTATCTGTGTTTGCACTAATTTCGAATTGCCAGGTTTTGTATTCCCATTTGACTAACATCAGACTTTTGTATAATGATAGATCACCCTACTTCAGAGCAATGTTTTCAGGTTCCATGATGGAGTCACAACAAAGCGAGATTCACATTGAAGAGGTAAGCATGTTATTGTACTTTGCTTAAACGCAAACCCTCGTTCATTCTTGCATATTCTCAAACCTTCCATTACCACCATTACCATTACCATTTTGCAACAGATGCAACCGCATATTTTTCTGATGATCCTAGGATATCTATACACCGATCATCTCGACATTCATGCAGATTATGCAATGGAAATCTTTGCCGCGGCGGATCTATTTGATATTCCAAGACTACAAGCCATGTGCGAGAAATGCATGCTAAAAACCATCCATATTGAAAATGCAGCAACCATATTTCTTACTGCTGATCACCATTCTGTCAAATCATTGCGAGCAAAAGCATTGAAATATATCCTGAAACACTTTGAACTCGTGTCCAGGTCAGCAGCTTTTGAAGAAATGGCTCGGAGCAACGTAGAGTTGGTTGTTGAGATTCTTAGAGAACGCTAATTCTAATGATAACATTTATAATGAAACATGTAATAGACTCAAAATCGTTTCTTTTTGCGTGTCCCTGTTTCATCTCTGTGTCTGCTTTTTTTGCGTTTCTGATTAGCCTCCACTTCCTTCCGCGACTGATCATGTTGACAACTTTTCTTTGGTACGTGTACCTTTGCATCAGTGGTGTCAGCAGGTTTATAGATTGCTGTTATACCAGTGCTGGCGCTCTGTCGCTTCGCTTTCAGTCGCTGCTTGAGATTCTTTCTCTTCAGCGTAGGAACGGCGCCTAATGCTCTCAATTCTTGCAATGTCGATACCAACCTCGGCGAGTTGTTGCTCTGTGCATCTCCCATGTGAGATATACCAACACTATGCTCACCGTGAACATTTCGGAACTTTTCTTTCGCCTCATCAACTTTTCCAGAGGGTATTCCACAAAACCAGATGGATGCAAATGGAGGTAAATCCTTCCCCGTCCCTTTCGGATGTTCGTACTCGTACGGCGTTGGAGGGACGACGTATAGAATATCCCTAGGATCATCCGTTCCATTGCTATTTCCATTGCTATTTCCATTTCCATGTCCATTATTCGCTTGAATCGATGCTCTGAAATGATTTCTGACAGCTACATAATTGGGCATCAATATGAAGAATGCACGTTCTTCATCTGTTCGAAGTTGATCCACTGCATAGCGCACACAACGTTCTTTATGGTCAGTGGAGTAAGGAGGATTGGTGACAAAAGTGTCATGTCGCGGAACTTCATTCTTTTCCATATCAAGGTAGAAATCACGCTTTTCGTGTACCACATTCTCAAACCCAAAGGATTGCATGAGCTGCTTCGTCCTTCCATTGCAATAGTACGGGTCATAAATGATGTGTTTGTGTCGTCCAGCAGATGTACAATTCTTTGATTTTTTCAACGGCTTTTGTACAGCGTCCAAGAGGGGGAGGATGTGCTCGTATGCAATTCTTGGCGTCTCGAAATGATCATTGTAATCTACGTGATAGGGATACTTCATTGCACCCGTCTGTTGATGCGAATGTCTTCCGCAAGTTTTGCGTTTCGAAGAACGAAAGAAAGGTTGATCAAGCGGCGGGTTGATGATTGATGATTGATGATGTTTGGTTGGGTCTGTGACCTTTCTTTCACACTCCTTTCAGAAAAAAAAGGAAAGAAGAGAGAAAGGGCATTGAATTTGAAATTCGGAAAAACGTGGATTATTTTTATTGTTTCACTATCAGTGTACTACCGGTTGTATCCGTTCTCGGCTGGTTATCACAAATACACTCTTTTTCTTACCGCACCATCTATTTAGTTGGGCTGGCAGATGTTCTTCACACTTTTTCCACTTTTTCCACTCTTGCTGCTACTGTTGCTGCTACTGCTACTGCTACTGTTGCTGCTACTGCCACTTTTGGTATTTCTACGTTTAAATTCGCTTCCACCCCTGATATTCTTCGTATTTCTACGGACGATAGGAGTCTCAGGTACGACAACAACATCAGGAACTGCTGGTAATGGAATGGGCATATTGCTTGGCTCTGCGCTTGCGGATGGAATGTACGAGGGCTCAGCTGAGGGCTGCAAAGACAAGGTAGGCTCTGAACTTGGTACACAACTGGGCAACATAGAGACACTGGGCTTATCTGAAGGTGCCGCACTTGG
>Ga0209712_10003015_pt1 | contig 13750 bp, 7 predicted proteins | sample ArcOceMetagenome_FD_187443 | JGI IMG/M metagenome (GOLD analysis project Ga0209712, IMG submission 187443) | Marine eukaryotic phytoplankton communities from Arctic Ocean - Arctic Ocean - Greenland ARC118M Metagenome (SPAdes) (version 2) | ecosystem: Environmental > Aquatic > Marine > Oceanic...
CTTACTCAGGCCTCAAGCTGGTTGTCTGTATCACTGAAGGCGTTCCGACTCAGGACATGCTCGACTGTAAAGTGGTTTGCGACAGCTTAGGCGTACGCCTGATCGGTCCTAACTGCCCGGGTGTTATTACTCCAGGCGAATGCAAGATCGGCATTATGCCCGGCCATATTCACCTGCCCGGCAAGGTCGGTATCGTTTCGCGTTCAGGTACTCTGACATACGAAGCCGTTAAGCAGACCACTGATTATGGTTTTGGTCAGTCTACCTGTGTTGGTATTGGTGGCGATCCGATTCCTGGATCAAGCTTCATTGATATTCTTGAGTTATTTGAGAAAGATCCCGCTACCGAAGCCATCGTAATGATCGGTGAAATCGGCGGAACAGCAGAAGAAGAAGCAGCGGCGTATATTAAAGCCAATGTAACCAAGCCTGTTGTATCTTATATTGCCGGTGTAACTGCACCTGAAGGCAAGCGCATGGGTCATGCTGGTGCGATTGTTTCCGGTGGCAAGGGTACTGCAGACGAGAAGTTTGCGGCACTTGAAGACGCTGGTGTTAAGACAGTCCGCAGCCTGGCTGATATTGGCGCTGGTCTGAAAGAAATTACCGGTTGGTAGGTTCTTTTTGGCAGTGTAAAGAAGCGGCTTTCGGGCCGCTTTTTTTATGTCTCTTCACCGCGCCTGTCCCATGTCGGGATTCTTCACTGCACTTACCATACCCCTGTCATCTTGACCGCACATTCTGTCATCTTGACCCCACATCCTGTCATCTTTGACCCCACCTTCTGTCATCTTGACCGCAGGGAAAGATCTCTTTCAAGCTGGTACCAAGCCCCAATAGTCCCTGCCAGTGTCCTTGCGATCGGTCCCATGGGCACTGGTATTTTCAGCGTTCAGGCAACTCACGCTGCTCAAACAAGTCTTCTCTCAATCTGAAAATACCTGCACCCATAAACGGGCCCTGATTGATCGCAAGGGCACTGCCAGGGACTATTTGATTTTTCTACTTTTACTGACTTTCGTATATTGGGATGATTAAACTTATATCTGTGATTTTGATGCCAAAAACAGTCGTTTAAGCAACTTTAGGCGTCTGATTTTGGATGAAAGCTAATTGAAATCAGGCGGATGGCTGCGAGTTCACCAATTTTTAATGTCATTTTTAATGTCATTTTTGATCTCATGCTCTAACTGTAAACCCTAGAGTATAGTCTAGGGTCAAGTCGATCAAAAAATAATTTTTGGGGCGTCCTTGCCCTGAGATGTTTTGGTTACCAGCTTTCAATTGCCGGCTTTGCATTACCAGCTTTGCTTTAACCTTTTTGTGCAGCGCTAAAGTGTAATGCGTCGTCGGCCTCTATAGGCACAGTAAACAGCGCCCGTTCCTTTCGGAAATCTTGGCTATTCACCCAGGGTGCTCGATCTCCCTGTCTGGGTTGCAGATGCATGCCTCGCTTTAGGTAGCCGGCAGGGAAGTCTGTAATCCAGTCTTGTGTTGGCATGTCTTTTAAGGCATCTGGTACTAGCGGTACTACTTTGCTGGTGTGGGTTTTGCTCATGTGGTTTAACGTTCTGCACACCCATTCGGAGATAAGGTCGGCGCGCAATGTCCATGAGGCATTCACATAACCGAAGGTTGATACCATGTTGGGTACGTCTGAGACCATGAGGCCTTTGTAGGTGGTCAGCTTTGAGAAGTCTACGGTTTCGCCGTCAACGCTGAAGGTTGCTCCGCCCATAACTTCTAGCTCAAGGCCGGTGGCGCTGACGACTATATCTGCCTCTAGGTGCTCACCTGATTTCAGCTCAATGCCGTTCTCGGTAAAGCGCTTGATGTGGTCGGTGACTACGTTGGCGCCGCCACCTTTTATGGCTTCAAATAGATCGTCGTCTGGCACTAAGCAGAGGCGTTGATCCCAGGGGTTGTACTTGGGGGTAAAGTGTTTTTCGACGTCGTAGTCTTTACCCAACTGCTTGCGTACCTGGCTGATTAAAAAGCGCTTGGCAACGACTGGATATTTACGAAGTTGCTTAAACAAAAATTCCTGAAAGAGGGTGTTTCTGATACGTGTGAGCCCATAGGCCCAGGTTGCTGGCAGAATTTTACGTAGGCCATTGGCAAACCAGTCTTGGGAGGCTCTTGAAACGACATAGGTAGGTGAGCGCTGCAGCATGGTGACCTGCTTGGCTTTTTTAGCCATGGCGGGCAGTAGGGTCATGGCGGTGGCCCCGGATCCAACGATGACGACGTTCTTGTCTTGGTAGTCGAGATCTTCGGGCCAAAACTGTGGGTGAACTACCTTGCCTTTAAAGGCATCGACTTCTGGAAACGTGGGATCGTGGGGTTTGGAGTAGCTGTAGTAACCGGAGCACATGTAGAGAAAGTTGCAGGTCATTTGTACGATTTTTTCGGAACCTGACTGGTTAATCTCTAGGGTCCAGTTGGAATTTTCTGATGACCAGCTGGCAGAGAGTAAACGGTGACCATAGCGTATGTGCTGATCGATGTTACTTTCTGCGGCGGTTGCTTTGACATACTCAAGTATAGAGGGGCCGTCGGCAATGGCTTTTGCGCCTTCCCAGGGTTTAAAGCTGTAGCCCAATGTGTGCATGTCGCTGTCGCTACGAACACCGGGGTAGCGGAATAGGTCCCAGGTGCCGCCCATGGTTTTGCGTGATTCCAGTAATAGGAAGCTGCGGTCGGGGCATTTTTCGGTGATGTGGCAGGCTGCGCCAATACCGGACAGGCCGGCACCAACGATAATAACGTCTCTGTGTTCAATGCTCATTGTTAGGCGGTCTCTTGTGTCTTATTTGTGTCTGCTTTAGGGGAGGCTGATGTGGGAGTGGCGATTTCAGCGGGCATGCCTTTAAGGGGCTTCTTATTGCGTAGCAGAGTTAGGGGCAGGGTGAATAATGGAAACAGTGTTTCATAATGCATGGGCGTTAGGCGCTGGGCTAGGTCCATTAGTTTGGCATCTGTACCGACCATTATGCGGCTGCGTTTTTTGCGGACGCCGTTAAGAATAACTTCGGAGGCGCGGCTAGCATGCATGCCATTTTCTCTAAAGAATTTGGCTAGCTCTTCTTGGCTATCGCCTAGGCCCATCACTTTGCCCACTAAGCGCTCCATTGAACTGGCGGATTCTTCGCTTTTGTTCATGCGCGCATTGGTCACTATGTTGGTGCCGATGTGGCCGGGGTGTACGCAATGTATCTGCACTGTGCTGTGTTTCATCTCTTTGGCGAGGCACTCGGTAAAGCCACGCACGGCAAATTTGGCGGTGTGGTATACCGACTGTCGCTCTAGGGCGATCATGCCAAAGATAGAAGAGGTGTTAATAAGTGCGGCTTCTGGGCGCTGCTTTAGGTGGGGCAAAAAGGCGCGGCTTGAATTAATTACAGCCTGCAGGTTGATGTTAAACACCCAGTCCCAATCGTTCTCGGACAGATCTTCAAAGGTGGAGTCAACGGTGACACCGGCGTTGTTGAACACTAGGTCAACACAGCCATGCTCTGCAAGTACTTTAGCGGGCAGGGCTTCAATGGCGGCTTTGTTGGCGACATCAAGAATATGGCTAGAGACTTTAACGGGGTAGTCTGCGAGCATCGCAACGGTTTCTGCGAGGGTTGTTTTGTTGATCTCACAGGCAGCTATGTTGGCGCCCGCTTGGGCGAGGAGTATGGCTAGATAGCGACCCATACCTGAACCGGCACCGGTGATGACTGCGACTTTGTTGGTAAAGTTTTTCATTGGAATTGCCCCTGTTTTTATGACGCTCTTTTGCCTGAGGGTAATAAGCTCTACCCGACAGGTGACGTCTGTTTTTTTTCTATCCTACTACAGTTAAGTATGGATCTAATAAAAATTGTGCTAATTAAAAAGGCTGTCGGCTCAATACTGGGTATCTACAGAATACTGCCCGTTTTGAACACTGCAGGCGCCTTGTAGGCCTATATAGCAGGACCTTTGCCTAGGGGATCTCATTGCCTTGAGCCCCATTTATTATCTCTCGAGGTAACGTTTTTTAATGCTTTAGGCAATCAAGCCTTTCTGTGGACGATCGGTGAATAAGTCGTCATGGCTTTGCAGCTCTTGTGTTCTCTATGAATGTTTATTTTGTAAAGTGTAATTGACAGGTAGCTAACCGATGGTATCAAATACAGTCAAATTTAAAGTCATATACCGCCAATATTAGAGTTATATACCATCATGTTGGGCGTCGTATGCCATTACCTTGCTACGTTTCAGCCACTGCCTTGAGGCTTTTATGAATTATTTTGTGTTACCTGTGTTAGTCGATCTGCTTGCTGAGCAGGGTATAACTGAAGCTCAGCTGCTTGAAAAGACAAGTTTGGAAGGTTTGGATTTGAGCATTGCGCAGCTATTTAATGCAGAGCAGTCAGATGAAATTTGTAGCAAGGCGATTGCGTTGTCTGGGGATAGATTGCTGGGTATTAAGCTGGGTACTCGGCTTAATATGGTTTCTCTAGGAATTTTGGGTTACGCCCTTATGACTAGCGCGACAGTGAACGATGTTCTCAAATTATTGGTTCGTTATAATCGGGCGCTGCTGCCCAGTATGCGTATTGAGCTAATACCCAGCGTTGGGTCTGTGGAATTGCGTAGCGCAGCGCCTCATCTGACGCCAGCATTAGAGCAGCTTTACAAAGACACACTCTACGCCAGCCTTGTGACTAATCTAAAATTGCTCACAGGCAACCATGAGACAAAGGCAACGCTCGAACTGAACCATGGGCAGCCTGAAGACCGAGCTTTTTATGAGTCGGTATTTGGCGGCAATATTCACTTTGACTCAAGCCGCTGCGGCCTGATATTTGATGCCGAGGACTTGGCAGTTGCTATATCTACCTCTGACCCTGTTGCTCAGGATGTTTTTCGCCGTGAGTGCGATCGCATTTTGGGCAGTGACAGTTATTCCGGTGCTGTGAGTGAGCGGGTTAAGCAGCTGTTGCTGTTATCGCGCTCAGAGTTCCCGACAGCTGCCGCTGTAGCCCAGCAGATGTATATGAGTGAAAGTACCTTGCAGCGGCGACTGGCCAAAGAGCGAACTAGGTTTCAGGGTCTACTAGATCAGGTGAGATACCGGTTAGCGTTAGAGTATTTGCAGGGTACAGATTTGCCGGTGTCAGAAATTGCCGCCTTACTGGGTTTCAGTAATTCAGCTAACTTTAGTCGTTCGTTTAAACGATGGTCGGCCACAACGCCTGCACTTATGCGGCAAGCTAATTATTCTCAAGCTAGTTAAGCTGGTTTCTTGCTACGGATGTGAGAGATTTTTTTAACGGGACAATTTTATTTAAAGTCTCGAGAGTTTACGTTGGTTTTTGCGAGTAGTTCGGTACAGTCGGTCAGCTCTTGGGCGATCACATGCACCACGGCTCCGTCGGTTTCTACAACTCCCTTAATCATCAATAGCTGTGCCTTTAATAATGCTTGGCGGCAGTTCTTCTGCACGTTTTGCCAGACCACCACATTGCTGTTGCCAGTCTCGTCTTCTAGGGTTAAAAACACTACGCCAGAGGCTGTGCCTGGGCGCTGCTTGCCGGTGACCAGACCGGCAATACGTACAAAGCGACGGTGGCCTAACTCTGCTAGGTCTGCATGGCGTTTGCACTGGCGGAAGATGGGAAACTGTTCTCTGAGCAGCTCCATGGGGTGGCGGCCTAGTGATAGCCCTGTGTGGCTGTAGTCTGCTTGGAGGTTTTCGGTTTCGCTGGGGGCTTGGAAGTTAGTAGGCGTACTGGCTGGCTGCAACAGTTGCTCGCTGTTATCCGTTGCCAGTGCCTGCCAGTGGGTTTGACGGCGGTTTTCGCTGAAAAACTTAAGGGCTCCGGCGCTGCTGAGTAGGTTTAGATTGGACCTTGATAGGTTGGCCCCAGTGGCGAGTTGGTTAAGGTTTTTAAACTGCCGGTTGGTGTTTTCTATCCGTTTGGCAGCCTGATAGGAAAATCCTTTAATTAGGCGAAACCCCAGCCGCAGTGACGGACTTTGGGTATCGCCCTCAGCCTCGGTCTCAAGGGCATGGTCCCAGTTGCTGTAGCGAACATCGATGGGTAGTACTTCTATGTTGTGGCGCTGGGCATCCTGCACCAGCTGTGACGCCGAGTAAAAGCCCATGGGCTGACTGTTTAAAAGGGCGCAGCAAAAGGCTGCGGGATAATGGCATTTGAGCCAGGCGGACACATAGGCGAGCAGGGCAAAGCTGGCGGAGTGGGATTCTGGAAAGCCGTACACACCAAAGCCCTGTATTTGCATAAACAGCCGTTCGGCAAAGTCTTGGTTATAGCCTCGGGCTAACATGCCGTCGATTAGCTTTTGTTTAAAACCTAATAATTCATTGTTACGTTCTGAGTTTTTACCCCAGCTGGCCATGGCGCGACGCAGCTGGTCTGCTTCGCCACCGGTAAAGCCTGCAGCCACCATGGCGAGTCGAATTACCTGCTCCTGAAATACCGGAATACCCAGGGTACGCTCTAACACATTTTTAATATCTGGGTGAGGGTAGGTGACTTCTTCTAATCCCTGACGACGTTTCAAATAGGGGTGCACCATACCGCCCTGAATGGGGCCGGGGCGCACTATGGCGATCTCGATCACTAGGTCGTAAAAACAGCGGGGTCTTAGTCGCGGTAGCATGGCCATCTGGGCTCGAGACTCGATCTGGAATACACCCACAGAGTCGGCTTTGCACAGCATGTCGTAGGTGGCGCTGTCTTGTTTGGGAATAGACTGCATATCTAGGCTAATGCCCTGATGACCCTGAATAAGATCAAAGCAGCGATGTATGGCGGTTAACATTCCCAGAGCCAAAATATCGATTTTTAAAAGCCCCAGCGCTTCAATATCTTCTTTATCCCACTGAATTACTGTGCGGTCGGGCATGCTGGCGTTCTCTACGGGCACCAGAGTGCTTATGGGGCTGCGGGTAATAATAAACCCGCCCACATGCTGGGAGAGGTGGCGAGGGAAGCCCTGTATCTCTTGGAGCAAGCTGTGGAAGTGCTCGGCCATATTGCCTCGGGCACCGGCTTTGGCAAACTGGTCTTGCAGGTCACTACTGCGGTCCCACCAGGCCAGAGACTGGCTGAGCTGTTCGATAAACAATGGATCTAGTCCCAGTGCCTTGCCCACATCACGCACGGCACTGCGCGGTCTGTAGGTGATGACTGTGGCGGCCAGTGCGGCGCGGTCGCGGCTGTAACGCTGGTAGATATATTGAATCACTTCCTCTCGGCGTTCGTGCTCAAAGTCCACGTCGATATCTGGCGGTTCGTTGCGTTCGGTGGAGATAAAGCGCTCGAATAGCAGGGAGATCTGGTCTGGGTTAACTTCGGTAATAAACAGGCAGTAACAGACTACTGAGTTGGCGGCTGAGCCACGGCCTTGGCAGAGAATATGTTGGCTGCGAGCAAAGGCCACTAGATCATAAACGGTTAAAAAGTAACATTCGTACTGCAGTTCGCCAATGACCTTAAGTTCATATTCAATCTGTTGGCTAATGGCTTTAGATAATCCATTGGGCCAGCGTTTTGCTGCTCCTTGCTCGGTTAATAGCCGCAGCTGTTCGGCGGGGGTTAGGTGTGCGGGTACCACTTCGTCTGGGTATTCATAGCGCAGCTCTTCGAGACTGAAGTCGCAGCGCTTGGCAATGCTAATGGTTTCCGCGAGTAGGGCAGCGGGATAGAGTTTCTCAAGATGGGGCAGGCTACGCAGACGTCGCTCGGCATTGGGAAAACGTCGGGTGCCCAGCTCCATCACGGAGCAGCTGTGGTGTATGGCTGTTAATGTGTCTTGCAGGGCGCGACGATCTTTGCAATGCATATGCACGTCGCCACAGGCAACCATGGGCAGCTGCCATAGGGCGGCGAGGTTGCGGTAATAATAGTATTGATAGGTCTCATTGCCATCGAGCAGGTGCTCGATACCAATCCATAGCCGCTCTTTAAACCAGTGACTGAGCCTTTCGCCCACCTCATAATCGGGGTCAATATCGCCACTGGGCAGCCAAATTAATAAGGTGTTTGCGAGGTTGCCGTTGAGGTCTTCCCATTCAAGCTGGTACTCGCCCTTGCTACTCCGTCGGCGGGCTAGGGTGATGAGTGCTGAGAGTTCTGTATAGGATTCTCGGTTGCTCACCAATGCGACCAAACGCTGTCCTTCAAGGCTAAACTCGCTGCCAATAATAAGCTGTAGATCGCAATCAAGGGCTGCAACATGGGCTTTAACCACACCTGCCAATGAGCATTCGTCGGTAATTGCCAGGGCGCGATAGCCCAATGCACTCGCAGTGCGGACTAATTCTTGAGGGTGGGAAGCCCCGCGTAGAAACGTAAAGTTACTAACGCAATGAAGTTCGGCATAGGCCATAGGAGAAACAACTGCTGTTAAGAATATATACTGTATATATAAACAGTATAGGCTTAATGCAGGATGATTTCCAGAACGGTGGCTTTTTATTACGAGACGCTGAGGGCTCCTTATTTCGCTGAGGGCTCCTTATTGCAGGACGCTGAGGGCTCTTTATCCGCTAAGCGCTATTGGTAATCCATACTGTTTGGTATGGCTCCATCTCTATGCCATTGCCTCCTGAACAGGGCTGACCGCTGATTAAATCATGCCATTGCTCATTATCAATCAGATTAATATCCGCCAGCGTTAATGTCTGACCCTGATCGCTGATATTGCTGATACAGAAAACACTCTGCTGACGATCTAAGCTTTGACGCCAAAACCCAAAAAGTTGATCGCCCAGGTGTAATGTGAACTGTGTGGCGTTAGGGTGGAATGCCGATTGTTGGCGGCGTATTTTAAGTAGCTGTTTAAGTTGGTTGTAGACTATATAGTGGCTGCTGTTTTGATCGGCTAAGGCTTCTTCTAGTTTTGTATAGTTCCATTGGTGGCGATTGATCGCGCGGTTGTGGCCGCTGTTTTCTACGCGCTGGTGATCATTGTGGGTGCCTACCAAACTGTGAATATAGATTGCCGGAATACCCTCTAGGGCAAGCATAATTGCATGGGCACAGACAAACCGCTGCAGTCCTAAATCATCAGCACCGCGCACAGTTCCCTGTAATGCATCAATCAGTGCAATATTAATTTCGTAAGGTTTACTGTTGCCATCATCCAGTGCCCGCCAAGAAACATGGCCGCCAAAATCCTGCATAGTTTTCACGAGGCTATTAATTTCTGCGTCGCTAAGTAACCCCTCAGCGGGTCGTAAACCTATGCCGTCATGGGACGCGACAAAATTAAAATAAGCGGTGCCATTGCGTGCCGGCGGCATGCTCATCATCCACTGCTTAAGATAGCCACAGCTGCCAGTCACCAATGTGTTGACTAAGAGGGGCGGAAGAGAAAAGTTATAAACACAATGAGCTTCGTCGGCATTGCCAAAGTATTCTAAGTTTTCGCGATTGGGGATATTGGTTTCGGTAATAATTATCGCATCATGTTGCGCCTGCTCTATCAATGTTCGAAATAGGCGCACCATCTCATGGGTCTGCTCTAAGTTAAGGCAGTTAGTGCCGATCTCTTTCCATAAAAAAGCGATGGCATCGAGACGAAATATTCGTATCCCGTTATCTAGATACTGTTTGATAATGCTAACAAACTGCTTGAGCACAGCCGGGTTGCGAAAGTTTAGATCCACCTGATCATGGCTAAAGGTACACCAGACATACTGAGTGCCCTCTGAGGTTTCTACCTCGCGGAGCAGGTCATTGGTGCGCGGTCGTACCACGGTGCTCAAATCATCATCGGGGCTGGCGGTATAAAAGAAACCACGGCCAGGATCACGGCCCTTAATAAAGTTTTCAAACCAGGGGCTGCGGGCAGAGCAGTGATTAACCACTAGGTCTGCCATGAGAGAATAGTTGTTGGCGATGGCATTGATATCTTCCCAGTCACCCAGAGATTCATTAACACTGGAATAATCTAGAACAGAAAATCCATCGTCTGAGGTAAAGGGGTAGAAGGGTAATATATGCACGCCGCTAATGGAGCTACGACAATATTTATCGAGAAACCGATTGAGAGTTCGCAGAGGTTTTTCATCGTCTAATAATACCGAATCACCATAGGTGATAACTAGGCTATCGGTTTCATCCCAATGATTCACATTGCGATTTTCAATAACCTCTTTGTCTTGTAGGCCCATCAGTTCGATAAGCTCATTAGTTAGGAGGCTGACATTTTCCACCTCTCCGTCCTGATAAATAGCACCCAGATGCGCTTCTATTTCAATGTGTAATTTATTTTTTGGCATGTCTAAATTCTTCGTTATCTGCTTCTACTGCACTGACTAACTGTTCGAATATATCCGGGATAGCACTAACAACTCGGTTCCAACTAGGAATAAAAGGCCTTTCCATGGGCACATTAAAAAACACTTCGCCGGCCTTTATAATATTTTCGGCAAACATTTCTACGGCTTTTTCCTCTTCGTGAATATCCAATGTTAGGCCATTCATAATGGCGTCATTGTGGCAGTTCTCTACGGTGTCTAAGGCGAGGCGATAGTAGGTAGCTTTTATTGAACGAAAGGCCTCGGTGCTAAACACTTCGCCCTGAGTGGCGAGTTTTCGGAATAGTGCCTTGGCGATATCGATGGACATTTTTGATAGGCCATCGGCGTCGTCATCCAATGAGAGCTTCTGGTGTTTATGGTCGTAGTTGTCGGCGATATCAACTTGGCAGAGTCGGTTGCTGGCATAGTTGCGATACATCTCTGACAACACGCCAATCTCTAAACCCCAGTCGCTGGGTATACGAATGTCGTTGAGCACATCGCGGCGAAACGAAAATTCACCGGCCAGAGGATAGCGATAGCTGTCCATATAATTTAGGTAGTCGGTATGACCTAGGTTTTTTTTCAGTGCTCGTAATAAGGGCGAAACTAGTAGACGTGATACGCGGCCATTGATTTTTCCATTGGCAACCCGTGCGTAATAACCTTTGCAGAACTCATAGTTAAATCTGGGGTTGGCCACTGGATAGATCAGGCGGGCCAGCAGTTCACGATTGTAAGTTAGGATGTCGCAGTCATGAAGTGCCACCGATTCTGCTTTGTTAGAGGCTAAGGTGTAACCCATGCAGTACCAAACATTGCGGCCCTTACCTAGCTCCTTGGGCGCCAAATCTAATTTTTGTAATTTTGCATCCAGGGCTTTGAGTCGCGGGCCATCATTCCATAGCACTCGATGTTCTTGAGGAAGCTCTGAGAAAAACGACAGTGCCTCGCGATATTGACTCTCATCCGCACGATCCAAGCCAATCACAATTTGATTGAGGTAGGGCACCTGCTTTAGCTCGGCGATAATCTTCGGCATGGCTTCGCCTTCTAACTCAGAAAATAATGAGGGAAGGATTAAACCCATGGGTCTTGTTTTGGAAAACGTTACCAACTCTTTTTCCATATCGGCGAGGGGCCGACGGGACAAATTATGCAGGGTAGTGATGTTGCCGTTTTGATGAAAGTCGCCCATAGTTTTCTCTATTCTTTTGTTAGTGTTTTTCGTTAGTCGGTTTTGCTAATAGGCATTATTAATATTGATTTGCGAGCCAGGCAGTTACGCCCTCGACCCAGCCATTGGGGCCGGTGGCTTTGCTTAGATGAAAATGTGTTGTGCGCTGTAACACAGGCGCAGAATGGTTTTCTGAACGAATTATTAAAGCGGAATCCGCTGCCTCGAGCATGCTGATGTCGTTACCGCTATCGCCAATAGCCAGAGACTGACAGGCACCGAATTTTTGCTGATACAGGCCCTGTAGATGCAGTAGGGCACGACCCTTATCAGTATCGCCGCCCATGGTTAAAAAGCGTCCGCCCTGTAATAGATGAGCGCCTGCATTGGTGAGGGTAAGGCTAAACTCGGCTTTACGATCGGCGCTGCCTAACCAATGAATGGGTTCGCTGTATTCCCGTTGCTGGGCCAGTGCTGCCTGTTCTGATGTGAGTCCGGTGAGCTTTGCTAAGCCCGTAGTACCTTCGTCGGCACAGATTGAGCTAAAGGTTTGGTACTCGCCGGCATAGGGTTTGCCTACTTCGTCGAGCAGCTGTAGCCAATGACTGCGGGGCGGACTGTTAGCAATCACCCAGTAATCATCTAACTCGTTGGCGTCTTCTTGGCACTGCTCAAAATATTGTTTGGGTAGATAAATGGCGGCACCATTTTCGACAATAAAGGGCTGCGAGTTATCGAGGGTTTTTCGTAGAGACAGTACTTCGGCACAGGTTTTACTGGTGACAGGGATAACCGGAATTAGCTGCTCGGCCAACCGATCAAGAAGCCCGGCGGCCGGGGCAAAGCTATAGCTACTATGGTCGAGCAGGCTGCCGTCGAGATCGGTAAAGATGAGTCTCATGGTGTTGCCCGCCCCAACATGGTGCAAGCGCGCACCATGTTGGTTGTCTGTTTACCGTTGTAACTGCGCATTATGTCCCCCCATCACTGGTTCGCTTTTGTTTGAGGGGTTTGAACGTCCCCGCTTTATAAGGTGATTGCAGAAACCATGCCAACTATAGGCTGAAGTGATGGATATTTTGTCCTGCAGCTTTTATAGTTGGGCACAGAAAATAATTAAGGGTTTGCCGCTGTTCAGTGAGCTGCCCATTATAAAAATAAAAAATTGAGGGAATTTTTCATGTCGAATTTACAGACTGCAGATATCGGCCTAGGCCAGACTATTTTGCGCCGCGCAGCTATTTCACCGAATAAACCAGCGATTACCTTTGAAGGGCAGACCCAAACCTTTGCCGAACTCGGCGATCGTGTGCGTCGTATGGCCGCTGTGCTCCGTGCGGGCGGTATTTCTGCGGGTGATCGTGTGGGGTACATTGGTTTTAACCACCCGGTGTTTTTAGAAATGCTCTATGCCTGTGGCTGTTTGGGTGCGGTGTTTGTACCTCTTAACTTTCGATTAACCGGTCCTGAAGTGCGTTTTATTGCCAATGATGCAGGCATCAGCACATTGGTTGTAGATGATATGTTGCGCCCGATTATTGATGAAGAACGCGCTAACCTTGAGTGCACTCGCTACATTACTGCTGAAGCTGATGCCGATAACTGGGAAGCGCTTGAGCCTCTTATGGCTGCTGCACAGCCTATTGAAGCCAGCGAAAAAGTCGATGGCGACGACGTTGCTTTTATTATGTATACCTCTGGCACTACGGGTCTGCCGAAAGGCGCGATGCTGACCCATGGCAATATATTCTGGAATAGCATCAATGTGTGTTTTGGTGATGATGGCATTTCTGGTACCACGCTGACCTGCGCGCCGCTGTTTCATATTGGCGGACTTAATGTCACCACGCTGTTATCTCTGGGTATGGGTGTTGAGGTTGTATTGTTGCGCAGCTTTGATGCCGGGCAGGTGTTGGCCTTGATCGAGAAGCATAAGGTCACCACCATGTTTGGTGCGCCGACGATGTTCCTTATGATGGCACAGCATGAAAATTTCTCTACATCAGATCTTTCCAGTATTGATGCTATGACCTGTGGCGGAGCGCCTGTACCAGTGCCCCTAATTAAGACCTATGGCGATCGTGGTATTAAATTCTGTCAGGGTTATGGCTTGACGGAAACGGCACCTTTTGCCAGTTTATTAGCCAGTGATCTGGCCATGGTGAAGGTGGGCTCGGCAGGTAAGGCGCCGATGTTTACCGAGGTACGTATTGTTGATAAAGACAATAATCCTGTTGCCGCTGGTGTGCACGGTGAGGTCTGTA
>Ga0209712_10003020_pt1 | contig 13747 bp, 12 predicted proteins | sample ArcOceMetagenome_FD_187443 | JGI IMG/M metagenome (GOLD analysis project Ga0209712, IMG submission 187443) | Marine eukaryotic phytoplankton communities from Arctic Ocean - Arctic Ocean - Greenland ARC118M Metagenome (SPAdes) (version 2) | ecosystem: Environmental > Aquatic > Marine > Oceanic...
GCAGACAGGAATCTACGCGAAGCGAAGAGACGCCATTTGCAGTTGATGAAGATGGAGTTTTTGGATTCCAGAAATATTGCAGGTAAGTTGTGAACAATGAGGTATTGAGTCTGTCTGAAGCGCAAAGTATTGCAACATTCACCTCTAACCAATTTTCACTTTTTACATTTGAGCAGAAAATACTTGTGCAGCTGGCAGATCTCAGGCTTCTTGTGAAGTTACGGCATCCAGTAGCATCGAAGTGAGCACCGATGGTACCGATTCTAGTTCCGAGATTTGCAGCATAGTCGCGGCTATCAAGAATTTCTTCGACGAAGTCTTCAAGTCTGGGGATGTTGATGGTATCGACGAAGCAGATTTCAAGGGATCGGAATACGCCTGTTCTGGAATTACTGGTGTCGAAAAGGACCCCGATGCCACGTCCAGAATAGAACGTCATCCTTTTATTGCTTGGTACATTGCCATCGGCCTCTGTGCCTTGATCGCTGTGATCTTTGCCGTCAACATCTGCAGGTCCAAAGAGTTTGCTGACAATGAAGAAGAGGATCACCTGAAGGCCTACGATGATACTGACAGTGATGCATCAACAACCAATGCCGCCCACGCAATGTCCTGCAAAGACTTTTTGCTTGGCCGCGTTGATGTCCGGAGGTGTGGCTCGCGTACGTGCACTTCGTGTACTGCAAATTCAAAGAAGATTGATTGGGTGGAAGTTCCTGAGTCGTAAAGATCCACCGATGCGTGCTGTTTGGCAAATCTGTGTAGGGGGTTACCAGCAGTACCAGTACATTTCTAATAGATATAAATAGGTTTTGATATAGTTTATCTTTTGCAAACGTCTATGCTCGTCTTGGCTTCAGCAAGGTACACTAATTCATTTGCTATAAACATACATTGCCTCATCTATCTATGAAGATATTATTGACTCGCGAAACAAGTTTTGTAAGTAAGATTCATCACCAGCAGAACCTGAAATGCAAAGTTACTTGATCATTTCTTTCCAACAATTCCATCATTCCCATGGGGCTTCTCTATTTGCCTTCGGATATTGGGATTCCTCCAGAGATCTTCACGACTCCGGTCTTATCCTGCTGAAAAGCATTTATAGTCGTCGCAACCATACCTTTGGCAATATCCGCAACATTCGCAGATGACATTTTCTTGGGCAAAATGGCATTGGGTATCATCTCCACAATTTTGGGAGAATGAGGGCTACCTAGTAACGTAGCTGGTTGAGCAAGATACGTGTACGGAATCCCAGCTTCAACGGTAAGCCTCTCTGCTACACCCTTTACATGAGAATACCATCCCCCGCCCGCGGCAGTTTTGGTGAAGAAACTCCACTTGGCCTTTTCATCCGATCCAGCAGCCGTCATGATGCAATAGTGCGTCGCGCCCGCTGTCTTACACGCTTCCGCAAATTTACCCGGTATCGTCGCGTCGACTCTGAGCAGATCTTCCTTGGTTGCCTTGCGGGATGATCCATGGCCAAGCGTACAGAAAGCGACGTTGATACCGGATAGGTCAACCTTTGTCATATCATCGAGGGGATCGCATACTTCTACTCGGACCCGATCGGGGTCTAGAGCCTTTAGATCATCCAGTTCGCGACGGGATAGGAGGATTACTTGGTTGCATTGTGAGTCTGCGAGTAAGGATTTGAGAACGTGTTTACCGACTGATCCTGATCCCCCGAGGATTGCGGCTACGTATTTTTTTGTCTGCATCGGTTCTGGTAAGGCTGGATTTTATGTGTATGTGTTTGTAGCTTCTTGCGAACTTGCTTTTATTTGTACAAGTTGTATTTTGTACTGCGAACGGACGAATAAGGACTAATGAGAGGGGTGTTTCCGCCAGACAGAAGAGCCACAGGCTAAAACGGCTGAGGGCCTGTGGCTGTGGGGACGGGAAGGTTCGTTGTTCGCGATCGTTGTGGGTGCGACAAACCCCAAAAAATGGGGTTTCGTGATGAATATAATGAAAAAGAGCTAACGGCCCCTAAACTGATAAAACAAAATGGTTTAGGACATTCACATACTTTAAAATTTATCTTTTTGCTCACGTCATGCATGGTGCCCTTAAACGCAGTGTCTAGGCTGAAAACTAAAAGAATCTTATTCATCAACTCTAGCAATATTTCCCTCTTCCATTTTTAAAACCTCTGCCTCTAAAATTTCTGGGATATAGTTTGCTCGGCACACCGGACACTCATCATGATCCAGCATTAACCACTTCATAATACAGTTCAAGTGATAGACATGTTGACAATTCTCGTTCGTGGGCCATGCTATTTCATCGCCATCGCGATAATCTTCTTGGCATATGCAACAGTTTTGGGAGAAACGAAATGACTCCTCGTCGTCATCCTCCTCCTCGTCGTCATGATCCTCCTCCTCGTAAACGGTGTCCATTCTTCCATCTTCTGGAAAATCTGATTTTGGGGACATGCCGGTGCTGGAAGTGGAAGAGCTGCTGGACATGTGCTGCTTGGAAAATACCTTCTTTTGCAAGATGTTTTGTTCCAATATGTAATCTCTCCTGGCCTGTGGATCAATCGCAGCACTTCGGGGAGCACTTGGTATTAGTATAATTGGAATGCCGTCGTTGACGTCGTCCGTCGTTCTGTAGATTTGTTTAAGACCGTAGATCGTAATAAAAACCCCAATGAGTACTGCAGCAGGAATCACTACGTGTGTGTTCAAATCCTCCATCTTGTTTGATTTGAGATTGCTGCCGTTCTTACAAATGTATTATTGCTTCGGATACTATCGGATCTCTAGGATTGCAGGAATGTGCAAGAAGATGATGCTTCAATTGAATTTAATTTGTGAGAAAGCTAATCAATGCACATCCAAATAATCCTTTTCAATCTGTGTTGGTTTTTCGTAGTACAGAATACTTACAGAATACTATGTACCGTACACTACTCTCGTAGGTACTGTTGTGTAGTCTTGGAACAAAAAATTGTTCCAAGATTTTGATTGGCTCGCAATTTTATTGGCGGGTGGAGTTCGTGCGGGTGCGACAAAATTCAAAAAATGGGGGCCATTTTGAAATGACTGGGGTGCAATTGGAAGGGCTAAGCCCCCCCTTTTTTTAGCCATAAGTTGCCGCCGACAAGCACAAAATTGACGGCGCACAACCTTATCATACCGTAACCGCGGTCTAAACAAACTGGACGGCACCGACCCGACACCCGACCCAAACAAACACACAAACTAAGGCTAAGCAATCAACACTGTTATCGCAGATCACACACGAGCGGTTCCTCTCCGGTGGCTACTAGAAATGATAACGAGATTTTTAGAATAAAATCAAGTCAGGTTCACGATGATGCGGACTTCCTCGGTATCATTCACAACGGCTGCTAAAAGTAACCCGGACAACAAGAACCCCATGGAAGCATCAGCATCATCGTCAGCATCAGCAGCCAATCACCACGATGACGATAACAATAGCACTAATGACTTGGATCCAATTCAAACATGCCTCGTGATTCAAGAAGAATTCCACAACCTCGGAAAAGCACTGTTGTGCCCCCTCTGCCTCTCAACCCTCCGCACCCCCACCCTCCTTCCTTGCAATCACGCATTCTGCCGTTCTTGCATCACCACCAACTTTGACCCCAAACACAATCGAACCATTAGTCCCTCTAGCGGGAAACACACCTTCAAAAATCAGTGCCCCATCTGTAAAGTCAAATGTACGAAAAGAGGGATGCAGGAAAGTGAACACCTAGCAGAATTGGTCAGGGGGTACAAGGAGGCATTGCGAAGCTTTGGATTCACCCCCATTGTCTACGATGAAAAGGTCAACATTGCAATGACTCAAATTGAAGATTCCATGGATTTTGATGTGGACGCGTATGCTGGGTTTTCTTCTTCGTCTCACAAAAATCCGCAAACGAAATCCAAGAATGATTCGACCAGATCATTGAATTTGGCACCGGATCTCCGCCAGGTTCATGAACACTATGAAGTGTCAAGCGGTATCGCTGGAATATTGAAAAAAGCAGTTGACAAGAGCAATAAAAAATCCATGGCACATGGATTAGATAGTGGCTATGCCAATCGTAACGGTAATGACAATAGCGACGAAAGCAATGACGATGCACCCGTCGGCAAACCAGTGCCACAACTTTCGTTGAAACCGAGGAGAATGGACGTTCAAGAAATGGAACGGCAGAATCAAGTTCGCAAACTCAACTATTTGCTCAAGGATCAAGAAAAGGTTGTACAAGTTGATGAACGGGCATTAGTCCGTGCAGCTGTTTCGAAACAAAAGAGGAATTCTAGGAGTGGTAGTCTTGAGAGCAAGAGCATGGGCGACGGTGCCACTGGGGATGGTAATGTGCATGTGAATGCGAATGTGAATAAGAGACAGGAAGTGGATCAAAATAAGGATGTCAATATGAATCCAAAGAATCAAAGTGTTGACCAGGAAAGGAGAGATGGCGAGGATTCCAATCAACATCAAGAAAAAGAAGATGCATCCATGATCGATGCTGAAGAAGAAGAAGATGATGATGATGATGATGATGATGATGAGGAAACTATTATTGAAAATACTCAACATAGAGTAGACCGCGCCATGAGTGCAATTGCAACCAGTGACCAAGTGCTCGCAGACTTTCCTCAAAGCCAATCGCAAGTTTTCTTCTCCGCCCCAGATAGTTTGACTGCTCCTCCTGCGATAGTTCCTGCATCTGCAGTCGCACCCTCCCCCCAAACCAATGAGGCGCCCGCGACAACCCAAGATCGCATGGACGACGCAAGAGAAATAGAAGCTGCGGATCGTTCTGGTGAATGGCTGGAGCATGAGGTTGAAATCGAGGAACAAAAGAAAAACGGTGCAAGTTACAATAAGGAGAATACAATGTCAAGAGTGGAGAAAGGATCCTGTGAAGACAACTTAAAGGTCGCCGCTCGGGAGACATCGCAAATCATATTGTCCGATAATTTCTTCTCGGCTGCGTCGGAACAAGAGAGGAGCCAGGAACTATTATTGCCCACGAAGAAGACGAAGAAGATCAAAGACCACTTACCTAAGGGAATTATAGTAAAGGTGGAGGATAGAACGTGGCCGGGTGTGAATAAACCAGGTGGGGTAGCGAGGATTGTCAAAGTGCACACACATTTTGATGCTGGAGTCAAATACGATGTTGCCTATATTATTGGCGGAAGAGAGAAAATGGTTGATAGTGCTTTTGTTCGGGAACACCAAGATTCAAAGGGGTCTTTCACTTCTTCCGCGACCTCGAATGCGAAGAGGGCATTATCGGATATGTCAGAAGAAGGTTCTGTGTCAAGTGCGCCCGCACGAAAGTCTCGCCGTGTAGACGAGAGGAAACAAGTTGAAGAGTGGATTGCACAAATTGATGCAGAGGAGGAAAGTAAGAGCAAGGTAGAGCCAGCTACCGAAACGTATGCACGCGGATCAACACGAAGGTCTGCACGGGTGAAGGCCGAGGATACAGACATGCAGAAACCTTCTAGAAATAAAACCGATTCTCGCAAGACCAAAAAGAATCCAAAGATAGCGCCAAAGCAAAATGATCGACAGAAATCTGACGAATTGAAGCCCTTCTCAAATAAAATGAGAAAGGCTAGAACGCCTCCGCAACCCGAGCCGAACGAAGCAAGTAGCAGCCATTCCTCTCCTGAACCCAAAGAAGTTGACGTATTACTGAATTCCATGACATTCAGAGAAATTATCGACTCTGCCTCGTCCCACTATTCTACAATACCTTCGAAAACTAAATCAAAAGGAAAGAAGGATACAAAACACAAAACGATCTTTGTGACATGTTCCAATCTCAGCGAACATGATCAGTCTATTGTCCAAAAGATGATTCTTGAAGTACCCAACAATGATGGTATGTTTATTTGTGTGTTTATTGTAACATTAGCCGAAGACATTGATTTTTTAACATTCAAATCTCACACATGATACTTCTTCGGTCCCATTCCACTCAAACTTAGTGAAAGTCAAATTACTGAAGGATTTCAATCCTTACAGAACCTCCATCCTCGTCACATCGACTTTGCGACAGAGTAAAAACGATGAAAAGATTGCGAAACTTCGAACAATGAAAGCAATGAGATCTACATTGGCACATATACCAATTGTGGATGTTTCGTGGTGTGAATCCTGCCTGTTGTCAAAACAGATAATAGGACCAACATCTGACCATTGTATTACATCGCTGCCGACAAGATCATCATTTTTCATGGAAAACTTGAATCTTGGCACTGGAATAGACAAAAAGCGGGATTTCAGCACTGCAGTCTACGGTGTCCCTTCTTTGGTTGCTTCTCGCCCGTCTCTTCTTTTTCAAAACGTCTCTGTCTTCATTTGCGGAACAGAGTGGAAAAAATCAGCCACCAAGTTGAAAGATGTACAACTCTTGTTGAGGGAAGGGGGAGGTGTTGTCCTGACATCAGCTTCGCAAGCTGTAAAGGTAGTAAATGAGGAATTGGAATTGGCATCTAACAAGAAGGTTGTATTGCTGTGTGATGATAGTTCTACTGATTCCATGAGTGGGATATCAGCACCTTTGGCCAAAGCAATTCGTGGACTTTATGATAGAAGTAGCAAACAGGATACACCAGTTCTCACTGTCAACTCTAAGTGGCTTTTTGACTCGATCAGTTGTGCAAAGATTTTAGAGTGTGATCGCTTTCAACCTTGCAGTCCTGTAGCAATATCTCTGTGGAGGCTATGCTCCTGTGGCGTTGAGGTTGAACAAATTTAAAGCTTAATCTCTTTATTTGTAATAATACACAATATGAAATACATATGCGACCGTACCATGGTCGTTTAGCTCATAGAGTGATTTGTGATATTGTAATCAATCATAGTGGTAAACTAGGGTCCCATGCTTCTGCTCCTTGGTTGAGAAAAGATACATACATTGGTGATGTCTGCATTGACCCAGCCATTGGATTAGTTCAAGACTCAAGACCATTGTTCAAATCAAGATCGCGAATGCCGTATCCAGAAAGTAGCGTAAGAGTAAATACGTGTAAATATTAAAACGCAACATTTGCTCTACTACTAGTTACGATGCTGAGAACTTTAACACGTAGCTGATAGAATCAGAACATTAAACATTCTATAGTGCCGCAAACAATACACCAGCTGCTCCAAGTCCTACCAAACCAACGCTGTTCGCAATAGCTCCAGAGTCATCCCCAGTCGTGCTGGCAATCTCAACCTTGCAATCGTCAGTGGGGTATTCGGGGAACTGGCTTTCAAGAATTCCTTTCATTGTCTGAATTTGAGCATTTTGACCATTGATAATCTCGCGAAGAATAGTCTCCAACGCACAGTCATCCGTCTCATCAGTTAGGTCGTTACAGCTCAACTTGCCAGTGTTCATCAAGGCCTTCGCCATGTTGACTGCATTCTGATGATGAGGAATCATTTGGTGGATGAAAAGAGCACTAGCACTGCCAGAGTTGGCATTGGTGGTCATTCCTGCAAACATTTGGCAATTCATACTGTCAACACAGTCACTGAAGGCAGACAACTCTTTGTCCTCGCTGGGAACATCACAGACGAATCTGTCAGGACATTCAGGATGCCCAAGCTGGAAATCCTCGAGGCCATAGGTACCACAGTTCTTGTCATATTCAGAAGGATTGTCGTAAGTGTATGGAATCTCTGGTGTGTGGGCATCGGGCTTGATAGCCACATCGTTTTTCAAAAGCTTAATACGACCAGTCCTGTACACAAATTAATCCTTGTTTTAGCAATACGTTCAAAGATTTTCCATATGTGAGTAAAAGGAAATCATAGATAGATAGTACTTACATGTATTGATGAATGTGACAGAAGTAAAAGATGTCTCCCTGAAAACCTGACGTCTCCGGGTAGTTGAGAGTCACACTGAAATCATTATATTCAGTCCATTGCCCGGGAGGATGAAAGAACAGGGGTTCATAGTGATCAAGGCCAAAGTCGTCCTCTCCAGTGGTTGGTACCTGAATGTTCGCATCGTTACTGTATGTTCCCAAGTATGCGCCATCTTTGAAGTACATGGGAGCTGGGCATGAAAGATCTTCAGCACAGCTATCATCAGTAGCACCTGGAGCTACAATGCCAGGTTCAAGTTCATCAACTTCGGCATGAGCGCCATCAGCAAAATACGCAAGACCAAGAGGATGGTACCAGTTGCTCCTGTCAGCCTGATATGGGGGAAAAGACGAACATGAAGTTTGTAAGAATATTCCATTTGTTGCTATTACGTGTGGTTGGACTTGAAAACCGTACCTGCAAAAAACGATAGGTCTTGCCCATTTCAATACCAATAGTTGGATTCGTCAAATCACCACATTCTTCAAACTGGTAGTATCCCAACTCTCCAGCCAATAGATTAACTTTCACAGTGAAGGTGCACTCCTCGTTCGTAGTGGTGTTGCAATTATCTGCACGGCAATATCCATCAGAACCAATAGCAGCAAAAGCGCTTGGAAGAAAGATGACGACAGAAGCCAAGACCGAAGATAAATTCATGGTTCAGAGGGCTGCAGTTACAAAATTGTGAGATAGACGAGTGCCTGGCCATCCAAATCAATCGCAACATTCGAATAGAAATTCAAAAGCTTTTAGCAAGATGTGCCTGACACGCGTTCACCCGTGTTGACAGGTGGGCAGACTTCCTCCGGCAGGTTTTCTGTTTTCAAAAAATATGACGCTTCTGGAACCGCGCCGCCGGGGGCCGAAAAAAACGGCCTGCAAGTTGAATAAGTATTTTGAAAACAGGCCTTGTCCCATGATATGACCCATTATGTGCAAGCGCAATGACCATGAATTCATACGTACTCAGATTGATTATTTCAATTCTTCTTTCTTCCTTCGAATCAATCGACTGACACAGACATTTGAATGCATCTTTGTTACATGTTAAAAACTTTACTCGCTACGTGTGTGTGGCGAAGCGCACGAAAGTTTTTTTTAATTAGCCGTTGGTACACCACAGCTAATTCAATTTTTCTGAATTTCAATAGTCATTTTTAGTTGTTCAAATATCTAGATCCCCAATATTCAAATGCTCAGCCTGTTCGCTAATGAAGGCCTTTCTAGGACCCACTGCATCCCCCATAAGCATGCTCAAGGTCTGGTCTGCAAGAGAACAATCGTCTGCAGTCACCTTCAACAAAGTTCTCGTATCGGGGTTCATTGTTGTTGTCCACAACTGCTCGGCCATCATTTCACCTAGTCCCTTAAATCGTTGTATTATAATTCTATTGTCAGATAATGCTTGATCAACTTCTTCTTTGGATGCGTCCTCGTCCTCTGACCCAACTATTTCAGCAAGAATAACTTCTTTTTCTTGTTCATTGTAGGCATACCTTTCGATTTTTCTGCCCATCTTGATTTTATACAATGGTGGCTGAGCAATATAAACATGACCCTTCTCAACTAATTCTCTTTGGTACCTCCAGAAGAATGTCAAGAGCAAGACGCGAATATGCGCGCCATCAACGTCGGCATCTGTCATGATAATTACGCGGCCGTAACGCAACGCTTTCTCATCAAACTCGGAACCTTTCACTCCAAGTCCTAATGCACTGATAAGACCCTGCAACTCATTGTTCTGGTAGATGCGTTCGGTGGATGCACGTTCGATATTCAAAATCTTACCCCGAAGAGGTAAAATAGCTTGGTTCCGCCTATTTCGTCCCTGTTTTGCACTACCTGCAGCTGAATCTCCTTCTACGATGAAGATTTCGGTCTCGTCGGATTCCCTGCTGGCACAATCTGCAAGTTTCCCAGGAAGAATAGTGGAGGTTAATAATGTCTTTCTACGAACCATATCTCTGGCAGCTCGAGCAGCTGCAGATGCAGCTTGTGCATCGCAAGCTTTATTGTAAATTGCATCCAAGAGGTCAGGCCTAAACTCAAATAGTTTGGTAAGCTTGGCTGTAACTAAGGCATCCACAGCTGGGCGAACTTCAGGATTACCTAATCTGCCTTTCGTCTGACCTTCAAACTCAGGTTCTGTGACACTAACTGATACAATCGCAGTAAGCCCTTCGCGAATAAACTCTCCGGGTAAATTCTTCTGCCCTTCTTTTACTTTCCCGGCACGTTTGGCAGCTGCGTTGACAGCACGGGTGATACTAGACTTAAGACCGTCAACATGAGATCCCCCATCCTTGGTCTTGATATTATTTGTAAATGACAGGATTGACTCTGTGTACATATCAGATGACCATCTCAACGCAACCTTTACTTCAACAGGAGGAGCCTTATCATCAGGCGAAGTCCCAGTAACAAGAATAGTTGCACCGTCTTCACTCAGCATTCCAAGAGGATCGTCCTTTTTCTTCTTTGTGACAGTTTTTTTAATCTTGGTGACAGTTTTTTTAGTAGTGGCTTTCCTCTTCTCCGTAAGCAGTGGAGCCTTTCCTTTGCATAGCAAACCTGCATATTCTTCCAACCCCCCGGCATGATAATATATTTCGAATTTTTTCTTGTTTTCACTTCTTTCATCCTTCAACGTAAGTACTAATCCTGGATTCAGATACGCAAGCTCGTCCATTCTTCCCCTGAGACGAGCTGGATCGAATTTTATTGCAGGCTTTCCATCTCCGCCCTTGAACACTTGAATATCGGGTAAGAACGTGACACAGGTGCCATTCTTTCTCTTTTTTTGAAGTTTACGTACATGAACTATTTTCTCCTCGGCCGTCATTTCAATGCCATCCATATTTTCACTCTTCTTTTCTTTTATTGCCATCTCCTCTTTATTTAAGTTGTAGACAGAGACAGCACTAATGCCACTTTGCTCGACCAAGGTTCCTGTTGAAACTCCTCTTTCAAATCGCATACCATATTCGTTCTTCTTACGGTGAACTTTAACTTCCACATATTCGCTCAAAGCATTGACTACACTGATTCCCACTCCATGTAACCCTCCAGATACTTTATAGCCAGAACTTCCACTTTCATTTTCAAACTTTCCTCCCGCATGCAAGACAGTCAAAACAGTTTCCAGAGCAGAAACACCTGTACTTGGATGTGTATCGGTAGGAATACCACGACCGTCATCTGAAATAGTACATGAGCCGTCCTGATTGAGAGTAGTCTGGATCAGTGTTGCATGACCAGCAAGTGCTTCATCAACGGAGTTGTCAACTACTTCCCAAACAAGATGATGCAGTCCATCAGGGCCCGTGGATCCGATGTACCTAAGATTGGCCAGGAACAAAATATGGATTGAGACATCTTTGTGAAAACATGATTATTTATGTCTTGAACATAGAGTAATGACTTACATTCCGGGACGCTTTCTGACAGGATCAAGACCACTGAGAACTGTAATTTGTCCTGCATCGTATCCTGTTTCCTTGGCCACTGTGGCAGAAAGTGCAACTGACGTTTGCCTTTGAGTCAATGATGGCGTGAATGCTCCACACAGTGAGAACGTCAACGAAGCGACGATTGCTAATCTATGGAACAGCATAACAAGGTGATATTTCGTTAGTTGTGGTGGAGATATATGGAAATGAATGATGTTTTCGTTCTTTGATCTATCTGCTGATGTGATTGTGATGGTTGATTTTGTGGTGTGTGATGTGGGTGGTGGTGAACCAGTGGGGGCATCCTTTCACCCATCTTTTCAGTTTCCTAGTTGGAATGGGTCGTACAAAATGAAAATGAAATAATGGTAAAGATCATAAAGATCTCAAATCATTTCTCCAGCTCTCGCTTTATTTGTAGATAGTCTACACGTACGTGGTGTAGCTACACAGTAGAAAATTGAGAAGCATCAGTCAGGGGCATCTTTTAAATGATTGATTAACGGTTCATTTTGCTTGATTATCATGAGTTAAAAATACTAATTTGGTGTACGTGTGTATCTTCATTTAAGAATTTGCACACAAAGCATGTTCAATGGTGTGCACAAAGCAAGGGGCACGAAATGAAAGATCATTCTACGCAATTTCTACGTTCAGGTACAGCCGTCGTTGCCTACTGTACGGCACGCTGAAATCTTCTACGAGAGTTGACGTCAAACGGTTGATTCGATTCCATTCGTTTATGCGGAGTTATTTTCCGGAAGAACGAAATAACTTGCATCACTCGGTCTAAATATTTAGCAGGATACGGGTACGAGGCTTATATCAACCACCCAACTTGTTGGTGGTTTATACTGGGCTCATTTGCAGGAGACAATGTACAAGAAGAGGTTGAACTATATTTTCAATTTATGTTTAAATATTTGTTGACGACTACTCAGAACATTCTCCAGAACATCCTCTATTCCCCGGACTGGTATCACTCGAGCAACACGGAGTAACGCAGAAGAGGAACGGCATTTATCAACCTTCTGACCACTCTTTTGGAAAGAACACCCAATTTCATTTTAGATTCAGGCGAATCACACACTCAACCACCCTATAGTACTAAAACAATAGTTTTAAATTACTGTAGACTAACGAAGAGACCGAGTCATCAATTTCAAAATTGAATGAATTAGAAGACCGAACCGATATCAGCGAACAAAGCGAAGCGAAGTGGTTATGACAGAAGTTCAATCACAACATTTGAACAGTGTTCTACCACGAGGTGCTAATTTTGGATTCAGTGATGCGTAATTATGGACTTTCCTAAGTTCTTTTTTAATTGGTATTGTAGATCTTAAATTGAAAACTCATACAACACTTCTTGTGGCGTCTTCCTAAGCCACTGCTGTTCCATATATGTTTCATTATCCTCCTCATAAATATCAACATCTGGCACCAATGTGCACGCAGAAGAATCATCTTTTATCGCTGCTGATAAATCATGTTTTTGGAACACATCAAGCTTTCGTTTCATACTTTCTTTCGTAGTGGATTCTTGCTTTACTGAATTTTCACAACATCCAATCTTCAATTGACAACTAGTGTGGTTCTTCTTGCATATTATATTGATATTCAAAACTTTGATTTTTTTCACTTTTTCCTGTATGAAATCCGAACCCTTCTTAATCGGCATCGCCGAATCCTCCTTTTTAATCGGCGCATCCTCAACGGAAATACTGCCAAGTGTAACATCATCAGGGTAGATTTTATGCAGTATCCTATTTGCAAAAGAGGTGCCTATTACTTGTATCGAGTACCAGAAATTCTTGTGAGGAAATGCACAGTCATGACGGTCATCGTCTGCAGGTATTTCACATGTGCCAAGAACCACTCCTTCCAGTGATTCCATCTTCATAGATTTCGGTGAGACGTTGTCAACTGAGCAGCATCGGACCTTTACATTGCAACCAACCTGGAAGCGAAGCTTATCCTGGCTTACGTACTCCTCTGTTGAGGCAGCTGTTTTCACGCTGTATAAAATCTCTGACGGGTTCATGTTCAATAGCACACTCATTACTTCGCCTCGAGATATGACATGTCCTTGATCGAGAATAGAGACGGACGACGTTGGTGGGAAAGGGCAGACTTCAGCCTGTCGCTTTGTTAGAAGGATTGAAGGCATCTTGATGGTAACTGACTGATGAGTGATGCGAAAGAAGAATGAGAGTCTTGTGTCAAGGCAAGGCTGAAAAAGTTCAAGAGCAACAGATGATTTCATGGATTTTCACTAATTGTTTGAAAAAGGGCCTCCACGACGGTTCAAAATGTGTATTCGTGCTCCTGTTCTTTACATAAGCCCCCCACATTAATCCCGTGAAACTCACCACACAAAATTAAACTAAATCCCCTATTATCTTTCATCCAACCATACTCAACAAATAAAACCGATA
>Ga0209712_10003021_pt1 | contig 13747 bp, 6 predicted proteins | sample ArcOceMetagenome_FD_187443 | JGI IMG/M metagenome (GOLD analysis project Ga0209712, IMG submission 187443) | Marine eukaryotic phytoplankton communities from Arctic Ocean - Arctic Ocean - Greenland ARC118M Metagenome (SPAdes) (version 2) | ecosystem: Environmental > Aquatic > Marine > Oceanic...
GCTGAGAAATCTCAGCTATTACACTACTAATCGATAATCCGTATTGGACTCCGTATTTGGCCTAATACGGAGCCACTACGGAGGTTTTTTATCGTAGGATTACGACTTTCCCGTACATTTTCATTTTATTTTTACGGACCTCAATACGGTCAATTTTGTACAAATCCGATCTAATACGGAGGTTTTCTCCCCCTATTCCACTTTTTCGTACGCGTGTCTTATTTTAATTTTTTTTTAATATTCCGTACGCGTGTTCCTTTTTCTTTTTAGTTTCTGCTTACGCTCGTTAAAAAAATATTAAGAAAAATTAAATTTGTAAACTTTCTTCTCAGAAATTATTATTTTTAATACAAAATTTTCAGTTAATATACCGTTAATATGTTTTCATTATAAAAAGTTTCAAAACAACTTATTTTTATTTTCTATTCTGTACGCGGACCAATCATTTTTATTCGTACATTCCGCCGCAAATTACTAAAAACAATATTTTAATGAAATCGGCAATGCAATGCATCGAACAATGTCTCGATATCATTTTGATAACTTTCTTAATATTAGTTATTATCTGTTCATAAGTGAGATCTGGTTTTAGTATATATATCTAAAACCAGATCTCGTTTGTGATTTATTTTCATCGCAATCTCAACAAATTGTATTTTTTATCATTTACAATGTCATATGCTCCCGGCAACTTCATTCCGTACCGTACGATCTTGTTTTTCATTTTTTGCGATATCGGCAATATTATCGTTAAAATTTTTACCCCCATGCATTGTATCAACTATTCCCCCCATCCTTGAATCATCTGCATCCTTATTATTACTTTTTTGCAATCGGTATCAATTTATTATCTATATTCTGTTTGTAAAAGTTGTTTTCAAGTATAAATCCATCACGACGTATAAAATAAGATTAAATGATTATCATAACACATGTACATATTAATAAAATGAACTTACCTTTATCATACTATTATAGATTTCAAAGGTTCCATGACTTCTGTATCGTTATCATCATTTAAGTTTGTTTTTCCCGGTTTTTTATTTGTAATACTTTTATCCGTGAACTTACATTCACAAATCGAGCAACTGAATGGGTACATATTTACCTTTTTTTTATCCAAGAAGTTTTTTTTGAAATACAAGCCGTCTCCAAATGATACCAGACTTTTTTGATTATGATCACAATCATTATCTTTACATCCTTCAGAATCATTTATATTTTCATCTTGATTAACATATATTGATGTTTTCGATCTTCTTTCCTTTTTCCGTACACTTATATGTTCCAATCTCCTTTCCTTAATACCTAATGTTTCAAAACAACTATTACATATCGCATAATTACATTCGAACTCATTATCCATAGCATTTTTACATTTGTATATTGGTGTAAAATCAGTCACTCTATAGAATTTCGTCTCTGGAATTTCTGTAATTATATTATAAATTTGTAATTTTTAAAGTAATGAAATGATATTATGAAATCATCCGTGAGCATTTTATTATATATATCTTGAATAAAATGTTATAAATTACTTACCTTTGTCTTTCATAAATGTATCATTGGTGATTAAATTCTTATTGCCTAAAATCATATTTTAACATATGTTGAACACGTTTAGAAATATATATTAGTTATTAGATACTTATATCACATTTGAAAAGTGATATTAACTGACTCACGCAAACATGTTTTTATAAATCTACTTACTTGTATCCTTTTCCGTTTCGGTAACATCTTTCACTTCATCCAATTTATCATGTCATATTAAAATTAAATATAAAACAACGTTAACTTATTTCAATACAGATAATATTAGAATCGATTTGAAATCATGATGATAAACATAAATAATCTTACCTTTCATCACATCTATTCCATTTCTCATTTTCTCTCCTTCCGATTGAACTGAATGTAGGAAATAATATTATGAAATCATTCGTGAGTATTTCATTTTATATATCTTTTTTAAATTGTTATAAATTACTCACCTTTTTGTTTCAATAATGTTACATTGGGGACTATATTCTTATCACCTAAAATCATATATTAACATATTATGATCACGGTTATAAATATATATTAGTTATTAGATACTTATATAGCACTTGATTGGGATATTAATTGAAAACTTAATTTACAATTCCACTTACTTGTATCCTTTTTCGTTTCGTTATCATCATCAACTACATTCAAGTTTGCGGGTTTTATTATAATCAAATAAAAAACAATGTCAACTTATTGTAATACAAATATTAAAGAAATGATTTGAAATCATGACGTTATATATAAATTATCTTACCTTTCAATATATCTATTTCATGTATCATTTTCTCCTTATCCGATTCACCTAATATGTTTTAAGATTTCGGAAGGAATACAAATAATTCACATGTGTTAATTGAATATATTAACAATGATAAGTCTTTAAATCAAACGAACTTACCTTTTTGTGAATCTTTATTCCATCTTTTCTCAATTATACATATGAGATTTTGAATTGAAATATTCATTTCTTTACTATGACATACCAGCTTGTCAACATAATCATCAACAAACATCGAAGGTAAAACCTTATCATTATCAGTAAAATCATTGACACTTGGTTTTGGTTTTTTTCGAATCAAATATCCCATATGAAATCCATTAAAACATTTTGCTTCAGTTATTGTGTTGTCTGTTTTTCTTTTACTATTTTTTCGAACAACAATAATTTCATCCAAACAACGTCGACTTGTTTCTCCAAAACGTTTACCAATAGTATCTGAAGCTCTACTCATAATTAATTTCAGAATACATCCTTTTTTTTGTTTATTTTTTACGTCATCATATATAACTTGATGTTCATCCATCCATTCTCTTTCCAAAGTTCTTGCCCAGTCATCATTTCCAACTCGAAATATCCCATATTGTAACATATGTAGATAATTGCGATTTCGTTCTATATTTTGATTATACCAATCGTTGTTTTGAAACAATACAAATATATCATTAACGTTTCGCACCAATTCACCCTCTGGAAATTTCAATTGAAACTCTTCTTTTGCCATCAATTCAATTTTATCTAATGCTCGTGCTAGTCCTTTTTTCTTCAAATCCGTCATTATATCTTTAACCTTTTTTATCCAAACTTGTAGATCATCACTTCCTGTGGTTGCAACCTTCGACTTAAATTGTTTATGAAATATGTGTGCAACATGAAATGTATTACTGCCCCACTCACCTTTAATATTCTTGTCATATGTTGGAAATAAGTCATACGGAATAATCTCTTTCATGTTATTAATATTCAATTAATTAAATCTTATAGTAATTCATTAGTTGTTGCAAATGTAATGTTCACCTATGTTCAAGAGTGTTAACAATATTGTAGTTAAATAGTTCTTGTTAATAATCTTCTTATTTCGGTGCGCCGGTAATTGAATTGATTTATATTTTATATTTACACAATATTTACATAGATATTCTATATACACTCCTTTTCATAATATTTTGTACGATACAATTTTAAAATCTAACTCAAATTTTATACAATATTTTAAATTTATCACTTCGTGTTGTTATATATATCTTATCATATAATATTTTATTTCGAAAACTTATTTCATAAGTTTGTATGTAACTAAACATAAATTTATTTATTTTTACGTTGAAAATAACAATTTCCATTCAAATTATAATTTTATGCATACAAATATAATATTATTGAATTCGTAAATTTCTAAACAACTACATTCCTTCATAGCATTCCGTATAATATAACAATGTGCATATTTAATTATACGTTTTATCTATAGTAAAGTTTAAATTTTAATTAAAATGTCTTTGTTTTGCTGATCGTATAGAACCAATCTCCGTTTTTGTTAATTAAAAATCTGTTCACATAGAACCAGTCACCCCTTTCGTAAGATACAGAGGTACATTTTATCTATACATAGTTCAAAAAAATATATAAGCTAATACTTTTTATATTTATTTCGCCGTAATATAATTTGAATAACAAAGTATACTTTATGATATCAGTTCAACTGATGTTTATATTTATTCTACATTTAGAATAGGACTTTAGATTATTTTATTAACTAAACGTTTTTAAAATTAAATTAATTGTTACTATTCTAGTAGTATAATCATCGATTCCTAATACTGCACAAACGCTTACGTAAAATAATATTTCTTTTTTAATAAATGTTATCATAACTTATACTTAGAACGTTATATTGATAATAACAAATAATTATCGTTTCGATCTATTATCGGCACTCTACCATGGTTCATGTTGTTACTACTAGTGTAGATTCGTCAAACAACAAACAAAGTGATTCTTTGTTTGAGTATTTTATCCCTGTTTGTACTACGTCAGTATCTATAGATAATGAACTTCCCATCGAAGAATCTTGTCTGAGTAAGGGTAGGAAAAAAAGATCCGTCCTTTTTGATCAAGGATTACAAAGCTTTGTTGACTGCTTTAAACTTTCGGAAAGTAACAATAATGATTCATACAATCCTCAAAAACATTGCTACATTGGAATGAAAAACTTCAATATTGGCAACATTGCTAATTGTTACATTAATATACTTTCATTAATTACATACAAACTGCCGAATTCCTCCACCAACACCTATTCTTCTTTTGGGATACAGCTGTCTACATCATTGAAAAGTAATCATACCAAGAATTCGATTAGAGAATTTCTAATATCAATATTTGAATCAAAAGAAACATCCGTTATTGATACAATATTAGATTTGGACGGAGTACAGGTTTTATCTATTGTTGGTCGAGATTTGATGAAAAAAAAAGGAAAAACAACCAGCGTTAATCATGATTTTAATATCATTTCGACGATAGTTTTTAAAGAAGTTAATTCAAAACATGGAATATTTATTTTTTACAGAGGAACAAGTCCATTGTATCTTAATCAAATTGGAATTGAAAATAATAATATAAAAAATATGAGAGAACATTGTCGTGGATTGGGATTGGCAACTTATCTTCTCAATATCTTATTGGGATATTCAAAGAAATGTTATTCTACAAGAACATGTTATTTAGCAGCTCCAAACATGAAAAAACATCATTACGAATTATTGGGATTCAAGAATATCTCTTGGCATAGTAGTCTTCCTTCAGATGTAATATTATTTGCAGAATATGAAAGATGCATCGAAAATGAATTAAATCTCTTCAAATTTACAAAAACTGATGTTCTGAAAATAAATAGCTTACGATTTTATTTGAAGAATGTTATGGCAAAGTCAAATAGGGATATATCAGGTATAAATTACTTTGCTTCAAGAACCGCTTACGAATATAATACAAAATTAATTTTAGCCAGAGCAAGTATTGAGGTCAAGTTCCAAAAACCAAGACAATCTGACATAAACGAAGCATGTGAAAAAATAATTCCTGGTGATTTGAATCAATGGAATAAGATTTCTGAATATGTAATCACAGGAACTAAATTGAATTTCACCGAAGTTTTCAAACAAGTAAAAATTTTTCAATTACAAAAGAAACATCATAGTTCAATAAACTTAGATGATATTGCATTAGTCGAAAAGGAAGTGCTACAACACATTTCTATTAATACGATTCGCAAATCAAAAGCACCATTGTCATCACACTTACCAGATGCAGAAGCACAGTTTGGAGTGTATTGCTGGAGATGTTCGAAATATCTGACAAAAAGTTATCTAACACGAAATGACATTTGCAAATATCTTGGTGCTATTATTGAAGAACATTACTCTCCACCTTTGAACGAACCACTCTTATGCTTATCAGTTGTCAGCGATGCGTTGCAATACAAAGAATCAGGTATAATTAGTGCAGTTAAATGTCAACATCGTATTCACTCATATATAAATAAGTTGGTTAAATTACAACATCAACAACAAGAATCAAACCCTATGGAAATCAATTTAATTGAAGGCAAAGCAATAACGGAACAAAGAACAATGAAAAACACATATCAATTCTTCAAATGGATTATATACAACTTTGTAAGTGAAGATATGCAACAAGTTTATCTTCGATCACAGATCATTGGCCATCAAGACTATTTGAAAACATGTCATAACGTTATAAGCAATGATGATTCCAATAATCATTTTTTGAAGGATTATTTAATTGAGATTGATTTTAAGGAAATCATTGGAATAGATAATGATATTGTTAATGAACAAGCACCGAAATTAAAAAAAAAACGAAAATCTGTTTCCGCAAGTGATGATAGAATAAGAAAAACAATTGTACAAGGAGATGAATATATTAATGTTTATGATAAAGTACGTAAAACAAAACCTCATGTAACTGTTCATGCAAAAGCTACATTAGAGCCTTATCACAGCAAACATAATATCAGAGATGATGATTTAAAAGCTAATTGGACATCAATTGAATTAATAGTTTTGGCTACAAGAAATAGCTCATTACCTAAGTGCTTCGAATTAAATGACATAATATCATTAAATAAAAACATACATCAATCCACCCATGTTGCCATATCCGTTATTAATACAAGAAAATACGATTGGATAGTTGAAAAAAATTGGATTGATGGTATACAAGTTGGGAATAAAAAGAAACGTCTGTTTACAAAAAACTTTATAAACAATCTTAAACCGAACAAAGTGACACCATTAGAACCATCAATATGTATTAATTTACGTGACAGAGTATGGGCATTAAGACAATACAATTTAAAATCAATTAAATACACAAGAACTGGACAGGGTCCAAAAGTCATACGCGCGAATGACAACAACGAGTATTCATATAAAATTTCAATAATTCAATTAAAAAGATGGTTTGATGGAATAATTGATAACATGGATACATTTCTTAGCGAATTGAAATATGGTGATGATTTTGATATGACTGGTTATACACAACAGTTAATTATGAACAATAGGAATTTGCAAACATATCCAAGTAACATCAATATGTTATTGGAGTCTCTCTTAAAAATTAATACCAATAAGGACAAGGATCAAAATCAAAAAATTTCATCAACTCCAAAAAATGCCATCGTCAATAGAGCACACTTGTCAGAAAATTCAGCACATTCATTGGAAGATGATAATCTACCTCTTACTTATCTTAAGAACAATGCCATTGTCAATATAGCCCAATCATCTGAGGATTCTTCACATTCATCTGATGATGATAATCTACCTGTTAGACATCTTATGAAAAATATTAAGAGCAAAGTTCTGACTGACGACGCAATCAATATTGCAAACAAATCTCGGTTAAAAACGCTGAAAAAGAAAGATCAGGAAGATGAGGATTTTATGGTTTCTTCTGATAATGCATCATCGGAATTATCAGTTCCTTATGAAACAAAGTTAAGCGTAACGGAAAAACAGGAAAAGGAATTAATTGTTGCATCCTCGGATAAAACAGTTACATATGATAATATTTTAAGCGTCGCGAAAAATCAGGACAAGGAAATAATTGAAGTTATGGACACATCTAGTGATGAGGAGGAAATAATTATGCCTCATACAAACATACATGAAATGGAACTTATGCGCCAATATTGTGATTTTGAATATTCCATTGAAAATCTGAAACATGAAGATTACATTTTAATGAATCTACTCAATGTATTCATATACCTTCGACAAGAAGATATTAAAAATGATCTGTTAAGTATTCTGAATCATCCAACAAACAAATATGAGGGACTGATTAAAGATTGGAATTTAGAAGTTAATGATGATATATCTAACAAGCGTATATCGAAAAATTACATTACCAAAATATACCTGGAACAAAAAACAAATTATACTACCAAAGTAAACTTGTTTCACAATCAACATAAACCGGGTGATACAAAATGGCTAAGTTGGTATCAATCAACTATTTGGGACGCTTACAAATTTGTAAGTATACAATTAGAATTGATTGAAGACAATGGTACAGGAATTAAGTTGATTATTATTATATGTAATAATTTGATTTTTGATTGTTTCAGCTCACAAAATTCGGTTCCATTTACAAAGTATCATTTTTTAAAATATTATGGTAAGTATCAAGCCACAAGAGGAACACTTTATACAAACGTGGAAAAACAAATTGCAATGAGAGTAAAAACAGAAGAAGATGTCACCGAAACGAATTATGTTGTAACATCATTTTAAATACAGAAATTAGAATTGATGAAAATAACCGATACGAAATTACTCATCAATTATGTGAAAACGTGAATAATTAATATATAATAAAAAAATTACATGTAAACAACTTTACTTTAATGAACTGATATCTATATTAAGTAAAATCTACCAATGAAAACACTGGTTTCGGTATGATGAATGAGCTATATTGTCCATTTTTTGTAAGAACTTTCCAATTTTTAGTTATCACTGTATACTGTTGTGTATAAGGACAATTAATTTCTTTCAATGGAACCAACATACCGAAATCGTATGCTTGTATATCAATATTTATTTCAGTATCTTTCATGCAACTATCACTAATTGACTTGCAAAGTATGGGAAAATACCAGAGACCGAATGTATTTGTTTCATTACTGGTTGAAAATGTTATTTCTAACATAGTTATAATTTCATCTCTATATTTCTTGTGACAAATATATGTTTTATACAATCCAGAATCTTCTTTGAATATCACACATGATAGCACTTTATTGTTTCTTATTTTGTATATAATTTCATCATAAGTTCTGTACGATTTAAATGAATGTACTCTATTGTAAAGTTTCCATTCCTGTATAATATTGTCAGTAATTTTGGAAACAGATGTATCTTTTCGTAATTGCTCTATGAGATTGTCAATGATCTGAACACGCATTACATTACATAGTTTGGATTTATAATATCCGGGGGTTTGTCTTGTATGAATAAGAAATGGTTTTATATACTGTATTGTCCTTTCACGATTACCATCCCAGTATAGTCTTAAAGGTCCATATTTTTTTATAGTGTTTGGTAAATTCAATAATGATAAAAAATTACCTTTGCTCATCCATGTTGGTTTCTCTTTCTCCGATAAATTGAAAGCATATTCTTCGAATTGATTCAGTGAGGTTAAAAAGACCTTAATAATACTATCTATCAAAATATAATCATCTGCATCATTGCATAATATTTGACTTAAAAAGATAAACAATGAAAATACGGTGCACTCGAATTCGTTTATACACCTTTCATCATTATTGATTAGTAATTCTCGAACTGGTGCATAAATGAATAAGAGTAACCTACCTAATCCAAGATAATTTTCTGAAACCCAATTTGTTGAGTGGTATTTTTCATCATTGGTTGTTAACGAAATAACTTTACACCAATCCAAATTTAGTTCACTAATCTCAATAATAAGATCATTCATATGTTTACCAATAATTTTGTGTTTGGAAGATACCATACCAGATAGCCATGTAGTAATAAGCTTGAACGTACTCTTAATGATTCCCAAACAAATCAAATGCATTGGTGCATCTATGTTTTGTTCTAAATCATGAATACTTTCCCATGAACTTGGTAACTTTAGAAGAGAATAACTTGTTTCTAAACTTATATCATTTTGTTCACGATATAAACGTGCATTGTTTATGATATGCTGTACCAATTTCTTTTGAATACCGACGGAATTCAAATAACATCGTACATTGGAGATGGTCCATTTGCGATGATAAAGATTTATATAGGCAAATTTCACACCTAATTTTAAATAATTGTATGTCATTTCGACAGATTTGAGTTTTCCATTACTATATATACCACGACCTGGAGGAGATATATTTTCATTATTATAGTTTGATGTTGGGTAGTCAATTATTGAGTGTTTGTGGATAAGTGAATGATGATAATCCCAATTAGCACAATTATTACATACACTCGTAGCTGTAGCTGTATCAACCCCTTTCTGTAAATTGAAAATTAGTTGGAAATTACTTTTGTAACAATTGTGACATGATGACAATTTAGTTTCTTTTGAAATATAGCTACTGTATCGCCAACGAGAAGTAGTAGTGCCATTGTGAGATAATATACCATTCATAGAAGATCTTTCAGGACGATCTAAATTAGTAATTATATTATCTACTATAACCGGGATATTTGATGCTGTTATGGATGAATAGAAGTAATTAATATTTTGTAAATATTTAAATTCATCTTCAAACAATTGATTTACTTTATTGTGATCAGAACCTTTAGGACCCAAACTAATAATATATGTATGATGTTTAGATGTTTGTTGATAATCTCTTGGACAAATAGTAATGGTTTTCATCCAAATAGAACTTTTTGTTTTCTTAACAGAATTCGGTTCGAAGTCGTCTGACCAAATAGATGTGAAAATTATAAGTGGAGAAATTCCATTAGATGAATATTTTGCACGATAAAAATCGATTCGTTGTTTAACTATTAATGTTTGTGAAAGAAGGCTTGATTCATAAAATAAACTGGATATCAATCTTGAAGGTGGGTTTATAAAGCATCCATCGATTTCATAACCATTTGCTAAAACTAAAGATATTATTTCTTTTATAGATACATAGATATGATCATTTATAATGCTGATAGTTGGAATTGGAAGATTTGGTATAATTGATGTAGAATTTTTTGTATAATATTGATTAATCTCTAGAAGTGATGTAGGTGGAAACGTGTTGAGAAATTGTGAAGAGTAATTATTGGAAACTAATGCAATAATGGATGCAAATTCATTTTTCTTTGAATCTGTTAAAGTATACACAAATTTAGAAACCAACAAATGATATATAATTTCAAAAATATTACATTCGTGTGTATAGTCATTTTTTCTTTGTTTAAATGATGAAGTAATGATTGAATTTATTCCTGACCATTTGTTTGAGACTTCGACAGAAAAATATTTGGTACAGTATTTGTTCATAAAACACATGCTGATGGAGTTTTGTGGATAAATATAATTATGACGAATAGATATGAAAGATTCGCAGTTGATTTCCTCACTAACATTGACTGAGGGAACGTCGATTGTTGATATAAACTCGAAATTTCTTTTATAATCAACTACTACCTCGTCATGATGAACTTGGCGCGAATGAAACAATGCCTGTTTCCCTAAACGATTATTCCACTTTAATTGGTGTTGTGTGCAAATAATCCAAAAATGATTACACATTGAACACTTGACGTATTTGAGATTAGATGGAAGTACAAAGGTTTCATCTTGAAAAACATTATTATCAATGGTGTTTTGACAATGTCTATTGGTGCATTTGAAAAGTATATTGGAATTGTATTTACCGGTAGGGCTACTAGAACAGTTTTTAACGATATCGCTCATGTTTCGAAGAATGTGTAAATAATGGTTGAGATTTAAAGTGATTAACAAGATTGGGTTAACGTAATATTTAATACATAATTGGTAATTGGTAACATGTAGAAATAATATGATAGTAATAAAAAATTAATAAAAGTAGAATGACGTAAGTAAAATTATTATGAAATAAAATAAAAAAAATTATTCAACAACCACACAATTAATAACATTGTTGAATATAAAAATTACGAAAATTAAATATGAGTAAAGATGATGATAACGATGTTTATTGGGACAGATATCTCCCTGAAAGTTATGAAGAAAGAAGAAATATGTTTCTTAATGAGAATGCACAAAGATATGTTGTCAATGATCGATTGCCGGTTTATGATGAAGAAGTGTTGACTAAAGAAACCCACAAAAGTCAAGAGACGGTCCATGTAATAAAATCAGTCAAACGAAGTTTTGATTCTTGTTGTGACGAAAAAGGAGATACAATTGTTGAATGTAGAAAGAAAAGAAGAGAGATAATGATCCAAAATCCTAAATGTCCCTCATGTAATAAAAAGTTCCATATGAAGGTTGATTCGAAGAGGTCACCAGTTATGAGTATGGATTGTTCGCATACTATTTGTTCAGAATGTGTAGCAACTTATATTCATTTTCATGAATTGGAAGTAGGGAGAGATGTAATGATTACTTCGTGTCCTGTGGATAAATGTGATGCGCAATTATCATTCAGAAAGGATAAACAAAATTTCAACTTGTCTCTTATTGAATATTGGGAAAAGTTAGGGGAAATTGTCGGTGGTAAAAAAGCAGCTTCTCTTAAAAGTGATAGCTAATATATAAACTAATATCGGAAAAACAATAATATATAATATTTCAATTATTTGATATATAGTAAACAATAAAATGATGAAAAGAACATTTAATGGAGTGAAAACATAAGTAACTTTAATATATGTATTTTAAACTTAATAAAATGAAGATAGAGTATGTCGAATGCGTTTTTAGACATAGATAAAAATAGTGACAACTTTGAATCTTAGAACATAGTAAAAATATAAATATTACGCAATAAAATTTAATCGTAATATGTTAAAAATATTAACGTAAGTAGAAATTTATCCTATTATCTGTAAAAATGTATTAATGTAACGGTGGTAAGGGAAGTATAATTTTTTATTAACATTCTGATAATAATGCGATTAGTTGGTATCAAACAAATAAAATCGTCACCCATATAAAGTTAATTTGATTGGACCATACTATAAACAAAACAAACAAGATTTGGATTGGATATAATATTCTAAAATCAAATCTAGCTTGATGCATAAAAAAATAATAAGTGGTAAATATATTGAGTGATCTTCGTCAATGATAAAATTGTACAGAAACATACGTAACTATAAGTCGAAACAATAAGATGACTAGATATCGGTAGCGAACAAAAAGAACCAACCAACTAGCATTATTTTTATTCAAACATAGGATAAACAAAACAAACGAGATTTGGATTGGATATAATATTCTAAAATCAAATCTCGCTTGATGCACAAAAAAAATAATAATTGAAAAAGATAGAGATATCTTCATGAATGACAATATTGTAAAGAAACATACGTACGTAAGTATTTGTCGAAAAAATAAGATGACTAAATATCGGTAGGTAACAGAAAGAACCAACCAACTAGCATTATTTTTATTCAAACATAAGATAAACAAAACAAACGAGATTTGGATTGGATATAATATTCTAAAATCAAATCTCGTTTGACATACAAAAAAAAATTATTATTGAAAAAGTTAGGAATGTAAACAAGTAAGAATATATTGTACAGAAACATACGTAAGTATAAGTCAAAAGAATAAAATATCGACATGTCGGTAAGAAACAATAAGATCCTACCAACGAACATAATTTTGATTGGACCGTTGGATAAACCAAAAAAACAAGATTTGGATTGGATATAATATAATATTCTATAATCGAATCTGGATTGATGCACTAAAAAAAAAATTGTATAAAGTGGGAAATTCATCAATGAATAACAATATTGTACGGAAATATACGTACGTATGAATCTATAAATTAATGACAAATCATGGTTCAAATTGTCAGTACAGGTAGCAAACAATTAGAACCAACCAAACTTATACAAAAAAATAAAAAATCGTAAAATTAGGAAGCTAATCGTGAATGACAATATTGTAGGATAATATACGTAAGTACAAATACAAAATTAAAATGACAAATTGGCGATAAAAAAAAATATAAAATCATGAAACAAACGTAAATTTGATTGGACAGTATTAATATATCGACAGAGATTCGTACTAGAAAGAATATTAATAACTCAAATCTCACTCTCTATGTAAAAAAATTTAGAAATTCATAGATTAGGGATTTTCATCTAAAGAGTGCTAGTATGTTTATACGTGTAAAACTAATTATGA
>Ga0209712_10003022_pt1 | contig 13746 bp, 10 predicted proteins | sample ArcOceMetagenome_FD_187443 | JGI IMG/M metagenome (GOLD analysis project Ga0209712, IMG submission 187443) | Marine eukaryotic phytoplankton communities from Arctic Ocean - Arctic Ocean - Greenland ARC118M Metagenome (SPAdes) (version 2) | ecosystem: Environmental > Aquatic > Marine > Oceanic...
TGCAGCGATTGAAAGGCGAATAATGACAAAACAATAACCGGTAAGAAAATAACAACGATCGCTTGCAGCCCTAATTTAATACGAAACTTACGCTGTATCTGCAGAGCTTTCATAACATTAGTTACTCTTAAATTAAATTATCAAAAAATACAAAATAGTGCCAAATAGTACCATTGAGCTAATTATGCGCCTTAGCACAAGACTGAGCTATAATTTTAATGTTTTTTATGAAAATAAACGTAAAAACGCAACCTTAGTTGCGTTTATTTTAAAAGTCATGAGGACTGTCTCACACAAAAAAGGGCAACCAAAGTTGCCCTTTTTTCAACACTAATGGCTTACCTAGCGGTAAGTCACTTGCTCTCCCTCATGGCTTTCTGGACGACCAATAGCACGGATCATTGCTGCTAAAGTGACCTCACCAATAACTTCACCTTCGCGCACTACCTTGGCTCTGGTAACATCGGCTTTAACCATAGCTGGCATAGCGTCTTCTAACAACACCGTGGCCGCAAAATCTAAACCCGCATCAGAGGAACCTGGCTCCATGACTGCAGACACATCCAATACACGACCGCGGTTAATGTCTTTAATAAAGTCGCGAACATAATCATCGACAGGGTCTAATACAATTTCTTGTGGTGAACCTTGTTGAATCACAGCACCGTCACGCAGAATAACAATATTGTCGCCAATATTGAGGGCTTCGTCCAAATCGTGGGTGATAAATATAATGGTTTTATGCAACTCTTCTTGCAAATCCAGCAGGATATCCTGCATGTCATTGCGAATTAATGGGTCCAAAGCTGAGAAGGCTTCGTCCATTAATAGGATCTCAGCATCTGTCGCTAAGGCCCGAGCTAAGCCCACACGTTGCTGCATACCACCCGATAACTGGGCTGGGTAGTTGTGCTCAAAGCCTGACAAACCTACCCGGTCGATCCACTTTTGTGAGCGCTCGTGCATTTCGTCTTTGGCGGTACCTTTAATCTTTAGGCCATAACCTACATTGTCGATTACTGTACGGTGGGGCAACAAGGCAAACTTTTGGAATACCATGGACATTTTGTTACGCCGAAAGTTACGTAACTCTTTAACGGACATGGCCAAAACGTCTTCACCGTCAACCAGTATCTCGCCAGAGGTTGGCTCGATCAAACGGTTTAAGTGACGAATCAAGGTCGACTTACCAGAGCCAGATAAACCCATAATCACCTGAATACGGCGTGCAGGTATATCAATATTGACATTACTTAAGCCTAATACGTGCTTGTGTTCAGTTTGTAGTGATGACTTAGTCGCACCCTCTTCAACCTTTTGCACCATCGCTTTGTCATCAGGACCAAAAATCTTATATAGATTCTTAATAGAAACCTTAATATCAGACACCATGGCCTCCTTGACGGTGCTTTTGCAACCGCTTACCGTATGCTTGTGAAACTCGGTCAAATATAACGGCCAAGGCTACAATAGCCAAACCATTCATCATGCCTAAAGCGAGGTACTGGTTAGACACTGCACGCAATACGGGCACACCCAAACCTTTAACACCGATCATAGAGGCAATAACAACCATGGCCAAGGCCATCATGATGGTTTGGTTAACACCCGCAAAAATATTGGGTAATGCCAAAGGCATTTGCACATCAAATAACTTCTGTCGATAACTAGAACCAAAGGCTGCAGCAGCCTCGAGCACGTCTTTATCCACCAAACGAATGCCTAAATTAGTCAGTCGTACAATCGGTGGAAGGGCATAGATACACACAGCAATGAGGCCAGGTACCTTACCAATACCCAGTAGCATGACCACCGGTATTAAATAAACGAAACTGGGAATCGTCTGCATGACATCCAGCACAGGCGTAATCACCGCTTGCAACCGATTGGACCGTGACATCAAAATACCCAAGGGGATACCTAGACCGATACACAAAAAAGTGGCCACAGAAATAATGGCTACAGTGGCCATAGTATCTTCCCACATGCCAAACCAACCAATAGCAAAAAATGAAACTATAGTGCCAATTGCGATGGGAATACTCCGAGCGCCAAGCCATGCTAGAGAAGCAAATATCAAAATCATCAGCGGCCAAGGTGCTTCGATTAACAGGTTTTCAAACCACACCATAAAGAACATTAGCGGATCAAAGAAACTCTCGATCGCTTCGCCATTCGCCCGAGAGAAGTCACGAAAGGCAAAATCGATGCCTTTTTTCATATCCCTTAGACCTGCCCGCCCCAAGGAGGGGAACTCGTCAAATAATTCCACAGTATTTCCTATGTATTAAAATTTAAAAAAAAGCCTGCTAACATGACGCTAGCAGGCTTTTTTACCCAACCCTTAGGTTATTGTAAGGATTTTTTGATTAGGTTAGCCGCTTGTACGCCAACCCACTGAGTCCAAAGGTCTTCATGGTTCAAAAGAAATTCAAACGCTGCATCCTCGCCACTGGCTTGGTTATCACCCATGTACACTAGCATTTCGCCCATTTCGGCAGCAGGGAATACACGTGCTGTAATATAGGCAGCCGCTTTTGGATCATTATTCTTCATGAATGAATCAGTAACCACCGAATTAATTTCAGAGGCACTCCACGCAGACTGCTGTGGTTCCGCACACATGGCTTGCGTAATACAGTTAGTCCAGTGATCCATTTCAACGAACGGTACACCAAAATCAACCATCTGCATCTTGTACTTGCCCATCATCGCTGTTGGAGACCAGTAGTAACCGAAATAGTCATCACCACGTTGCACAGCTTTCGCCATGGCGCCGTCAAGACCGGCAGCTGAACCTGGATCAACTAAAACCCAACCCTTGGCTTCCATGTCATAGGCTTTAAACAAGTTTTTGTTCACTTGCTGACAACCCCAACCTGCAGGACAACCAACGAATGCGCCTTTAGATGGATCCTCTTTAAACGGGAAAAGCTCTGGATGCTCAATAATATCAAGCACAGTTTTCAATTCTGGGTGATTTGCTAGAGTATAGTCAGGCACAACCCAACCTTCGCCAGCACCTTGGATCGGCTTAGCGTTCATAGAATGCAAGCGGCCCGCTGCAAGCGCAGCCTTCAAAGGAACCTCAACGGCTTGGGTCCATAATTCAGGCGCGATATCAGGCATACCTTTGGTTTCCATAGAAGCAAACGTAGTTAACGTTGCGCCTGGAATCAAAGAAACGGTACAACCGTAACCTTCTTCAAGAATGATTTTGTCTACGTTAGCCATAAACTCGGCAGATGCCCAGTTCATTTCGGCAATAGATACATTACCACAGGCGGCGATAGCGCCTTGTGACATGGCTGCAGCAACACCGGCAGCGGCTAAACCTTTAACAAGCTTATTCATTTAAAACTCCATTGTTATAGTTAAAATCGGATTTATCTTTAAACGGCATAAAAAATACCAAACCAAGACAACAATGACAAGACTCAAGCCTCGTTATGTATGCCTCTGCCGCGCAGAGATAAATCCATGCCGCACCAAGTCTACTTTGGTATAACAAAGTAAACAACCGCAAAGTCTAGCTGATATTCAAGCGACTAAAACTCAGGCTCAGATTAAAAATAAATTACCATATTTATCACTTTTAAAGTATTAACTGTTTATGTTCTATCCACTTGTTATAAGCATTATTGCTATTACACAGGTGTCCAACATTTGTGGCATCAATCACATTGCTAATATTATTAACATTGCCAACATTGCCAACATTGCCAACATAAGCTAAGCCAGCTGGAAAAGTATCAGCACTTGCCTTAGTTTACCAAGGTCGGCCTATGCCCCCCTGTTTAGCGATTTGGCGATCTGCTAAAATAGCACTTAGGGTTCATAAGTTGGACCCGATAAAACACCAAGCGTAAAACAACATTGTGATGGCAATATTACCCAGTAATATTTATCTTCCACGCTCCACCACCAAAAGGTAATTCTTTGACCCATTCCGACGCCACTTTATACTTCATCCATGATCCTATGTGCAGCTGGTGCTGGGGTTTTAGACCCATATGGCAACAATTGGAAACACAGCTTAAAAATACACTAGGCATTGTTTATCTGGTGGGTGGTTTGGCACCAGATTCAGACCAACCCATGCCCATGGCCATGCAACAAAATTTAGCCGCCACTTGGCAACGTATCCAACAACAAATACCCGGTACAGACTTTAATTATGAGTTCTGGAATTTGGCTAGCAACACCCAACCGCGGCGTTCTACCTACCCAGCATGCCGCGCTGTGCTAGCGGCCAAAATACAAGACCCAGATTTAGAAAAAGCCATGATATTAGGCATCCAGCAAGCCTACTACCTGAATGCTAAAAACACCTCAAACGTTGACATTCTTGCAACGGTGGCAGATAACATAGGCCTCAACAAACAACAATTTACTCATGATATGGCTAGCCAAACTTTGGAACTGGAGCTAAAGCAACAATTTAAACTAGCTCGCCAACTGTCTAGTCAAGGTTTTCCCAGTTTAGTGCTGAGCAAAGGGGGCAAGCTTTATGCCATTCCGCTGGACTATAACGATAGTCAAACGATGCAGCAGACGATCATTGAGATTACCAGCCCAGTGGTTTAACACCCCTTTCTCACTTTTTAATGCCTCCTTCGGGACATGGCCTCTGTTGAAATATGACTGCAGACGCTCTGTCCCCAGTCCTCAATATACAGGTGCATCATCTTATTTTAATCACTAAGGCGCAGGGCACTAGTGTAGAGCGTCTGCGCGAACAAGACACATCATAAGCATTACAAGCGAGGTGACTAGTTAAGTTTTTTTATTACTAACACACGGTGTCGCCTGACCACTGACCATGAAAAGGCATGGAAGCCTTTATTACTATTCCAGTTTAAAAAACACCAAAGTTGCGCTACCGTCTGGGCATATAATAAGGGCATAAAGGGCTAGGAATGCACAGGTAGATGTTTAATAGCATAATAGATTTCACGTGACCCTTGCCCAAAACCAGATATCTTCCTAAGCAGCAACATGTATAATACTGAGCACAGTAATACATGACGGAATCACTGGTGGAACTGACATTAGACCAAGCCCTGAAGCAGGGTGTTAAAGCCCATCAAGCCGGCCAGTTGCAAACAGCAAATAAACTCTATGTTGCTATTTTGAAGGCACAGCCCAAGCATCCAGATGCTAACCACAATATGGGCATACTGACTTCTGCAGGGGGCAATATACAACAGGCTCTACCCTTCTTTAAAACGGCGCTTGAAACCAAGCCCAGTGTGACCCAGTTTTGGCTTAGTTATATTGAAGCTTTAATTAAGCTAGATCGGTTCATTGATGCTCAAGCAGTCTTTGACCAAGCCAAGACGAAGGGTGCTAAAGGCGAAGCTTTTAATCAGTTAGAAAAGCGACTTTTTAAGTCTGACACCCGTGCGCCAGCCCCCTCACTGGACCAATTACAACCCATCATCAACCGATACACTCAAGGCCTGTTACCCCAGGTCTTGACTGATACCCACCTCATGCTAAAGCAGTTCCCCAATGCAATCGAACTGCACAATCTTGCTGGCGCAGCTAACATGGGCTTGATGCAATTTGACACCGCTATTGGCCATTACACACAGGTGCTCAGCATCAACCCAGGCGACGCTGAGGCGCATTATAATATGGGCGTTGCCCACAATGGCACGGGCGACCTGGATGCCGCTATAGCCAGCTACACACAGGCCCTAAGCATCAACCCTAACTACACCCAAGTGTATAATAATAGGGGGGTTGCTTTGAAAGACAAGGGGTATTTGGAGGCCGCCATAGAAAACTATAAACAGGCATTAAAAATTAAGCCAAAAAATGCTGGGGCGCAATCAAACCTGCTCGACTTACTGACCAGTTATACGCCTAAAAAAGAACACCAAAACCCGATCCAAGCGGTTAACCAAACCATTCGAAACATTGATATAAGAAAAGCCATTTCAAACCGTATAATAGAAGACACTCAAGTGGCTAGCTTATTTTCCCAAGCCGCAAGCCCTATTATTAGCAGCGGTATGGAAGTAAAAACTGCGCGCTCCCAAACCTATCGAAAATCTACAGTTGACTTGAATTGTGAAAGACACATGTCGATCTTTAAAGAGCATGACATCATCCCGGAGTTCTGTTTTGGCTGCTACAAGGTACAAGTTGAACCTAGGTCGATCATAGACTTAATAAAAGTATACCTTGTGTTTGAACAACTAGAGCTTGATGAAAACAACACCAGAAAGTGCATGATTGAATTGAGACCAGCAATTGCAGGGTTTTATAAGGGCCTCATTTTTTGCTCAGGGCTGGAACAAGCTAACCAGGTTGCTGAGCAGCTTGATGGCGTGATCAAACAACGTATTGGGTCTAACTTACCTGCGAAAGTAAAAAGAGGCTGTTCGGAATACCCGCAGTCTTTCCCTAGCTATACAGAGATTAACCACTCTGGACCTCAATTAATGAACTACAACCAAGATTGGAAAGTGATTGAAGACGACCACGATAGAAAAACACCCGCCCACACTAAGGATATCAGGCCTAGCCTTTCGGGTTTAAACCTAAGAGACGTTCTTGTTATGAGTCGGTGGATTGATTATGCAAGGGGCATTGGCGACCCAAGTGCAGATTTACTGAGTCAAAACCCAGTGCGTGATCAAGGCATTTATAGGGTGGCAAAAGCACGCTTAGATCGCTTTGACTTTAATCAGGAAACTGTGAACTAAGCGAAGCGCTCGTCGACATAGGCGTGCAAGAGGCCTCTTCATTATATTAAGCTGGACTCAGCGACAAGATATCGATGAGGGCATTTTCTATCAACCCCAAGCAACGGTCATCGGAAAAGCGGTGATCTGCGCCATCAACCAAGGTTAACTGCATATCTGGTGCAGAGGCATGAGCCAACAAACGCAGCGCCACAGACACGTTAACATCCACGTCTGCAGTACCTTGAAGAAAGCGCACCGAACAGGGCAATGGAAGTGGTGCGCGCAGCACCAAATTCTGTCGACCATCTTCGATCAGTCGCTTCGTGATGACATAGGGCTCATCATAATCTGACGGCAGAAATACCTGCCCGTTACGTTGCAATTCAGAGCGCTGATGGGTATCAAAGCTGGCCCAAATGGTGTCTTCAGTAAAATCTGGGGCAGCGGCTATGGTGACTAATCCTACCAACCGCGCACCAAGGCGCTGGGACAGCAACAGAGAAATCCACCCTCCCATAGAAGAGCCCACTAAAATCACAGGACCTTCAGTTAGGCTAGTAATCACCGCTTCAGCGTCTGCAAGCCAATCTCCAATGCATCCATCACCAAACAGCCCCGAAGATTGACCATGCCCCGAATAATCAAAGCGCATAAAACTGCGCCCATTTACCTCGGCCCAGTGTGCGAGATGGAGCGCCTTTGTACCCTCCATATCCGACTTGAAACCACTGAGAAAAACAATCTCAGGGCCCTTTCCTGGAATGCGCTTATAGGCCAGTCGGCGACCTTGGGCCGAGGTTAAATTACTGTGTGACGTCATGACACCCCCCAATAAAAATAATATTAAAATCCTAGCTTTCAACAAGGCGCAGACTAATGATCGACACAGGTATTGCCACATGACTAGGCAAAACAAAGATAGTTTTCGTCATTATACAACTGATGCTCATTGATCCTAGGTTTTTGCATGCCTTTTAGCGTTTAATCAGACATCACTGTGGCTATGAAAATAGTTAACATGTGTTAAATTGGCGGCTAAAATATTAGCGACTGAAATATCAATAAAGCATTATGGCACGCATAAAAAAAAGCCCATATATAGATCACTATATTGGGCTTTTTTATTCTCTACTAAAGTCTTTATTTAGTAGTCGTCAAGCACCGCACCCTTACTGGCACTTGAAGCATTAAAGGCAAACTTGGCTTGCACGCCACGGGTATAACGCGGTGATGGCGCTTGCCAATTTTTCTTACGCTCGGCCAGAGCTTCATCACTGATGTTAAGTTGCAGCAAGAGCTGCTTGGCATCAATAGTAATGGAGTCGTCTTCATTAATAAAAGCAATGTTTCCACCGGCGGCGGCCTCTGGCGCCACATGCCCAACCACCATACCCCAAGTGCCGCCAGAAAAACGACCGTCTGTGATCAAACCTACACTGTCTCCTAAGCCTGCACCGATCAAGGCGCCTGTAGGCGCAAGCATTTCGGGCATGCCCGGACCACCTTTAGGGCCTAAGTAGCGCAGCACCATGACGTCGCCAGCTTTGATTTTACCAGCCAAAATAGCTTTCAGTGCCGACTGCTCGTCGTCAAATACACGGGCAGGGCCGGTCATGGCAAGGGTTTTTAGGCCAGTGATCTTAGCTACGCAACCTTCTGGTGAAAGGTTACCCTTAAGAATAGCAAGGTGACCTTGTTTGTATACCGGGTTGGTAATAGGTCGAATCACATCTTGGTCAGCACGCGGCACATCAGGTACGTCTTTGAGCACCTCAGCAATGGTCTGGCCAGTAATAGTAATACAGTCTCCATGCAGCAACCCAGCTACCAACAGTGTTTTCATAACTTGTGGAATGCCACCGGCTTGGTGCAGGTCAACTGCCAAGTATTGCCCACTAGGCTTCAGGTTACACAGTACGGGAGTCTTCTGGCGCATGCGCTCAAAATCATCAATAGACCACTCTACTCCAGCCGCATGGGCGATGGCTAAAAAATGTAGCACGGCGTTGGTGGAACCGCCCGTCGCCATAATCACCGCCACTGCATTTTCGATCGACTTTTTGTTGACGATATCGAGGGGCTTTAGATTCATGCGTATGGCTTCAATCAGGACCTTGGCAGACTCTTTGGCAGAGTTCATTTTCTCATCATGAGGGTTAGCCATAGTAGATGAGTAAGGCAGCGAAATACCCAAAGCTTCGAATGAGCTAGACATTGTATTGGCGGTGTACATACCGCCACAACTGCCGGTGCCTGGAACAGCGCGGCGTTCGATTTGAAGCAAGTCTTCGTCGCTCATACGGCCAGCCGCATGTTCGCCCACGGCCTCAAAAACACTAACGATGTTCAGATCTTGGCCCTTGTAGCGGCCAGGAAGTATGGTGCCGCCATACACATAAATAGAAGGCACGTTGGCACGCAACATACCCATGAGGCCGCCGGGCATATTTTTGTCACAACCGCCAAGTACCAGCACGCCATCCATCCATTGGCCTTGCACGCATGTTTCAATACAGTCAGAAATCACTTCACGGCTAATCAACGAGTACTTCATGCCCTCTGTACCCATGGCCATGCCATCAGAAATGGTTGGAGTTCCAAACACTTGTGCATTACCACCCGCTTCTTCGATGCCCGCGATCGCGGCCTCAGCCAGCCTTTGCAAACCGCTGTTGCACGGAGTGATTGTACTATGGCCATTAGCCACACCGACCATCGGTTTCTTGAAGTCTTCAGCCTCGTAACCCATGGCGTAATACATCGAGCGATTGGGGGCCCGTGCGGTGCCTTCAGTAATGTTTCTACTACGGCGATTGATTTTATCATCGGTGTTAGTGGTGTCTTGCGTCATGATGTTTCTCGTGAGGATGGGCGCTGATAAAAGCAGACAGTGCGCCACGGAATTAAATGATGCCGATATAATAATCATGCTGGATCAATATGTACAACATATTATTATTCACCTATGAAACTAAGCCTCTAAAACCAGCTGGTGGCAACAGCAGAATAAGTTTATTTCGGCCCTGCATTAGGTAACTGTGCATGACCACCGAACTGCTGGTCGTTGTGCAGTTTAATCGATTGAGCTCGAAGCCGTTATGGCTGTTTTCGCAACAAAATGGATGCAGACTTCACTCAATGCTTCCAGAACCAACCGCTCACCCTCTGACCTCATCCGTCTCAAATACCCTTGGCTATCGAAACTCTTAAGGACTGCAGTGAGTCGACTTGAGGGTAGCTCAGACCAAAGCTTAAAGGAGGCCATTGATAAAACCATGCCAGAGGTCAACAAGCTTGCCTCTTGTTAAGGGCCAAGAGCCGTATTTATCTGGCCTCTGCACATAGAATTTAACAACTAGCTTTAGGTGGTTTTTTTTGCTCAATAAATACACCCTGTTAAGATCTAACAGGTAGACCTAGATTAGCCAGCAAGCCAATAGGGTATTAATGTAGAGAAGGGATGCAAGTGCAGGTATGTTTGACGGTTCCGCTTTATAATACGGCGCCAAAGCCCTTATAAAACAGTGTCTTAAGAATAAAATGGCGCGCCCGAGAGGATTCGAACCTCTGACCGCTCGGTTCGTAGCCGAGTACTCTATCCAGCTGAGCTACGGGCGCGCTATACCTTGGTCCGGCGTGTGCCGTATCAGGGAGCCGTATCATAACGACAGTACAGCAGAAATTCAACTGTTATTGCTTGATTATTAGAGATTTATATAACCACCCTAAACTCTAAGTATCGCCTGCCCAACGATTAAGCCAGCCTATTTTATCAATCAAGCTACCTGTTAAGCATGCTCTAGTGCTATTATATGGGTCGATTTAATTTCCCAGCCATATTGGCTTTACCCCTAGTTACGGTACTCATGAACGAACATTATAACGCGCACGACATAGAACCAGAAATTCAAGCCTTTTGGGAAACTAACAATAGCTTTGAGGTGCAGGATAAGCCTGACCAAGAGAAGTATTATTGCCTCTCTATGTTCCCCTACCCTAGCGGCCGCTTACACATGGGCCACGTGCGTAATTACACCATTGGTGACGTTATTTCTCGCTTTCAGCGCATGAAAGGTAAAAACGTACTGCAACCTATGGGTTGGGATGCGTTTGGATTGCCGGCTGAGAATGCAGCCATGAAAAACAATGTGGCCCCGGCTAAATGGACCCATGAGAACATCGCTTACATGCGTGACCAACTCAAACGTATGGGTTTTGGCTACGATTGGAGCCGTGAACTGGCCACCTGTGATCCTTCTTATTACCGCTGGGAACAATGGTTTTTCACCAAATTACTCGATAAGGGTCTAGTTTATAAAAAAAATGCCGTAGTTAACTGGGATCCAGTAGACCAAACGGTACTAGCTAATGAGCAGGTTATTGATGGCCGTGGCTGGCGTTCAGGCGCTTTAGTGGAACGCAAAGAAATCCCACAATGGTTCCTCAAGATTACCGACTATGCCGACCAGTTATTAGACGATCTAGATCAGCTAGAAGATTGGCCAGAGCAAGTGCGCACCATGCAGCGCAACTGGATCGGTCGCTCACAGGGTGTAGAGCTTAGCTTTGAGGTGCGGGGGCATGGACCTTTAGAGGTCTTTACCACTCGACCCGATACCTTAATGGGGGTGACCTACTTGGCAGTAGCACCACAACATCCTCTAGCCATAACGGCCGCCGTGACCAATCCAGCCATGGCTGAGTTTATTGATAGCTGCAAGAACATGAAGGTGGCAGAAGCCGATATGGCAACCATGGATAAGCTTGGCTTAGACACGGGCTTTACTGCGATCCACCCGCTTACTGGCAAGTCTGTGCCTGTTTGGGCTGCTAACTTTGTACTCATGGATTACGGTTCTGGAGCGGTGATGTCGGTGCCAGGGCATGACCAACGCGATTGGGAATTTGCTAATAAGTACGGCCTTAGTATCGAGCAAGTGATTCGCCCAACTGACCATAGCATTGAAGTTGATGTGGCTACTGCAGCTTACACAGCAAAAGGCTTATTGGTTAATTCTGGCATGTTTGATGAAATGGATTTTCAGTTGGCCTTCGACGCCATAGCGGCAGAACTTGATCGGCAGGGCAAGGGTAAAATCACCACCAACTATCGCTTACGCGATTGGGGTGTATCTCGCCAACGTTACTGGGGTGCACCCATTCCCGTAGTCAATTGTGAGACCTGTGGTGCCGTGCCGGTGCCAGAAGACCAACTGCCTGTGATATTACCCACTGACGTTGAGTTTGACGGTAGTGGTTCTCCACTTAAAAAAATGGCCTCGTTTATCAATACCAGCTGCCCCAAGTGTGGCGCTGCAGCAGAACGTGAAACCGATACCTTTGACACTTTTATGGAGTCGTCTTGGTATTACGCCCGCTTTACCAGCGCTAATCATAACGACAGCATGTTGGCACCACAATCTGCCGACTATTGGGCTCCAGTCGATCATTATGTTGGCGGCATTGAACACGCCATTTTGCACCTATTGTACTCACGCTTTATGCACAAATTAATGCGCGACATGGGCCTGGTTTCATCTGACGAGCCCTTTAAAAAGCTGCTCTGCCAAGGCATGGTGTTGGCTCACACCTATTACCAACAAGACGAAAAAGGTGGCCAAGACTGGATTTCACCCTCCGACGTTGATCCAGTCATTGATGACAAGGGCCGTATTACTGGTGCAGTGAAAAAGAACGATGGCTCTGCAGTTGTTTATGATGGCATGGGTAAGATGTCAAAGTCTAAAAACAACGGCATTGACCCACAAACCATGATTGACCGCTACGGTGCCGACGCTGTGCGCTTATTCACTATGTTTGCCGCGCCTCCAGAACAATCCCTCGAATGGTCTGATGCTGGCCTTGAAGGTTCTCAGCGCTTTATCAAACGTTTTTGGAAGCAAGTGCACCAACATTTGGCAGCCCCTGCTGCGCCAGCCTTGCAGGCCGACCAGCTCAACCAACAACAACAGGACATGCGCCGTAAAACCCACGAAACCATTCGTAAGGTGAGTGACGACATTGAACGCCGCACCACCTTTAATACCGCCATTGCTGCCATCATGGAGTTAAGTAACGCAACGTCTAAGTTTAATGACATGAGTGATCAAGGCCGTGCGGTAAGAGCTGAAAGTTTAACCACCGCAGTATTATTGATGTCGCCCTTTACCCCGCATTTATGCCACACCTTATGGCAGGCTTTTTCTGGTACCGATGCTATTTTACAAACACCTTGGCCAGCAGTAGATGAAAGCGCCCTAGTGAAGTCGAACATAGATATGGTGATTCAGGTCAATGGCAAGCTTCGCAGTAAGATGACGATCGATGCTAATATGGACCGAGATACGATCCAACAACTGGCCTTAGCTGATGACAAGGTGCAGAGTTTTATCACCGACATGGCCGTGCGCAAAATTATTGTGGTGCCTAATAAACTAGTTAATATTGTGGTCAGTTAACACCCAACGATAGCGCCTTCACTGCGCTAAATAGGAAGCAAAAAATGATCAACACAACCTCAACAATAGGCACCTTGGGCAGGCTTGGTTTACTCTTATGCTTGAGCCTTGCAGTAGCCAGTTGTGGCTTTTATTTGCAAGGCCAGAGTCAAAGATCTTTTCCTCCCCAGCTAAACCTGTATGTCGATGACCCTTTATTGGCCAATGTAATTAGTCAAGATTTACTACAACACGAGGTTTCTTTAGTTCAGTTAACATCTATTGGGGGCACTGATACTGCAGTACCCACCCTACAACTGACCCGCACCCTTAAGCGCAGTGAAGAACTCATTTTAGACACCAATGGCGAAGCCTTAATCTGGCGCTATACCTTAACCAGTCAATACCTGTTCTTAACTGGAGGGTCACCAGAAAACACATCAGCAAACCCTTCTACACAATCCTTATTACCTATTTCTGTGAGCACTGACGTTGATTTAAGTGGCAGCAACGCCACCGTTAATGAACGCATAGAGGCTGATAGCTGGACCTTACTGTATCAGCAACTAGGTCAGCGGATTAGCCGTCAACTTAGTTTCGAATAATGCGCA
>Ga0209712_10003031_pt1 | contig 13728 bp, 15 predicted proteins | sample ArcOceMetagenome_FD_187443 | JGI IMG/M metagenome (GOLD analysis project Ga0209712, IMG submission 187443) | Marine eukaryotic phytoplankton communities from Arctic Ocean - Arctic Ocean - Greenland ARC118M Metagenome (SPAdes) (version 2) | ecosystem: Environmental > Aquatic > Marine > Oceanic...
TCGCATCAAAGAAATTCACCGCCGTATCCCCGGCACTCATCTGGTGATGCACGGCTCATCTTCTGTGCCTCAAGAATGGCTGCAAATTATCAATCAATATGGCGGCGAAATTCCTGAAACCTACGGTGTCCCAGTTGAACAAATTTGCGAAGGCATTAAACACGGCGTGCGCAAAATCAATATAGACACCGACCTGCGCCTTGCCTCAACGGGTGCCGTGCGTCGCTTCTTGGCGGAAAATCCATCAGCCTTTGATCCCCGTGCTTTCTTAAAAGAAACCACCATCGCAATGAAAGATATTGCAGCGGCCCGCTTCGAAGCCTTTGGCACGGCAGGCAATGCCTCGAAGATCAAGGTGTTGAGTTTGGAGGCCATGACCGAGCGCTATATGAGCGGCGAGTTGGATGCTCAAATTACCTGACTCAGATCATGAATAGTTAGTTTAAAAAGGGCGCTTCGGCGCTCTTTTTTGTGGTGCGGAATAAAGCCGATGACTCGAGGCTTAGCTTTGGCGTATAAACCTAGGCATAAATACCCTCATGATACTTAAGCATTAGTACTTAAGTGTTGTTTCCCTTTGGATAGGGCCTCTATAGTATCCCTTCGTGCCTTTAATTCTAAAGGCACATATACAAAAGGAGTATTCAGGATGAAAACCTTTTTGAACTTCGGATTAATTTTCCTTCTAGCACATTCAATTTCTGCAATTTCAAATGAGCCATTTCCGGTTGATAGCGCAAGCTTGGAAAAGCTGTTTCAGTCGGTTGACCAAACTGCGCAAGATAAACTTTTTCAAGAGAATAAATTTTCGTTAAAACGAGCAACATATTTTGGCAAACGCCACCGGATCGTGAAAGTTAATATGGGCCTGCTTGTCGATAACGGTAGGGCATTCGTTATTAATCCATTTGATGACATTCAGTTCATTGTTAATACAGCGGAAGTTAAAACCTATAATGGCGGGCTATCGCAACGCTGGGTTGGAAACTTGCTAGATCCACGACTAGACCTTGCCGAGGCAGATATCCCTGTGGAGCTAAAAAATCAGATAAATACCATGGGCATAAATATTTCAGCAACACGCACAGTACATCCAGCACATCAATTTGGCAGCGATAAAAAAATAGGTATAAGTTCGGATCCTAGTAAAGAATTTATTACCAGTAAGATCTATGCCAGTGGGAAATTTCCTGAATACGGCGCGCGCTACCGATTACTCCCGATCAATCAAATTGCGGATTACCATTTAATAATTGAACTTGATAATTCCAAACAGTTAATTAATGGGAAGACTAATATTGCTCAGCAGCGTCGGAAAGCGCATTTGGAATTTAGTGAGGCACTAAAATCGGAAGAAATGAAAACTAAGAATCAAAAGAAAGGGGATTTAAAATGAAAAATATCGCCTTTTTAATACTTTTTTTATTGATAGCACCTTTTAAATCATACGCCTTAGATCAAGATGTCAGGGTCCTCTCGGTCTATTCCACTAATGCAAGCGATCCATCATTTATTCCTAAGATTGTAGATTCATTAGGAGTTCTAGCCGACACATGGTCCAACTCAAATCTTACTGTGCCAATCACACTGCTAAATAAAACCAATCCACTAGCGTTGAATACAAGCTTGAGTGGAAGTGCATCACAACAGCATCAGCAAGCTGAGGTCTTACAAGTACTCAAAGACTTGCGGAATGATCACGGTGCTGACCTTGTGGTCGTTTATACTTCCGGTATCACCGATGCATGTGGCGTCGCCCCTACTGAATTCTGGATAGACCCAATTATTCCAACGAGCTTTATGACTCCTATTGACTTAAGAGGTGCAGAGGTGGGTTATATTGCGGTAGTTGATATTGGCTGCCCCGAAGATGTTACGGCCCATGAACTAGGGCATTTATTTGGAACAGGGCATGTAACGGTTCCTGGAGGATCGCACCCATATTTATTTGATGATAGCCATGCAGATGCCCAGTTTTTCAATATCCCTTCGCCAATAAATATTTTAGTCAACTACCGGACGATAGTGTCTGATACCGAAGCGGAATGCGCTAATCAAACATTTCCATGTATGTTACAAAAGAGGTTTTCCACAAGGCCTGGCTACAACAATTTTAATACCGTACAAAAAACTGCATTTTCAGTCGCCAATTATCGGCAAACTCCGGTCATTCTCGCGTCCCCAACCAATTTGTGGGGTTATTTAGTAGGATCGTGCTCGCCCCCGCCCTTAGATCACCATAAGATATTTTGGAGTGAAGGCGGCAGTAATGTAGCCATAGATCATTATCAAATATTTTATTCACAGCCACCCACAGGAAATTATATTTATGGTTGGTCTAAGTCATTTGAGTCGACAGACGCTTATGTTTTGGGGCTTGATGCCAGGGTGAAAGTGAGAGCATGCACTACAACTCTCTGCTCAAATCTATCGGTGGGTAGCTATCTTGCAACTTGGGGCTGTGATTAACTGCATATTGTTCTAGTCAAAGGGTGCTTCGGCGCCCTTTTTTGTGCCTTTATTGCAGCGCCATGAGCAGACCTGCTAGATGAAAATTAATATGGCTTTCGACTAGGTGAGATCTGTTGGTACAAAAAGCTTTTACCGCGGTTAGGGGCCGGATTGGAGCACCAATACTTTCGATAACGACATTGGTTTCCTAGTGGTCTATCTTTAACCGGAGGAGAGACAAGGCATAAGTGGTCAAACTAAGAGGATTGCATAGCCATGAGATATCATTTTGAGATGCTGGGGCGCTACAATCAGTGGCTTAATTCAAAGATATACCTAGCAGCTAGTCGGCTTTCAGAGAAAGACCTTGCCGAAAATCATGGTGCTTTTTTTGGATCCATTCTAGGAACCTTAAATCATATTATGGTCGGCGATATCATTTGGCTAAAGCGCTTCGCTAAATACCCGTCGTCTATGGTGTCACTCAGTGGCGTTGTTGAATTGGCAAGCCCAACTAGTTTAGATCAAATTATCTACAATGATTTTGCAAATCTAAATAGCCAGCGCATCAGGCTGGATAAGCAGATCATCGCCTGGCTTGGCGAGATTAGTGATACTGATCTGGATAATTGTATTGACTACAAAACCACGATGGGCGAAACCCATCGCAAGCAATACTCAAGTTTGATCCTCCATTTTTTTCACCACCAGACGCATCATCGTGGTCAGGTTTCCACATTGCTCTCACAGCTAGGTATTGATATTGGCGATACAGACCTTCTAGGGGTAATTCCGGAGGAGGTTAATGTCTAAACCTCTCGGTCTCCAGTTTGCAATATATGCACGTATCACGTGGGCATCTATCATTTTGCTATATTCGGCGTCGATACAGGCAAGCTTTTCTTTTATCCCATGGCTGCCGGAATGGCAGCCACAGATAATGGGGGAAAGCTGCTGGTTAGCTCAGCGCTATGCTGATAGAGCAGCGCTTGATAATCCACATATAAGTCCTGAAGCTTATGTAACATTCGACAGTTTCTCTTTGAGATTCCTTATTCCAACGGAAAACTATGAGGGTTCCAAAAAAAATTTTATCAGGGGCGCGCTGTATCTCGAGTTAGTCTCTAGCTCCGGAGAAACGCTTAGCAATCAGCAGCGCCGGATCGACTCTGTGGCTATTGGTGAGCACCAATTCAAACGATATGTCGACCGGCAATTATACAATCCGAATACTACTCGAGGGTTTTACTTGGAAGGCCCCGAAGCCAGATCAGTGTTTAATGCCCTACGGCGTTCAGAACAGCTTGAGCTAACATTGTCGTTGGACGACATGACCGACCGTATACTTAAAATACCCAATAAGCACAGTGGCAGATTTACAATTTTGGCTGATATGTTGCAGGCTTGCTATATCTCGAGGGTCAAACTGAACCTATAGTGGCAGTAGTACTGCTCCAGTGGGAAATGGGGGGATTACAAGATCACCACAAGATTTTTTTGGAGTGAAGGCGGCAGTAATGTAGCTATTAATCACTATGAAATATTTTACTTGCAGCCACCCACAGGCAGTTACATTTATGGTTGGTCTAAACCATTCGAGTCGACAGACGCTTATGTGGCGGGACTTGATGCCAGGGTGAAAGTGAGAGCATGCACTACGACTCTCTGCTCAAATCTATCGGCGGGTAGCTATCTTGCAACTTGGGGCTGTGATTAATCGCATATTGTTGTAACTTAAGGGCACATCGGTACCCTTTTTGATATTCGTTATTCATGCATGTTTGAGAGTTTTTTCCTATTATTAGCAGAAATAAATGCGTTATTAAATAGGATAGGTTATGCAAAACATATTACAAAGCGGAATTAAATATGAACACAAATTCATAGTACGGCCCTCAAAGACTGTTCCGCAGTTATACCCTGAATCAGAAGAGTTTGCTGAAATGCCTGAGGTTTTCGCCACTGGATTTTTGGTAGGGTTCCTCGAGTGGGCTTGTATCAAAGCTATAAAGCCCCATTTGGATTGGCCGAGAGAGCAGACCGTGGGTACTCACATAAATGTCAGCCACGAAGCCGCGACACCTCCTGGCCTTGAAGTTACAGCTACCGTTGAGTTAATAGAGGTCGAAGGGAGAAAGTTGACTTTCAGAGTCCAAGCTAGCGACGGTGTTGATAGAATCTCTAAGGGGACACATGAGCGTTTTATAATAGACAAGCAAAAGTTTGATGCTAGGGTCGCAACAAAGCTAAAATAAAACAATTAACTTGGTGTCTCAATTTCCGGCCTAGGAGTGGCCCAATATCTGGTCTACAGTAATAGCACTGCAAAGGGCTGATAAAAAGGGAAATTCAATATGACCTTAGACAAGCTAATTGATCTATTACTGCAAAAGGGCTTCACAGCTGTTACAGGCGCCATGGGCTTAAAGCTAATTGTTGTGGACGCAGTGCTCGCTGGGGACAATAAAATAGAGATCCTCGCCATTGGCGCACTGTTGCTTTCGGTTGCCACGGTGATCTCCTATTTGGTCTGGAAAACCCGCGTCTCAATCACCCAGCAAAAAAGTCTTGCCGCCGATCAGAGCCTCAACAAAGAGCTATCGGGAAACCCCTAGTAATCAGCTCAGTTTTAATCCGTTATCACCATCGGGATAGTTATTAACCCTCATCTATCGGTATAATCTGAGGTCTTCGCTGCATGTGTAGCGTTCCTTTTGTTATCAATAGTATTCATAGGGTTTGTTATGTCAGAATTTGCCAATGTTAGCGTCAGCCTAGAAGCCAATGTGTATTTCAACGGTCAGGTGACCAGTCGCGCTATAGTGCTTGCTGACGGCACCCAGAAAACCCTTGGCGTGATGTTGCCAGGTGAGTATGAATTTGGCACCGAGGTCCGCGAGTTGATGGAAATAACCTCGGGTCAGTTGGATGTTCTGTTGCCAGGGGCCACAGAGTGGCGGGCCTTTAGCGGTGGCAGTGCCTTTGAAGTTCCCGCTGCGGCAAAATTTGCTGTTAGAGTGCAACAGATTACCAACTATGTCTGTTCATACTTTGCCTAGGGTTAAAGCACCATTACTGAGTAGCTCATTAACGTGACAAAAGATTCTCAATCTGAACATCAGCAGCCGAATAACCCACTTCATGGGCTCACCCTTGAAGCGGTGGTCACTCAGTTGGTCGAGAGCTATGGGTTCCCGTACCTGGCTGAGAGAGTCAAGATCAACTGCTTTAAGAGCGACCCTTCAATAAAGTCTAGCCTCAAGTTTTTACGCAGAACCCTCTGGGCACGGGAGCAGGTGGAGAAGCTCTATGTTGCCAAGTTTGCCAAGGCGGGTCATCCACCTCGGCACAAGCCTTTGCCGACTAAGTCTAAGGCCAAGGCCAAGGCAGATAGCAACCCGGTTGTACCAACGAGTCAGCCCGAGAGCACTCCTGCTCCTGCTGCGCCAGTCAGCCCGTCGAACCCCTGGGCCTCCGGTGCCTACAAAAAGTCATAAATACGCTTCTCCCCAAAGGCCCAATTCTTAACCCGCGATTTATTAATATAGACCTTGGGTTGTTCAATTTTTTGGCCCTGCTGTAAAGCCGATAAAGTCAATCGGCACTAGTCTTATTCCGGGTCTAATCTCAGGATCTAATCTGAGAACCTAATTTAAAAGTCTAATTTGAGAGTCCAGCAAGAGACTCCTTAAGAATTTACAGCCTCACACTCTTCATTCGCCTATCCCCTCAGGCCCGTTTCTCCATGCCCGAAATTTAGCTTATCTCTCCCAAACTAATTAATCACAGTCAAATACAGCTGTTTTTTCATTTAGTGGCTGATGGGTTTGTGTTAGTCCGCGGAGATACTAAGAGAGAGTTCTTTCGCGTGCCATCTCGACGCAAGGGTTTATGGATAAGCCTCGACGTAGACTCTGTAGTGATTTTATGGGGCAGTAAAATAAGGATGTTATTATGCGCTTTACCATCATCGCCCGGCTGCTGTCGATACTGACTGTAAGTTTACTATTTACCGCGGCAAGTTTGGCCGATTCAATTACCTCCATTCCAACTCCTTCTGCTTGGGATAACTCAAGTGGTTCGACCCTAACCATTAACTCCATCGACAGCAGCGGCCTGATCACCGGCACCTATGTCAACCGTGCCACTGACTATGCCTGCCAAAATATTGCCTACCCAGTAACTGGCTGGGCCTATGGTACCGCGATTACCTTTAATACCATCTGGCTAAGCGCGTCAGAATCTTGTAATTCAATTACTGCCTGGACTGGTTTTTTATATCAGACTGAAATGACTACTTTATGGAGCCTAACAATCAGTGGCTCTACAAACACCTCGGAGATTGTTCGCGGCACTGACACATTTAAGCAGGTCAAAAAACTCACTGAAAAATTGCTAATTATGAAAAAATAAAAACGGTATAAAAACGGTCGGGATTGCCGCTTGGTTGTCCCGATATTTTTCAAGGGAGTAACAAAAAATGGACTTAGTTAACTCAAGAAATATACACAACCAAATAAAAAAAACCACCATAGCAATCGCAGTAATCATACATATTGTTTTAGCCCTAATCACCTTTGGCCTGTCACTACTTCTGCTTTCCATAGTAGGGTTTGCCACTCTGCTACTACTAAGTAGAGAAATTTCGGCGGCCAGCTCGAGGGACAATAACTTTAACAAAAATTATCCTTTCGGCTATTTTGGTCGCCCATTGGGCAGCTTTCAGTACGTCTTTCATCACTCCTATAGTATTGAGAAAGATATCTATAGTGCAATTGAAGCTGACCTTAAAGGCAAGATGCCTATAACTTCGGTTAAATCCGTTTCAATTATTGATACAGATCCTGCTCTAAAAAATTGTGAACAGCGCAGTTTTATGAAAGCGGAATCCGAACCCACCTCTCGAGGCACGGCCATTACTCTGATATTAAATCAGTCGAACTTTGGCTCCATGCGCACAATCCAGTGGCGCATTTTGGCGGGTGGCTATCTGGATAAAAATTCAACATTTAAACTTATAGCCTATTCAATATTTACCCTGTTTTTTTGGATTGGCCCCTACCTAAGAGGTGAGGTGGATCTTCTGAGTCGGGTGCGAACAATCTCTTCCGGCGCCTACAATGAGCTGGATGTGAGCACTCAGGTACGCTGTCTCCACGAGGTGGTCTTCGACGCGATGATTGCCGAATTGGCAAAAAATGGTATTGATACCAGCGAATTAAGATTGCAAAAAATGCAAATGATGAATATCAATATCTCCAGTGGAAAAGTGAATATGAGCAATGTGGTGCAGGGAGCCATGAGTAAAATTGGTGAGGTGGTTAAGGGGACTCAGGGATGAGCTGTACTAGGGTTATCGCTGAAAGCAGCACTTTTGGAAATATAGATGCAGGGCTAGAGGCAACCCCTGCAGTCTATTTTCAGACTCAAGAGTTGGAGCGCTTTAGACAGTCGATTAGCAATATCGCTGCTTATAACAATATTGATTATGGGGCCTTTCAGTCGCTGCAGCTTGAGCTGCTTCCATTGATCGCGAATATGGCGCAGCCAGAGGCTGTCGAATTGGTTAAGCAGCTCTGCGAAAAGTATGCCTGGGCCACAAGGCCACTATCGATTTTATTTGCTACTGTTATAGGTGAGGACTAACTAAGGATTACCTATGCCCCAGCGCGCAAAAACCGATGCCGAGATTGAAGCCTGTTTTAAAGTCATGGCGGAGCTAAGACCTCATTTGCAAAAGAACCAGTTTTTGTCCACCTTGCGGAGTATGGAGGCTGAAGGTTTTCGGCTAATTTATACCACTACGGACAATAAAGTTGTTGCCGCAGCTGGCTATCGAATCTGCAACAACCTTTTTATGGGCAAGCATCTCTATGTCGACGACCTTGTCACTGGGCATGCTCATAGATTTTTAGGCTATGGCAAACGTCTGATTGATTGGCTGCGTGAGGAAGCAAAAAGAAATGGCTGCAAATTCTTTCATCTAGACTCTGGCACTCATCGCGGCGGAGCCCATAAGTTTTACTTTCAGCAGGGCTTTACTATTGCCAGCTATCACTTTAATCAGGAATTGTCATTATGATCACACCCTATGTATTGGTGGTGCTGAATATCATCGCAGTCGTCATCTGTTATCAAATAGCTAAAAGCCGCGGCGGTAATGCGCGCTTCTGGGGTGGGCTGGCGGTATTTTTTGGTCCCTTCGCCATCCCTTTTGCTTTTTTTTGCAGAGCAAAAACCGACACTAAAACCTGAGTCAGCAAAGCCCAACCTACTCTACCCTTGGCTTTACTGCGCTTAGATAACCTCTAGCATTTCCGCTGACAGTGGCTGCGCGGCACCGGTGAGATCGGCCAAATGCTGAGCATAGCCATTGGCATTGATCACATCTCCCATTATTAATAGCGCCGGGGATGGCAGAGGATGCCGGGCCAGCCTCTCCGCTATATCGCTCACAGTTCCGACTAATACCTGCTGCGTTTCAGCAGTGCCCTGAGCCACGACGGCAAAGGGTTTATCCCCTGGGCAGCCCCGGGCGATTAGCTCTGAGGTAATTTCCGGTAAATTAGACAGGCCCATATAGAACACTACGGTACTGTCTTTTTGCAGTGCCAGGTCCCAGTTGATGTACATCTTGCCATGCTGTCGGTGACCGGTAATAAAGGTCACGGCATGGGCATGGTCGCGATGGGTCAGGGGGATCTGTGTGGTGGCAGCACAGCCAATGGCGGCGGTGATACCCGGGACTATGGTACAGGCAATGCCCTGCTCGGCAAGGTGCTCCACTTCTTCGCCGCCGCGACCGAAGATAAAAGGGTCGCCACCTTTGAGTCGGACAACTTTTTTACCGCAGCCGGCCAGGGCCGCTAATAGGGCACAGATTTGGTCTTGGGGCAGGCTGTGCTGATCTTTCTTTTTACCTACATAGATAAGGTCGCAGTGTTTGCGGGCGTAATCGAGCAACAGTGGGTTGGCCAGCCGATCGTAGACAATGGCATCGGCTTGCTGGAGTAATCTCATGGCTTTAACGGTGATCAGTTCTGGATCGCCGGGCCCGGCGCCAACCAGGAACACTTCACCGATGCTGTCGGCTTTGAGGCTCTCTTTTTCAAGTTTCTCTGTTTTAGGGTTCTCTTGCTTGGAGGGCTCTTTTTTGGACTTCTCTGGGGACGCAAATAAATTCACAATATTGGTCATGGGGCTATCCGATTTGTTTGACTAGAATTTTGCTGTTGGTTTGAAACTGTTGGATCAGACTACTCAGCTCGGGAATACAGGAACCGCAGTTGGTACCGCATCGAAGTTGTTCACCGAGCTGTTTTGTTGAGTCCGCACCGGCTTCAATGGCGGTGATAATGCGTGCTTCGCTGACCTTAAAGCATGAACAGATAAGTTTGCTATGGCCCTCTGTTAACGACAGATCCGGTCCCGATAGCAGTCGCCAATAGCTTTCTTCACTGCTGTTGCTGAGTAAATCTTGCATCCAGGCCTTGGTCGGCAGAGCGGATTTTTGCCGATGACTAAAGAGCGCTATTTCTATCTGTTGATCGCTGTAGCCAATAAGCCGCTGATCTAGATTGGCGGCATCCGAGAATTGCGCATAGGCGGTGGCACCTGTTGCTGCGCTCGTATAGCGCTGCCAATTAAAGTCAGCACTGACCGCCACCTGATAGATAAAGCCCAGCTGCTTAGGCAGTGCTGCGGAGGTCCAGTTAATAAACTCTGAACAATCTAGGGCTGTGCGACTCACCAGCGTTGCCCAACAGGGGGTTTCAATTTTTTTGAGTGCGGCGCGGCTGAACTTAAATTCGGGTTGGCCAGAGACAGGGTCGAGTATCGCTTCCACCAGCGCATCAACTCGTGCGCTGTGGGCGTTTTGGTTGCTCCAGTGAATGGGTACAAATAGTTGCTCAGGTTTTATCCCCTGATCAATCAGGCTGATCACCTGAATTGCCCCCTGGAGTGTTGAGACCTCTGCCAGATCGCCGCTTTGCAAATCTGCCGCGGCCGCCGTGTCTGGGTGCATGGCAACAAACGGCTGGTCAGTATGGTCAAGCAGCGATGCGGCGCGCCCGGTGCGGGTCATGCTGTGCCACTGGTCGCGAATACGTCCGCTGTTGAGGGCTAATGGGAATCTCTTCTGCGACTTGCGTTTTACGGGTAGGCGCGGAGTGATGGCAATAAATCGTGCGCGACCGCTTGGCGTGACAAATTGGCCGTCTTCAAATAGCCGCGCTGTGCCCTGCGGGCGAGTTGTAGTCACCGGCCATTGAATAGGCTGCAGAGAGTCGTAGTCGGTTTCGGATAGCTGGCTGAGGGCGCCAATATTGAACAGGCGCTGACCATCATTTTGGTAATCACTGAGCTGTGCATGTTCGACAAACACATCCCGCGGCGACTGATAGTTAAAGCCTCTACTAAAGCCCATGGCCTTGGCCACCTGGGCTAGTATCCACCAGTCGGCCCGGGCTTCTCCCACGGCGCTAACCAGTGCCCGCTGGCGCGAGATACGCCGCTCGGAGTTGGTGACAGTGCCGGATTTTTCGCCCCAGCCGGCGGCGGGCAGGAGGATGTTGGCCGTGGCGGTGGTATCGGTTTCGGCTATACAGTCTGAGACAATCACCGTGTCACACTGCTCTAGTGCGGCTTTGACTCGGTTGGCATTGGGCATACTGACTACCGGGTTGGTGCCCATAATCCAGATCGCTTTAATACTGCCATCTGCCACTGCATCAAACAGATCAACCGCCTTTAAGCCGGCCTTCTGGCTGACCTTATCGCTATTCCAAAATGACGATACAGTCGCGACATTCTCGGGGCTGTAATCCATATGGGCGGCGAGCACATTGGCGAGGCCGCCCACTTCGCGACCGCCCATGGCATTCGGCTGACCGGTAATAGAAAATGGCCCGGCACCGAGCTTGCCAATGCGGCCAGTGGCCAGATGACAGTTGATAATGGCATTGCATTTATCGGTGCCAGTGGCGGACTGATTAATACCCATGGAATAGAAGGTGATGCTCTTTTCGGTCTCGGCAAACCACTGATAAAATGTGGCCAAGTCTTGCCTGCTGATGCCAGTCTGCTGTTCAAGTTCAGCCTGACTGATGGCATTGGCGCTCTTTAGTGCAGCCGCAAAGCCTTCGGTGTGCTGCTCGATATAGTGTCTATCGAGCTGTTCGGCTCTGTCTAAGTAGCCAAGTAGACCATTAAAGATAAAGGCATCTGCCCCAGGGGCGACTGCCAGATGCAGGTCAGCCAGATCACAGCTTGCAGTGCGCCGTGGATCTATCACCACCACACGCATGGCAGGATTTTTTTGCTTGGCCTCGGCTATACGCCGATAGAGCACTGGATGCGTCCAGGCGGCATTGGAGCCGGTTAGCACCAGTAGTTCGCAGTGTTCGAGATCTTCATAATTACAGGGCACGGCATCGGCGCCAAAGGCGCGCTTGTAGCCTGCCACGGCGGAGGACATACACAGGCGTGAGTTGGTATCCACGTGGCCAGTGCCGATAAACCCTTTGGCCAGTTTGTTGGCCACATAATAGTCTTCGGTGAGCAGCTGCCCGGAGAGATAAAAGGCGATGGCGCCGGGACCATATTGCTCACGGACCTGGTTGAGTCTGCTGGCCACCTCCGCAACGGCTCTGTCCCAACTTACCGGATGGCCCTCAATACTGGGCTGCAGCAGTCGGCCATGGTCGCCCATGGTCTGATCCAAAGCTGCGCCTTTGACGCAGAGTTTGCCCAGATTTGCGGGGTGCTCTGAATCACCTGAGACGGCGATCAGTTGATCATTTTTAATGTCAGCACTCACACCGCAGCCGACACCGCAGTAAGGGCAGGTAGTTTTTACTGTGCAGGTGCGCGCCCCTCCTATCAATTGCGCTGCTGGCCTCTCGGGCATCATGTTCATCGATCAGATACTTAACATGACATGGTTGGCAACCAGGCTGACGGTGAATGCGGGCACAGAGATTCCAGTATCTTCCAAGCATTCACCGTTGAGCAGATCAAAGTGCTGCTTATACATTGGCGAGGCCACCACCAGTCGTCCGTCGAGATCACCGACCATGCCGCGGGACAGCACATTAGCCTTGCCAATCGGATCCCAGTTGCCGAGGGCGTAGAGCTGCGGGCTTTCATTGGGTAGATAAAACAGCGCAATCTGCTGCCCGTCGAGTTCCGCACAGATACCGGAATTGGGAATCAAGTCAGCTAGAGTACAGAGGCTGATAGCCTGAGATTCTTTTGTTAGTTGGTCAGTGCTCACTATAGATTCTCCTAAGCCGATTCGGCTAATAATTGTTTGCGCTCGGCCTCTGTGGCCGGTCTTGGCTGGCCCCGCTCCTGGACAAAAATAATCTCCCGGTCTTCGGCTTTGGAGTTGACGAACTGACGGAAGCGCTTGAGTTTTTCCGGGTCTTCAATGGTGGTCTTCCATTCGCACTGATAGCTGCCGACAATACTGTTCATCTGCTCTTCCAGTTCAGCGGCGATGCCCAATGAGTCTTCGATCACTACTTGCTTGAGATAGTCGAGACCGCCTTCGAGGGTGCCCATCCACACCGAGGTGCGCTGGAGACGATCTGCGGTGCGCACATAGAACATCAGGAAGCGATCGATATATCTGATCAGGGTTTCGTCGTCGAGATCGGTGGCAAACAGGTCGGCGTGCCGAGGTTTCATACCACCATTGCCACCGACAAATAAATTCCAGCCGTTTTCCGTGGCGATTACGCCAAAGTCTTTCGACTGAGCCTCGGCACATTCACGGGTGCAGCCAGAGACCGCGGACTTGAGTTTGTGAGGCGAGCGCAGCCCTTTGTAACGGTCCTCTATATATAGGGCCATGGCGACACTGTCTTGCACACCGTAGCGACACCAGGTGCTGCCAACACAGGATTTAACTGTGCGCAGTGCCTTGCCGTAGGCGTGGCCGGTTTCAAATCCGGCTGCAATCAGTTCTTGCCAGATCGCCGGTAAATGTTGCACCCGGGCACCAAACAGGTCGATGCGCTGACCGCCGGTGATCTTGGTATAGAGGTTATATTTTTTCGCCACCTGGCCGATGGTAATTAATTTGTCGGGGGTGATTTCGCCACCGGCTATGCGCGGCACCACTGAGTAGGTGCCGTTTTTTTGCATATTGGCGAGAAAGGTATCGTTGGTATCCTGGAGGCCAACATGCTTTTCTTCCAGCACATAGTCATTCCAAAGTGAGGCCAGGATAGAACCGGCGGTAGGTTTGCAGATATCACAGCCGCGCCCTCT
>Ga0209712_10003032_pt1 | contig 13726 bp, 20 predicted proteins | sample ArcOceMetagenome_FD_187443 | JGI IMG/M metagenome (GOLD analysis project Ga0209712, IMG submission 187443) | Marine eukaryotic phytoplankton communities from Arctic Ocean - Arctic Ocean - Greenland ARC118M Metagenome (SPAdes) (version 2) | ecosystem: Environmental > Aquatic > Marine > Oceanic...
GTCTGGCTGGCTGGCTGGCTGGCTGGCTGGCCTGCTTGCTGCATGGCTGGCTGGCCGGGAATGGCTGGGTGGTGGTTTTCCCAAGTGGCCCCGGGCCCCACCTGGAAGTTTGGGCGGGGCGATGATTCCTCCATCAGGCCGCCGGGACATGCGCGGAAGGCTGGGACAGCGCGCTTCAAAAGTTCGGTGGTCTTTCAATTTGCCCGACTGATTGATGGGCGCACTGAAAATCGATCCGCTGGCAGCCAGCGCGCACCGGCTCAAGCCCTGCATCTGACACCCTAGGCTGCACCATCTGTCCCGCAAGCTGTCCATCTTTGCTGTGCTTCTTCATCCTGCAGAGAAGGATGGGTGGGCGAATGTGGTGACTTGCTCGGGTCTGATACATCGTGTCAAGGATGCGTGCCGAATACTTCCCGAGGTCAGCGTGACCGAAGGTGATGGACTAGAAATCCATCGGGCTCTGGCCGCAGGTGTTCGAATCCCTTCGGTGTCGTTTTCTGTAGATCTGGGGCAAGCTGGGTTGAAAAGTCTTCGCCTCGAGGCCTCCTTGTCCCAACCGCCGCAGCTATGCCTCCTCAGTCGCCCTCTCCACGCCCCCGTGCATCCGCACGTGCACGCATCGGTGCGTCCGTGCCCCCGCCCTCATCGTGCAAGACGTCCTGGTGTCAACCCTCGACGCTATGGCCTGCTGGCGGACATGACGGGGTCAAGCCAGTACGTCAAAAGACACAGGGGGGAGGCGAACCCCTCTGGGCTGAGCCCACTGGATCTCGAGTCCATCCCCGCAGCTGCCCGGACAAAGCTTCACTAACGGATGCTGCTTGACAATTCTCCGTCTGTGGCAGCATCCTTGGGGCTGTAGGGTTAAAGGCTTTAACGCCACAGCTAATGTTTTTTGGTTCCTGGCGGCGGAAGCAAATCTCTTCTTCTTCTTCAGCTCGTAGGGTCGGTCCTGCATCCCCTCCTGGAGGGAGGGAAAGTTTTGTCTGCCAAGCGCTGAGGAGAGCTTGCCTAAGACTGGCTCATACGGCTTTGTCGCTAGCAGACAGCGGCCCCGGGGCCTATGGTTAAAGCGTCGGTCTTCGGGGCCAAGGATTGCAGGTTCGAGTCGTACCAGGATCATTTTGGAGTTCTTCCTTTAGGTGGCACTGGCTGACACACAAAAGTTACGTGCCTGGCTAAACCCAGGGAGGACAACCACAGCCTCGCATAGTCCCTGCGCTTTCGCAGTGGAGCCAGTGCTGGCTTGCACAACTCGAAGAGGCGCGCACACACGCCAAAATCCGGCCACCCGGAATCGAACCAAGGACCATCTGGTTGCTGCGGCACTCTACAGTCAGAGGCTCTACCAACTGAGCTATAGCCGGTCTGTCAGTTCATAGCGCACTGCCCAATGACACCGCAAAGAAAGACTCCCACAACACATTCACAGCTGAATGCGCCCTCGCGCACCAGTTGTGAAATCGGTGCCAGACAGGTGTTCATGCCGCCTCGGTTTCATGATGCATCCTCTGAGTTGACATCTTCCTTGACTCCCTGGAGTTGTAAGCGGTTGCGTGGCCAAGCGCTGGGGGACCCAAGCTCTGAAACAGGATGGCGAAGTCAGAAGAGCACATGGTGTAAAGGAAGCACGTCCGCTTCGCAAGCAAAGGCCCTTCGGTTCAAATCCGAATGTGGCCATTTCTTTGGACTGTGCCCCTGGCCGTGTTTTGCGCATGAACAGCTTTCTCAGCATGCACCTGCTTTCAGGTGGCACCCTGTCGGATTCATGACGACAGTCCGCGAAAGTCCAAAATGCAGGCCCGTTGCAATATAGTGGCAAGCCTATTCGCGCGTCACGCGGAAGTCCTGGGTTCAAGTCCCGGCGGCGAGTTTTCATTCTTCGCGGTTTTTTTCATGGGTTCGGCATTGTCTTTACCCCTTCGCTCCACAATCGTGGTGCGACAGACGGGGGTTTGGGAAATCATGCACATCAAGGGGGGGAGTCCACACCTCGCTGGCTAGCCGACCGACCGAATGGCTAAGGTGATGGAATAGAAATCCAGCGGGCTCTGCCGGCAGGGGCTCGAATCCCCTTGTTTCGTTTTCTGCTGAGCTGCGCCCAGCTGGGTTGAAAAGTCTTCGCCTCGAGGCCTCCTGGTCCCAACCACCGCAGCTATGCCTCCCCATTCGCCCTCTCCACGCCGCCGTGCATCCGCACGTGCACGCATCGGAGTGCCCGTGCCCCCGCCCTCACTGTGCAAGACGTCCTGGTGTCAACCCTCGACGCTATCGCCTGCTGGCGGACATGACGGGGTCAAGCCAGTGAGCCAAAAGACACGGGGGGGGAGTCGAACCCTTGTGGGCATAGCCTAATGGATCTCGAGTCCATCTCCGCAGCTGCCCGGACAAAGCTTCACTAACGGATGCTGCTTGACGATTCTCAGTCTGTGGCGGCACCCTTGGGGTTGTAGGGTTAAAGGTTTATGTCCACAACTAATGTTTTTTGGTGCCTTGCGGCGAAAAAGAATCTCTCCTTTTTCTTCAGCTCGTACGGTCGGTCTTGCATCCCCTCCCGGAGGGATAGAAACCCTTGTCTGCCACACGCTGGGGATAGCTCGCTTAAGACTGGCTCATAACGGTTTGTGGCTAGCAGAGAGCGGTCCCGGGGCCTGATGGTTAAAGCGGTCGGCCTCAGGGGCCAAGGATTGCAGGTTCGAGTCCTGCCAGGATCATTTTGGAGTTCTTCCTTTAGGTGGCACTGGCTGACACACAAATGTTACGTGCCTGGCTGAACCCAGGCAGCGGGACGTGAGGACAACCAAGGCCTCCCATAGTCCTTGTGCTTTCGCAATGCAGCCACGGTTGGCCTGCACAAGTCGAAGGAGCGCGCACACACGCCAAAATCTGGCCACCCGGCATCGAACCAAGGACCATCTGATTGCTGCAGCACTCTACAATCAGATGCTCTCCCAACTGAGCTATAGCCGATCTGTCAAGTAATACCGCACTGCTGAATGACACCGCAAAGAGAGACTCCCACAACACACTCACAGCTGAATGCGCCCTTGCGCACCAGTTGTGAAACCTGGTCCAGGCAGATGTTCATGCTGCCTTGGCTTCATGATGCACCCTCTGACTTGACATCTTCCTTGATTCCTTGGGGTTGTGAGCAGTTGCGTGGCCAAGCGCTGGGGGACCCAATCTCTGAAAGAGGATAGCGAAGTCTCAAGAGCACATGGCGTAAAGGCATCACGTCCGTTTCGCAAGCAGAGACCCTTTGGTTCAAATCCGAATGTGGCCATTTCTTTGGACTGTGCCCCTGGCCGTGTTTTGCGCATGACCAGCCCTCTCCGCATGCATCCGCTTTCGAATGGTACCATACTCCCTCGTGCCAGCTCTGGCCCACGATGCTGTCAGTGGGGTCCCCTGGATGTCTGCTTTTGGGTGGCTGCTGGCGCCAGTTGGCTGTCGATCGTGATCTGTTGTGTTCGGGGCCAGCTGCTTAAGCTATATCGCAGTGCAATACGTAGCGGATGGTCAGATAAATGTCCACACCAGGAATCGAACCTGGGTTGTCGCGGCCACACCGCGACGTCCTAACCATTAGACGATGTGGACTGTCATGGGAACCTCATTGCGAGGCCCTGTGCTCCAGCTGCCTATTGTCACAGCCTGGATTGATCGAAGAGACCCGGCGTGCCGAAGCTGACACGACGTCTTGAACTTAAGTCCTAAGCTTAAACAGCCAAGGTCGGCCCTCGGCCTCATTTTTCGTTTCGACATAGTTAAGAAAACAATTAAGCTGTTAACTTTTCGCGTGGGCGGGAATGGGTGGCTGGGTCGGCTGGGCTGCTGGCCTTAATGGCCTCGATGGCTGGGTCGGGCGGCTTGTCGGGTGGGGTCGGAAGCGTGAGCAATTTCCTTCGCGCACCAACCTCACAAAAGTTTTCAGGAAGGGTTGGCCAGTTGACTGATACTGCTGCCTCCGAACGCGCCGGGAAGCAGGTGAGCATCTTCAGGCAAAGTGGTTAGATTGGATGCCAGCTCTGCTAGACAATGATGAAGCGGCGTTCGACTGCTTCGTGAATTCGGCTGTGGCCAGCTTTGCGGTCCCTGGCGGAAGCTCCGTCGAGCAGCATTTCAAAAACGGACGTGCAAAGCCCCAGTGGGCATCGAACCTTCGACAGTACGCCTACGAAGCGCATGCCCTGCCAAATGAGCTGTAGTGGTGCATGGCTTCAGCGATCACACCACAGCCCGACGAATACACCCCTGCGGCACGAATGTTGCGAATGCCATGTCCATGCCATCGCAGACCTAGCCACCCCGCGTGTGGCACGCCCGCGGGTATTCCCGAACTCTTGGCAAACAGCTTCCAAACCCGCAAGCAACAGCACAGACGCATTGCATCGCACGTCTGAAAAACGAGTACGAGGGGACTCGGGCCCCCGCGGGCAAAGCCCAATGGTCGGGATTCGGGCCACCGCGGCCAGAGCCCCATGGATTGCTATTCCATGGCCCCGTCCATTCAAACACAATGGTAGTGGCACCAGTACAAGCTACCAACACAAACACCACAGGCACCCATCGTCACCAAGCCAGCTGACCACTGCAGTCGGAGAGTGGCGCACCCCATGCAGGGCGTCATGTCTTGTTGCATCCCCGCAGCAAATTCAAATGAATGTCAGCTATGGGGTTCGAACCCATGCGCAGTTGCCTGCAGTGGATCTTAAGTCCACCCCCTTAACCACTCGGGCAAACTGACCCTCAGGGCGGAGCCATCGCAAAGCGGCCATTCGATTCCGCGTGCAGGCACACATAGACGGGCTCACTCAAGTGACTCATGCTCGGTTGCAGAATTTCCACATGCCTTTTCACAGCCACGTCTGCTGGCTTGTGGCTTGGAGCAGCCACCCTGGGCTTCGCAAGTAGGGCGCACAAACTGACATGTATAACAGGAGTGCTCGAGGTGGCAATAAGCCCGCAATCTTTTTCTTAGGAGGGAGGCGTCCTATCCACCAGGCCACGAGAACTGCGGTCAGCAATACCTTCGGAAATTTATTGCAAGCGCAAAGGTAACAGCGACCGTCAAACATACCTACCCGACCATTTCAAGATCAAGCTTTCGGCAACACGCTGGTTGCCTGCCAGGTGCGTAGCGAGGGGGTCTTCCATCATCATCGCCCCTTGAGTGCCAACTTTCTCTCGAAATGCGCCGGCAACATCAGCATGATGGCATGCCTCATATGGATTACAGGCCCTGCGCGCCCAGTAGACGAGGACACTTTACCCAGGTGGTCTAAGGGGGAAGACCCAAGTTCCACTAGCGCGGGTTGCGCTGGTTCAAATCCCACAGGTGTCGTTTGGTAGTCTCTAGCGCGGGCCACGGACAGGGGCAGCCACAAGCGTGCAACCTGCAACTGTGTCCTGCATGTTGACACGGTCGGTGTGGTCAGTCACACAGCGTGCCGCACATGATGCCCACCCGCAGGGGAACCAATTTCCCAACGACATGGCCCCCCTCGCCTGATGGACGGGAGGCCGGATTTCTAATCCGAAGATTGTGAGCTCGAGTGCTGCAGGGGGCGTTTGATATGTGGATGCCTTGGCTCATGGCTTTTTGTAGTCGAATGCAAAACAAATTTACTGCATGGTGATGGCGACTTGTCTGGCCAGCGGCGTCTGGAGAGCACCAGGCCATCAAGCCTCACAGCCAACAGGCGACACCCGTCGGATTCGAGCCCATGCCGCCGGAAGAGCCCATCGGCGTAGCAGGCCGACGCCTAGACCGCCCGGCCAAGGCGTCACCAGTGGATACGCAGCTTGACGTCACACTGAAATTAGCAGGGCAGCGGGGCCACATGCAAGCAGGTACGAGATTCAGGGCAGGTACGGTGGATACGCCCATCGTAGAGCCATGGAGTCGCGGAGCAGGATCCTGCATTCGTATTAGCCAAATCATAACAAGGGCAGCACGTGATCCGAGCAGGCAATCAATTTACTCCCTGCGGGGCTCAAGCCCGCGACACATGGCTCATAGGACCATCGCTCCAACCACGGAGCTAGGGGAGCATCCACACATCTCGTGTTGTGAAAATGAAGGCCATGACGTTCGACTGGCTGGCTCGGCGCCCGCAAGCGGAAGAACGCAACAACCAGGTCGCCCACGCTCATCTTGCAAATCCCTCTGTTCACGCTTTGCGCAATTACTTCGCAAGCGGTTCTACTATCGCAAACCATGCTGCCCCGCGAAGCCCAGGCATAGCCGAATCGTTTTTGTTTATTACATCCGCGTGGCCAGCCACACGGGATATACATCACACCAAGAAGTGGACACACCGGGGATTGAACCCAAGGCCTCCCGCATGCCCAGCGAGCTACCACTACACCATGTGCCCATGCCTCAGCACATCGCCTGCACTGCTGCGCGCCACAGATAGTGTACACCCGGATTGCCACCCATAGGTGGAAGCACGCGGCACGGAATACTATCGCCGCATTGCTTACGGAAGGCAGTAATGAATATCCAATGATCAGGCGGAGAGCGCACACATCGGTTTGAACCCAGATAAGTCCCCGTTGCTTGTGACCCGGGCTGCAGTCCCGCATGCGCATCGTCTCATCCATGCAGGTAGGTCTGGTTGTGGGTGCTGCCGTCGAACGAGGATCTGTGATCAGCATCTGTGGTACCCTACGTGCCTGAGGGGCTTGAGTTGTAAGGGACTGACGGTGACAATGTGACATGGCGCCTTCTTTTTTGTGGCCCGACTCAGCTGCAGCCTGCAATTTAGTTTCCAATGTAGCTGGACCGCGACATCCACATTCCACGCGACTCTCAGCCTCAAGCACCCATGGTCTAGTGGCTATGACGTGAGCCTAACACGCTGCAGGTCGCCAGTTCGATCCTGGCTGGGTGTAGTTTGGTTCATTTGCCTTCATGGCCTGCGCTGTCAGACCCGACGGCAGATCTGCGAACCATTGCAGTGGCCAGCAGCGACCGTCCAAGTGAACTTTCCATCTGCGCCATGATACCGTCTGCAGAGGTGATCATGGGCGTCAGTCAATCACAGATCAACCGAAAAACGTGTAAACAGATACGCTACGTCCAGCTGGTTAGGACATCCGGCCCTCATCCGAGCGACGTGGGTTCGAGCCCCGGTGGCGGAATTGTCAGATAATGGCAATGTGTGCGCAAGCGGTTTTGACTTGTGCCACGTGTGGTGTAACACTCCGAGTGCGAGGCGCCATGGCTTACATACAAGCCGAAGCCGTTGGTCACCAGGCCGTGCAGCCACTCCAGTTGTCAGTATAACCATTCTGGGTACAGGTGCAAGCTGGGCGCTGCGGGCGCGCAGCTCTTGTAGTATGGTGTCTCGAATCGGGTCTGGGTGCTACTGCGGCAACTCTCGGCTGTGGTGGGGGGCTGATGCAGTCGACTTGGGGCCGCCTGCTCCCCGACAGTGGCAACCGACAATATGACCTCGGCAGGACTCGCACCTGCATTCGCCGGCTCCGGGAGCCAATGCTTCATCCATTGGGCCACGGGGCCAAATACAATCGATGCAGCAGGCAAGCGTGATTGCTGGTGCAGGCTCGACCACACCCAAGAAAAACTACTTGGCGAATGTTTTGAAAGCTTCCACCAAGGTGCCATGAATCAGTACGAGCAGTACGAGCTGGCCCATGTACATGCCTTTGTGGGTAGACTGCGGGTTGCGACGCTTCGCCTCCAGCTCACCTTGTGGACTTGTAATCACCCCCTCTCCATATTTCATCACGCGACCTTTCAACGATGAAGCCACCTTGTCTATGCTTGCCAACATGTGCTTGTTTCGCTTATTTTTGTAATTCCACGATGAAACCAGTTTTCTATGATTGGCAGGCTCTTCGTTGTTCTTCAAGATGTTGACTGTTTTGTCCTCCCGAACCACAAGCCTCATCAAGCGTTCGCAATTCGTTCCTACTTCTCCCAACAGTGGAACCGTTTTTCCCCATGCTCATCACGGGTGTAATCACGCGCTTGCAATTCTCTCCCACTTCCCAAGCAGACAGCAGGCAAAAATATTGCCGCGGTCAAAATTATTCCTATTTGGCCGCAGAAGCGTTGCGCAAAGTTGGTTTTGCTGACGCGGGTGAAATTTTACCGCCTCGCGGGATAAATATGACTGACTGCGTCGCAAAAGGCTAGCAAACTCTGTTTGCGCAATTTTACCGACGCAGGTAAAAGTATGTTTACCGACGTTTTTACCGGCGGGGTAAAAATAGACCGAATGCGGGTCAAGTTTTACCGGCGCCTCTTTTTACCGACGCCCCGTTTGGGCGGCTCTGCAATGGTTTGGGCGCGCGGGTACAATTTCACCGCGCGGGTAAAATATCATGTGGTTAAGTTTGTATATTTTACGAGCGTGCCGGCAAAAACACAATGAGTTAACTGCCGCGGGCAAAATTATACCGACGCATGTTTTTATCACGGCTTCAAAATAATTTTGGTAATCTTACCGATTATTTTGCCGACACGGGTAAAGTTATACCGACGAAATCAATACGGTAAACAAAACACATGCGATTGGCCGCAGAGGCGCTCACATAAATCAGCTTGGTGTCATTTTTGACTAATGATTAAACAAAACAGCAGATTCGCTAAAAGGGGCAGCATTGTTGTTGCGTGGTCATTTGTTTTTGGTTCGCGATTGAGATTATAGGTTTTGCCGACGGCTTGCCGACGCGGGTGAAAAATGCACCCCTCAACGACCATGGTATGACTCGCAGGCAATTTCTTTACCGACGAGATCAAACAACAACCGAATACATTTTTTGCACGGGTAACATTTTACCGGCGCATCTCGCCATTTCTTTCGAAAAACAATTGAATTTGAAACAGGGGACCCTTGCAATTCGACCCTGGTCCGCGCTCAGTTTTCACCGACGCGGAGGCCGAGGGGTAATAATTCTTCAGCAACGAATAGCTTTACCGATTTGAGCACCGATTTCCTTACGTCTCCTCAGCGGAATGGGCGCGCGAATAGAATCGCGGGCGAAACATCAGTTTTACCGACGCAGCAATTTTGCCCCAGAGAAGCAACAACAATTTTACCTATGCGACTTTCGCGGATCATTTTTGTTACCGGCGTCTTTCCGGGTGCTTCCCACGATTAATCTTTCCTTCCCATTTCGATGAGGGGTCTAATCAAGCGTTTGCAATTCTCCCACTTGTACCTTTAATGGAAGCGCTTGGTGCGACGACGAAGCCGCGCAGTACGCAAAGGGCCGACACCCTCATCATCAAATCCTTTGATTAACCCTACAATCTCCACGTGATTAGATTGACCTCTTTCTGATAAAATCCGAAAGGGTCGATTACGTCACAAATCGCGGTTCACACATGCCTTCGCCTTCGATCTGCAATCCTTTATGGAGCATGCTGGCGTCTCAGTCACTCATGGGACCCATGCGCCCGTCGAGCAGCATCAGCCGCGATAGCTCAGTCGGGAGGGGGTCAGACCGAAGCTCTGAAGGTCCCCGGTTTGATCCCAGCTCTCGGCATTTTCTGGCGTGCTGTCTGCATGTTCTGTCGAAGGCTCAAGTCTGGTGTAGCTTCCGGTTCGCCCCCATACTGTTGCAGATATCGCGCGTGACCTTCCTTCCGGAAGATGAACCACTTTGGTGTCTGCGCTGGGCAAGCTACGAAGCTGTCGCATATAGTGGCAATGGCTGCGCGAATCAAAATCTGTGGGGGGTTTGCTGGGCTACACTTTGCTGACCCTTGTGGTCGCCCAAACACACAGCCATTGAAAACTTGGCCGCGTGGTCAAAAGCTCCAAGGGTCAATCCCCAAGGGCGTAGGCTCGAACCCCGCAGCTGGCTTTTATTCGAATGCCTTGATTGCAAAACGAACACAACAAGGTTTGATGAGCATTCGCATTGAGCACATGCCATACTCAGGAGGACGGTACACACCTAGGCAGCATGCCACAATATTCCTAGCCTCCTAATAGAACGTCGGGACGGTCAGCCAGCACAGAGGCGACAGCGCAGCTGGCAGCGCGTAGGTCTCATAATCCTAAGGTCATGAGTTCGAGTCTCAGTCGCCGCACTTTTGATATCCTGCCGGAACCAAGTCACACCAATGCCCCATGCATAAACAGCTTCCGAGCTCATGCCGCTTTGCCCTTACTGGTGGAGGCTGTCGTGTATGATGTCTGATAGCAATGTGCATGTAGGCTGGTACAGGAAACCGTGCAGGTTCGAGTTGCCCAGGGCAGGCCCGGGTGTCGAGCCCATCTCCGCAGCCACTCCGACACAGGGTTGCGTGCTGCAGGGCGTCTGTCAGTACACATGCCAAGCTACTGCCACCGCTATGGCTTCGCAGCCGATCAATAGGAATCGCTGGCGGCAGAATTGTCAGACCAAAGCGACTTGAAAATGTTTGCGTGGCTTGCCGCAAGCGCTCGTGGACCTGCGGCCGCTTTGGGCAGAGCTGGGGTAGGCAAGCGCTTTGTTGTGGCCCCCCTCCTGTTCCTAAGGGGCCGCGCTGTTATAATGTCTCTTCTCCCTCTTGGGGACGCATGGCCGAGGAGCAATAAGAAGATGCCCCGGCTCTGTCAGTCATCTGGTCTCATAGCTCAAACGGTTAAGGCAGACGGCCAATAAGCGTAAGTTCCGGGGCTCCCAGCGGCGTGGGACCACTTTCGCCTGCATCGCATCAGTGGTGTCGTGATGAGACCGTGGACCATGCCTGTGTGGCGCCATCTTGGCGCAAATCTTTGAGCCACATTGTTGTGGGCATGGGGCTGCATGCTTGGCAAACGCATGTAACACAGCACGGCGCTGAATTCAGAATACCGGTGTGGAGAAAGGCCGCGGGCAGATTTGAACCCCGACTGCAAGATTCCAGGTCCATGGGCACATGGCGTCATGGTATCACACCTGCTCAGCATTCGAACTGCCTTAAATTTAATTTTTACTGTGTCTACTTTTGGATGTGCTTGCTCGCCCGCGTGGCTGGCCACATGCATGGGGCCAGGACAATTCAGCGTTGCCTGGGCCTTGTGGAGCATTGTGGCGTGCGGTAGCGTATCTTTGTTGGAGTGGCCACACGAATCGTAGACGAGAGACGTGCACAATGAGCGTGGAAGATTGTCGCCCGGAGGCGCCGAACCAGGCAGCAGAGCGTCATTCTATCATCCCTCAAAACACAAGGTGCGTAGATACCCCTTTAGCTCAGTGGTTACAGCGATGTTCCTATGAGCCATGGGTCGCGGGTTCCAGCTCCACAGGGAGTAGAGCTCTTTGTGAGGACGCTGAGACAAGTGCAAGATCCTGCTCTGCAAAATCATTGCTGATTCCAATGGGCGTAGCCAGGGTAGCGGCTCTGTTTCTCATGCCTGCTTGCATGACGCTCGATCGCTATCCTGTTAATTTGAGCCTGATCTCAATCTGCGTACGTGGCCACCAGTGACGCTTTGGCCGGGCGGTTGGGACGGCCGCCTGCTAAGCCGACGGGGTCTCCCCGCGTGGGCTCGAATCCTACAGGTGTCGTTTTTTGTTGTTTGGCTTCATGGCCGGGTGCTCCCTGATTTCTGCCAGCCAGACAACCCGCTACCACCATGTATTGGATTTTTGTTTCTGAAATCGAAAAGGATAGTCATGCTGGCAATGGGCGTTGGGATGTTCATATACATTCGCCGCCTACGGGATCCGAGCCCGCAACCTTCGGATTAGAAGTCCGACGCCGTGTCCTGTAGACCAGGGGGATCTTCTCATTGAGAGGTCAGTGTCCCTGCGAGTCAGCATCAGTAGGCATCATGTGCGGCACGCTGCGTGACTGACCGCGCCGATTGTGATAACAGCGCAGAACACTTGCAGATTGTACTCTTGTGGCTGCCCCTGTCCGTGGCACGCGGCAGGGACGGCTAATTGACACCTGTGGGATTTGAACCCATGCAGCGCATGCTAGTGCAGTTTGAGTCCACCCCCTCAGAGAAACGGGCAAAGAATCTTTATCTACAGAGCGAGGGTCAAGTAATCCTCTTGAGGCATGCCATTATGCCTGCCGATACCTTGATCGCATTTGAAAAATTTGCGATGTGTGCACGTGGCATTGATGATGGAATGTTCCTTTGCTATGCATGTGGCAAGGCCAGCGTGTTGCCACAAGCGTAATCTTGGAATGCTCAGGCGGGTGTAATTGCTGGCAGCTGGTACCTTCTCCTTCATCGAAGTTTTTCCAAAGGTATTGCCGACCACAGCTCTTGTGGCCTAGTGGATAAGGCGCCTCCATCCTACAAGGCAGATTGCGGGTTCGAGGCCCACCTGGAGTATCCCAGCAACCAATTTGACTTTGTAATTTGACTTTGTGCGCTCCCCTTACGAAGCCACGGTGTCTGTCCCAAACCACAAAACGCAGACGTCGTTCTGAAAAGGCAGGTGGGAGCGTCGCAACCGAGTCATAAGTCACCTGGGGGAGCGCGCGTGGGCGCGTGGGCGCAGGTGGGAGCTTGCATGCGGGGTCGAATTTGCAAGCTGCGATGCTAGCATGCTGTCATAGGCTGGCTGAAGATTGGGAGCGCTTCTCCACATAGCTGTTTGCAAACGCAATTCGCGGCACTGCTGCAATACCTGTCCACTGGCTGGCCCCAGGGCGAGGAGATGGGAACAAGTCCGCGCCAGGAGTCGAACCTGGGCGGTCGCAGCCACAAGGCGACGTCCTACTAATAGGCGCCTGGCGCACACGATGTGGACCTTGCCACGCCAAGCTCGTGCCCCACCCATTCCATCTGAGCGCAAGCGCCGCCCATGCCGTCTGCTAGGCAACTTGTGCGGCACGCATGCTCCCAAAGCTGCATGAGCAATGGCGCCTACGAGGCACCAGCCCCCCCAGCCAAGCATGCCGAGACTCGGGATCGAACCGGGGACCGTTAGATTTTCATTCTGACATTCTCCCAAATGAGCTGTCGCAGCAAATGTCAGGTGTGGGTCCCCCCCAGGGCGCCCAGGTGCAAACCTTGTTGAGATTGTATGGGCATCATTTGCATTGGTGCCAGCTGTTGCGGAGATGCGAAATTCCCCACAGGCTTCGACCGGGTTTTGGCGCCCTGTGTGTGCCTTGTCGCCTTCGCCCTTCAAGCCCATGCTCGCTCGACAGATGCCGATCCCCCTGTCTCGCGAGCTTTTCTGCGGGAGTTGCTCCTCGGGCTCATGGCGCAAGCGTGTTTCTCCTTTCGCACGTGAGCTTCACAAACATTGTTAATGAGCTTGGCCAGCTGATTGAAACTGCCGCCGTCGCTTGCACTGATGCGCGTGTGCGTGTCTGTGGGCAGTTTCTTGGGTCGGCAGAGATGTGGCTTGCCTGCTGGAGAGTGTGGTTGCGCTTGCACCCACACATTGACAGTTTGGCCGAGTGGTCTAAGGCGCTTGCTCCAGGCGCCAGTCCGTAAGGGCGTGGATTCGAACCCCACAGATGTCATTCACACGGTTGGCTTTAGCTGCTGCCCGGGGCATTTGCTGGGGCCACCCTGCATTTGCAGGAGGCGGGCCATCAGCATATGAGCAACACGTCCCAGCTTCTCAGCTTCCGTCGAGATCGCGGCATGCGACGCGCAGCTGGCTGCGTCTAGATCTCATGATCCTGAACGCGTGAGTTCGGCAGTCTCTCGCTGCAGTTGTCGTACCCCGCCTGAGCCGAATCAAACCAAGGATTCGTGGACGAAGCGTGTGGCCCGTCCTGCCCAGGCCATGGGAA
>Ga0209712_10003042_pt1 | contig 13701 bp, 15 predicted proteins | sample ArcOceMetagenome_FD_187443 | JGI IMG/M metagenome (GOLD analysis project Ga0209712, IMG submission 187443) | Marine eukaryotic phytoplankton communities from Arctic Ocean - Arctic Ocean - Greenland ARC118M Metagenome (SPAdes) (version 2) | ecosystem: Environmental > Aquatic > Marine > Oceanic...
ATTCAGTCTAAGGAGAGACGCAGAGAGATCCAGAAAAGTCTCAATAACCTATAAGGTTAATGAGAAGTCTCCTTTCAAGCTGAACTGTTAATTGCACGTCGTCAAGTAAGCGCTTTAGCTCGCGAGTACTCCCCCGTGCAATCCCTAATCTCTGTCGCATTTAATCAGACTCTACTTATCACTTCTGATGCCGTACAGTCCAATCTCATGCTACAATAGCTTCTAAATTCGATTCGCAGCTAGGCATTTTGCTTTTGACACAATCAGCCTTAAAAGCTCTCAAACCACTTTAAATAAACTAATAAAAGCTAACACTCCACAGGATGATCAAGTCCCAAGAGCTTTCACTTAACCAGGATATTTCTGGCAAAACCATAATATTTCGGCAAACTCTTCCAACCTTTCTATTAACAGGTAGTACGGCTTTTCTTTCACACCAATTCAATCAATACAACTATCAGGCCCTTTGGTATGGTTTCCCTGTTAACTTGGGAGTAAGTGTAGGCATAAAGAGGTAATATTATTTGTACCTAACACAACAGGAGGTGTGTGAACGAGGAAGATAAAATATAAAATCAAAACCAAAGAAAGAAGATTGAAGCCAGCAGCGTTTCGATTGACCAGATCTACCGGGTCTAGTCAGAGCTCAAAGAGAACACTCCAACGAAAGTGTCAGGAAAAAATCGTTTAGAGTTTCTTAGAATGGAAAATTAGTTTTCAACGCGCGCAATTGAGAATAATAGCCTTCGCGGGACTGCGGACACAATCCACCACTTTCTCAGAAGAGGCTGAGCACATAGCACATATTGAATATTATTATTGTCCAATTCAACAATGAAACAATCCTGCGATGACCAAATGATGCCTATTCAAAAAGAAGGGGAAAATGACATCGAGGATGCATGTTTCTTTAATTGCTCATCATACGTTGAAGACCAAGTGATGGTAGAAGTACAGCATGAAGAAGAAGTGAAAAAACGAGATGAGGCCGAGAGGGATTGGGAAGATTCCCAAGAGGTTCTTTCAGCTGAAACTCGAGTTGACTTTTATGGTACTTGTTCATTGCTCGATGTTGATCTCGAATTGTAATCTTCATCCTCGACAATACCTTCGGCTTGTCATTGGTTTTATGTAATAATATGATCCAGTGTGCTGCTTGATGACAATGATAGTGATTATGATTGGGCCTGTGAGGTGAAGGTATTGATTCCATTGAGTGTAAAGCAGCTACAGCGGCAACAATTGATAACAAAAAAATGCTGCGTTATCGTCACCAGAAGTAGGAGATAATTTTATAAATATATCTTATAGAATGAATACTTCCTAAAATGGAGCTTCACTAGAACCACCGAGACCCAAGTTAAAGTCTTCACCATCGTCGTCGTCGTCATCCACGGTAACCCAATCAATCTCCATTGCATCCTCCTCTCTCGCTTCTTCCTCCATAGCCAACCGGTTATAGTCCATGCATGCGAATCTATCCCAATCCGTTTCGAACTCGTCTTCTCTCTTCTGCCTTTCTTGAAAGGGATCTCTCTGTTCAAACTGCATGTACTTGTTCAAATTAAAGAGAGCATCAAATAGGGCACCAGACACAGTTGCACATTCTTCTTGTAAGAAGTCTTCAACGACAACAAAATCGTCATTCTTTGGCTTAATCATGTCAATCATTTGACAAAGCATATCTTCAAATGGAATATATTCATGCCCCAGTTGTGTCATTCTATGTTGCTGAAGAGCATAAAACGATCTCATCTCCATATTATTTAGCATGCCATCTCCATCAACATCAATGCAGGTAAACCAATAACGAACAGATATTTCGTTTGCCTTGTCTTCTTCACTAAGCATGAAGAAAATAAAATCCTCGTAAGAGAGATAATCCTTTGGCAATTTATCGCTCTTACTTCCACTTCCACCACCTTTGCCTTCTTCTAGCTCTGGAAGACCAAATGGTCTAGGTGCTGCTTCAAATATCCTGTCCACTATCATGTGGCTAAGACACTGGTCACCATATTTCATCAAATCCTCTCTCGTGATCTTGTAGTCACGATCATGGTCTAGCTCCCAGAATCGGCAGTAAAGCACATAAAAGTGCTCGTAACTAAAGTATCTTGTGACTTTATTGATATCTTCTTCTTCGTCTACTTGGTGGAATGCGGACAGGAGATCCGATCGCCGAATCTGTCGCGCTGTAATACGACCAGAATGGCACCTATTTACAGAATAGAAAATACGAGTCACCACTGTAATTGCATACTTGTCTTGGAATTCAGCGTGGTTTGACAAAAACTCGAGACCCTGAAGGAGGACGGAGTAAAATATTAGAGGCGCAAGAACTAATGCCAAGAAAAATAAGATGTGAGAAGAACTTACCGGATGATCGCGCAGTAACTCCTTCATATATGGTAAAAAGTCGTCTTTGCCAATGTAATTCTCGAATGGTTTCTTCAGTAACCGAAAGAATCTTTCGCTTGCGTCAAAATCTTCCATCTCTTCTATCCAGTACCACTTGAAAATTTCCTTTGTGATGACAGTATCTAAATGCTCTAGTAATTCATCCTTCTCTCCGGCTTCGGCATCTGGATCAAGACCAACTTTTATGTCTTCCTTCTGAAACTCGTTCCAAATTATTAGTCGCTGTGCTTGCGACTTAATCACATGAGTATTCCACAAAAAAAGAATTCGTTTGTAAAGAGGGCCATTGAAAAATGTAGGAAAGGAGCAAATTTCTTTGGTGATTTTGACAAAGTTATCCATGGTCAAAAACGCTGACGCCTCGTTTTCTACTGCTTTGCCTAATTCGTTAAATATGTCAGTAACCTGCACCTTGATAGGATTCATCGGCGCTGCAGGTGCAGCATTGCTGACCGAGGTATTTACATCAGCATTAGATCGTGAATCGGTTGATGCTGATAACTCCTTATTCGTGTGAATCCCATCCCAGGTTTGATCAGAATCAAAAGCTGCTTTTCTGATAGGTTTTGCCTTTGTTCCGTTGGATAATGCACCGGCAGGGCGGTAAAACGGGGGGATAGTAGCGACGCCTCTAGGAGACGCATCCGATGTGGCATCGTCATCAGACCCAGATAATGGACCACTTCCTTTCCTTGGAGGAGAGGATGGAGGGCTAGAAATTCCAGCCTTGGATGGATTATTTTGAGCTGTTGAACGAGAGGTCTCAATCATGTTTAGCACGTTTTCGTATACGGCATCTGAGCTGAGCCATGTGACCAATAACTCGTCCATTTTAATAGCGGCCGACATTTTTGAAGTGTTTTTGCTGTTTTGATTGATTAAGATGGGTTGTCCTATTGGTTAAGATAATTGAGGGACTAAGAGAGAGTATCCTTCTGTAATCTGGTAAAGTTGGCAACAGATAGCTCTTTCACACCTGCTCGTTCGCTCGCTGTTCGACGCGCTAGCTTTGCTGGTGGGTTGTTGTGGGTTAGAGTCGTTGTTGCACGTTTGATAAAAAAACGGGTTAAAACTTTGTCTGCTTCCTCGCTGGTGAAAGAAGCTAATTTAGTGATATATGTTGCATCAAATTTTCAAGCGAGGATAACTGGCGCGATAACTGTTACAGGATGTGTACTTAGGTTCTCTACTCTCGTACTTGATATCTATCAATACAGGTACACTTTTTATGTATCCATGATGAGTGCGCAATATGGTACGTGTACATGTCCAAATTCAAAGTTTAGCATTAAAAAAAGACATGAAAGCTGAAAAGAAAAATCGTTACACGTACACCTGATTTTCAGATCCCTTGTTTGAAGTATCTTCAACATCCACGCTGCTCCTTCCACGATCTTTATCTCCAACGTCCTTGTCACTTTTTCTGTCACTGCGATGCCTCCTCTTTTTTCTCTCTGAGTCGCGTTCGCCGCGTCCACTCCTACGTTCTCTGTCCCTGGAGCGATCACGGCTTCTGCTACGGCTATTCGGTCTCCTGCGGCGCCGATTATCCCTGTCACGACTTGATGACACATCCCTTCGACGCCTATCGCGAGAAATGCTAAGACTTCTGCTTCCACTTCGGCTCCTTTTGCGTCTTCCTGAGCGCCCACCGCTGCGTCTTGACCTGTCGCGGTCTCCTCTATCTCGTCCCCTCTTTCCACTACCTCTTCTTTCGTCTCGTTTCCTATCACCTCCTTTGTCCTCCTCCTTGCGAGTGATTTCTCTTCCACTAGCGTGCAGATCATCGGCTAGAACCTTCTCATCGTTGCCAATGTTAGCATTAGAAACCCCATTGCCATTAACCTTACCGTTACGGCTTCCGTTATCGCTAGCTTCGCCCCGTTCTGTGACATCTGTTCTTTCGTTGCGACTGCTCCCTCCTCTTTCTCGCAAAGACTTGGAGCGCGATCTCGACCTCTCTCCATGTCGTTCCCTTGATCTATCCCTTGATCGATCTCTACGATATCTTCTGTCCCTATCGTAGCTTCTGCTCCTCCTTGCTCTTGATCCTCTACTTCTGTCGATGCTTCGTGACCTATCCCTATGCCTCCTACTTCTGTCGACACTTCTTGATCTTGACCTCGACCTCCCATAGCTTCGGCTTCGACTTCTCCTCCTATTTGTTCTCCTGTCATAATACTGGTGGTCATCATCGTACTTTCTGTCTCCCCTTTCTGTCTCTCTTTCTCTGTCAAACCTATCGTAACTCCTGCGATACATGCCTCTATCGTAACTAAGAGACCGGCTTCTTCGTCTTCCATCGTTAAACCTCCCGGGTGGTCCAGGGGCATAATACCCCTGAGGATGTGAAGGTTCTCTACCGTAATATCCAAGTCCAGGTGGTGCCCCATGATGGCCATGGCCACTCGTGAGACCTGGCGGGCTGTGCATGCGATCTCTTGCATGATTACCCATGATAGAACTCGAATTTATAGTGGCGTTGTCATCTCCATTGTTACGCTTCCGCCTTCTCCTCCTCTTTTTATTCTTTTTACCTGGTGATTTCTTTGCTCCGTGTTCCCCAGGTGGATCTTCCGTTCCATATTTTTCTTTGACAAAAGCATCATAGTGCTTTTTGGCAGCTTTCAAAGCTGACTTGTACACAATAGCTTCAATCCCTCTCTGAAGAAAATCAGTATGCTTCACATCAAATCTCCATGAAGGACTTGTCTCGATATCTTCTGGCGGACCAATGGTCATTGGAGTCTGTTTATATTCTTCCACAGCTTTTTCGAGTATAGCTTGAATTTCCTCCTTAGTATGTGAAACATCATTAGGAAGATTTTGGTTTGATTTCGTTGAATTGCTCGTTTCCATATCATTTCCTTCTGATGTTGATATGGCAGCATCTGCATTCGGTGTTTGTTCCATGTGCGCATCTAATTGTGCCTCGTCCATCGGCGGATCATCTTTTGTTGTAGCAATAGCGGCGTGATTATCTAATTCACTCATGTTTTTTATGTCTATCAAATTTGCATTTCAAACTATTCCAGTAGCATAGATTTATACAAGATTGCTGTATGAATATAGGCTAGAGTTGCAGCACAATCGAAGTCCAACTTGAAATGGTGCTACAGAGTTGAATGTGAAGCTCTTGGTTATTTGATATATTGCGGCGCACCGTTCATTTCTTGCGAGCATGGGGAGAGGGATGGACGTCGTTAGGACACAGGCGCAGGACCATGCCATGTGGATGACGATCAAAAAAACCAAAAAAAGGGGGGGGAATGAGAAGTGAAAATCAACTCTGAAATCTTGAAAATGCATCCAACATTATTTTCATCACGTCTGTAATAAAATTGAACTTTAATTAGCCTTTGTTCATACCATGCAAGCAATAGTCAGACGAATCAGAGATCCTCTACCGGCAACATGGATCAAGAGGAACTTTGCTTCGTTGAGTGATGTGCAAAGGGAAAATTCATTGAAGAAACTTTGCAATGGCTCGTTTCCTTGGCAGCAACAGCAAGTAAGTACCTCTACGGTACAAATGCAACACATCCTTCGTTCGCTCCGGCGTTCTAACAACTTGAAACCACGCCGCTCAAATATATGTATAGGCAGCAGGAAAAGATGGTATCCACAAAACGTTCCATTTCACTGATTTCAATCAAGCATTTTCGTTCATGTGTCGATCTGCGCTCCTTGCAGAGAAGGTATGTTCAATGTATATTAAAAAATAGTATTCCAAAATGTTAAATAATTCTATTGGTTGTGGCAACGCTCATTTCGTCCTTCTTATTCCTTGCCTTTTCGACATAGATGGATCATCATCCAGAATGGTTTAATGTTTATAACGTCGTTGAGGTGACGTTGACAACTCATGATTGTGGAGGTTTGTCATCAAAGGTATGTTACTTCTTCTCACATGTTGACAAGCAGTGACATATGCATGATTCGTTTGTAATGTATTCATAATAACGCACCTTTATTTTCTTAGGATGTTGAAATGGCAGATAAAATGGATGAATATGCTGCCGATATATTGCCTTTTCAGAAGCCTGATGCAGGATATGGCAATTTCAGCAACGAACCCAAAGAGATTCCACTGTCTGAAGTAAAAGTAGAAACGACCAGCACTACGAAAAAATGATTCGATGTAGTTTCTATATTTCTTTCCCGTAGAAAGTTATTTCAGATTACGTGTACTGTGAGGAACAGCGCCTGCTACTGTAGTTCAAATTAAATTAGAACACCTTGAAGATTTCAAGCACGGTAGTTTAATTGTCTTCTCCAATCCAGCGGTTTCTCGAATCAAAGATCTTCCTGTAATCCTCGTTGTGCATGCTAATTCTCATGTTCACTATGGAAGCAGCAACGTCTCTCTTTGCCAAGCTCTTTGCGACATCACTCTCTTCGATTTCATTATCAAAAACATCAAACATTCCTTTCAATTCCCAATCTTCCTCCTCTGAGAGAGACGCCATCAAATCACCGTCGAAAGTGCTCAGCCCAGTTTCCTCGTTGTTGCTCTTTAGCACGGAAGTCTTTTTATCTACTGAAGATTTTTCTTTCTTGACCTTGACACTGGCACCTCCGGATTCTTCTAGAGCTATCTTCGCCTTTGCCTTCTCCAAGATTTTCTTAGATATGGCAAGCTGGCGGCTAATATCATCGTCAACGGACATTCTCAGTGATGTTGCACATGTAAAGGGTTCCAGTATTCTTGATTGTGTGGGGATTGCTGGTGAAAAGGCTGACACCGAGTTCAAGAATAGTGCGAGAAAGACGATTTGTCCTTTATTTCTGGTGATAAGTGCCATGGTGAAGGAATCAAGAAATATCAAAATCTAGAGATGAGTTTCAAGCGGGATATTTCAAGCGTTACTTGATCTATCAGATTTCTTTGAAGTGTGAATTGTGAGACTGAAACTAGATGGCTGATGGCTGATGATGGCTGGTGGCTGATGGCTACAATTATGCAAGTTCAAAGTCTGCTTGATAATAAAAGTGAAGTAATTTCTGTGACAGGACGTACTTTCAGAAAAAGAAATAAAGCGCCTTTCTCCCAGCAGGAATTGGATAGACGTACGTCAGTTGCTGTCTTTTTCAGTCAGCCAGCGTCGGCGGTCGTCAACTCACCAATGGTATTTTGATGGAGGAACCGAAAGCAAAAGAAGCCCATCATCATGGATACTACCGGTACTATTGTTAAACAGTCTGTGAACTACTGTACGACGATACAGCAGTAGTTGTGTCACACGTGATATCTTATTCCGGTAATAGAAAATGATCTACATCTTGAATCTGTTTAAGAGATTATCTAGTTAGCAAATGTTAATATTTAACAAAGTTTACCATTACATCCTATCGTGTCCATTCCGATACTGAATATGTAGTCTGATTTCAATTCTTTTTTAGTTCTAGTTCGAAGTTGTAGTGTATAGATAATAAGACCATTCCCACAAAGAAGAAACAAATTATGCTTTGTTTGCAGCCTTCTCAGCAACCTCCTTCTCCTCTTCAGCAACCATAGCAGCGTCTCTCTCTGCCGCACGGAGTGCAGCCTCGGCCTTATCCTCCAATCTCTCAGCCATGCGCTTCTTCTCACGAATTTCAATTTCCTTCATCATGGTTTCCATCATGTCAAGCTTTCCCTTGATCTTGAAATAAGTATCACTATCGGACTGTTATATTACAATGGAAACAGAGAATTTTGGTGAGAAGTGAGCGATGTATTGCAGCAAACATAAAAATACAATCATTCAATCCAGATTCCATGTTGACTTACACATGCAGTATAGTGAGACTTTCCAAGGCTCTTTCCCATCCACTCCTCCATAACTGGGTATACATCATCGGCATTCCCCTCAACACCACAATCTTCCATCAATGCAACCAAACCAATTCCAAAGAATCTTGAGTACATCCAGTATTCGTCAGCTGAGGCAGCCTTTGCAAGAGCAGCAATTGGTCCATCACCCTCTCCCTTCAAAGCAGCAGAAATTTCATCCTTTGATTTTCCTGCAGCCCATGTCTTCAATGCAGCAGCCTCGGAGTTAACCTCAGCCTCGTCCAATCCAACGCATTCAAACAATGCAGAGGTGATGCGCGCTCCAGCACCTGCCTCCGGGTAGTTCTTGAGGAGAAGATTGAGTGAAGTGATCATACCATAGGACCATACGGGATCACGTACAAATCTTGCATCTACAGTGGTAAGATGTGTCATTCCAACAATGTCAGTCATCATGCTTTTGTACAGAGCATTGATGGGATTTGAAAGAATTCTGGAGAAATCAGCGAACGCTTCTCCAACAGTTCTGATTTTCGTTCCCTTGGTTTGACGGAAACGTTCTGCGAAAGGTGTTTGTGCAGCACCAGGAAGGTATTCGGTCTATAAATTGCATTTGAGAAAAGCAAAGAACAGAAAGTGTGTGAGAATTTTAATGTATTTGAGATAAAACATGATCAGGTTTTTGAGGATAGAATTCTAAGGAGTAATTGCCTATCATAAGTAGTATAGCATCAACCTGCGTTTGATGACATCTATACTCTCTTGAGTCCAGTCACTTCTTCAGCATTATCTAGATGGACACAACATTATTGACTCACCGATCTGTTGATGGCGCTCTCGATGTCATCATCAGCAAGTCCGCTCAAGGCAGTATTTCTGTGAAATGCGGTGGGACCAGTGAAAGCGGAGGTGGTAGCGGTAGCCAGAGCAGCAATGAGGGCAGAGTATTTGAGATTCATGGTAGTAGGTTAATTAGTCAAAGATGGAGTGAAAGTAATGTTATGGTTGTAGCGGGGTACTTGACCACTGCTATCGAGCGTCAAAGAGTCAGAATCCTGTACAAAACTCAGCAGAGATCTGCGGTGGGATGAACACGTAAGTCATCGCACGGGGATCATCACAAAACTGAGAAAGATGAGAAGCGTAATCTGATTTGATGTCAGATAAATCCCTTCTTGAGAGGGGATAGCGATCAAAGAAAGATCTTACCGCTACGTGATCATCTGTATTATAGGTTACCGTACGATGATGTCAGCAAGTATGACATGATGTCAGCAAGTAAACAGAAATGTAGCATTAATTTAGCCGCACTTTTAGATATGTCAGCCGTTTCTTCCGAAGGTTGAAGAAGGAGAAGCAAGGGGAAAAGCAAGAAAGGAACTCTCGTCTTTAAAACGCACGCGAACAGAAAGGTGAGAATCCTTTCTACTTTAGAACAATAAGACGTATTGTTCCGTATTTTTGATATTCCCAATTTCATCAACGAGAAAGCATTCGTACTTGTATCACAGCTCATAGATAGCGCCATAGCTTGGCACCAAAAGAAGAGATAGTTCTTCCAACACTGAAGCTGAAATGAGAAGTTATTCGACGAATTCGTCAGAAACCTCGCATTCAAGAATGTCATCCCCTATTCCACAGTCCCCATCACCATCGCATATGATGACTCTGATGCCGGCGTCCCCCCTTAAGCCAGTGCATGGACAAGCGCATTCTCAATCTAAGTACCAGCACCAGCACCGCATGACGACCATGCATGTTCCTGATCCAATTGGTTCCTCTGTCTCTATTGGCTCAGGCCTGAATGATTATATGCATAATTCTGCTTCTTCTTCGCCGGCACTAGGACCTTCTGGGACCCCAACGCCGCTACGTGTAGTTGCAAAAACCGCTTCCAGAGGTGGAATTAGACATTGTGTGCAAATGAGTGCAGATGTGGTACTAGCACCAGCTACAACTTCAATTCCGCTTAGTACTGCGTCTCCGCTAGAGACTGCTAGCAGTACTGCTGGAGATCTTCCAGTGTCACACATGGCAAACATGGACACGAGGTCTTTTTCCTTTCAAGTTCACGAAGCTACAAATACGTATCAAAACTTTTCTCTAAGCCCTGGAGAAGGTCAGCCGGCTGTCTCCGATCTGGGAATGGGCGGTGCCCAATCTTCGGATGGAGGTGGCGAAGCAACGGATCGCAAGCAGAAGCGTCTTCAGCGCAATCGAGAATCGGCCCGGCTTTCTCGTAGACGAAGAAAACAATACCTTGAAGTTCTTGAAAATAGGGTAAACTATCTATGCGAAGAAATGGACAAAGGGAGAAGGGAGCATGTTCTTCGTGCGTTGGCTGATCTCCAAGCTTTAAGAAATAATATTGTGCGTGGACTTGAACAGAGCACAACGGTCATGAATGGAAGGATGCAAAATGTAGATGATCTCAGTCAGAAAGTGGAATTGTTGGGCTATGAGGGGTCATTATCCAGGGCAAGTGAAGAGCTAATGCTTGCCACCACGTTTGGAAGAGAATATTTGAAGAGTTTGGTGATTGATCCGTCGAAGAAGTATATCATGTGGTTGACTCTACAGAATGACATATTTTACAGAGGTGGTAGAGCTGCTAGTGAAAGATTGAGTGCAGCGAGAATTGGAGAAAAGGTATGTATTTTTTGCTGCATCATTCGCTTGCTTTGCTATCCCATTCTTGATCTAACGCATCGATGTAACGTATGACAGCTACGCAGTTCTGGCTACACACATGTCACACCCTCTAATGGGATGTGGCCTTTGTTCTGTAACGAGGTTGCGCTCTCCTATGATCAAGAGGAGCGAATTCGTCAACTACAGAAGGAAATTATTTCTAACCCAGAATCATGGCTTCATCGCCATACTGGTGCAGCCTCAGAGCACATTATAGAATCTTCGCATGATGCAATCACTGGAGCGTCTGAAAAGGTTGAGCAGAGAAACAAGAATCTCATGGACGTTCTCACACCTGTTCAAAAAGCAAAATATCTTGCTTGGATTGCGAAGAAGAGAAAAAGTGATCCCCAGAAACTCAATGCCGTGACATCTCATTTTTCAAAAGTTGAATCGTCGCAGGAAACTGAGCCTGATCCACAAAGACATGATGCAGCAAACTTGTATATATTGAATCATAAACTTGCCATCATTGCCAATTCTTATCCGCGGTCTAATGCTAAGGTGTTTTCCTCCAAAGCGCTAAAGAGCTTTTCACGTAGACCTGCATTTGAATCGCTGGCTTCAGTGGATGACGCAAAAGGCTCTCCTACCTCGAAGAAAATGGCCGGAGATGGGTCAAGTGGTCTTTTGAAAAGGCGCTCTTCTGAAATGAGCTTTGACGGGGTTGACTGTTACATGAAAACATCAACTTCTGGGACGTCCCTCTGTGGTATGCCTTCTCTTACACCCGAAGCAGCACAGACTACGTGTTCAGTGCATGTTTATCAAGCACTTGGTAACATCACGAACTTCATCCCAAGTCATCGCCTGCCAAGGCTAACTGTGCCCCGAATTCAGCAACCCCAACCGGTTCCCAGTATGACCATCAATGGTACAGCTCCACAACCGCATCCAGCTTCTTCAGCTATGATTTACAACTCCCAGCCTCAACAAGCTATGATACCAACAACCAGCCTATCTATTCCCGAATCATTTTTGCCAGATTTGCTAACGTCCACAGGTGGACAGGGAGTATCTTACCCAACAGTGCCAATTCCCGAAGCAGTTCCGGTGTTGTCTCTATCAAATGCGATGGTTCAAACGGCAATACAATCTGTTCCTTTAGAGCCTGTTCCTATTATGCCACTTTCATATCCAACTTCCCTTCCCTTGGCAGTCCCAGACGCCCAAATTATGTCTGGTGCCATAAGTGCACCGTCATTGAATGTGTTTTCAAAGGTACCCTCTCCATTGCAAACTACTGTAAAGGAGGAAATGTCTGAGATTGATGATGTTAAATTTTGGAATGTTTCGAGCCAAATGGCAGACGATTCATTGTTTGATCTAACGGAAGAAGACTGGGCTATTGGCGAAGGTCCATTTTGGGATTAATATTTGCGAGAAGATTTAGACAATTGACACATATTAGTTTATCGTAAAGTAAAGTAAAGTACATAACCATCAAATTACCTTTCGTGATGTTATACATAAAAGTACAGCGATATTGCAAATGAAGGACGCTCTGAGCCAAGAATTCATATTGCATTACAAAAGTTCCTTGATCAGGTCAATCACCCCTCTAGGACTTTCCCATGGTAGTACATTGACACCATCTAGTGTCTTGAGAGTGCAGAGATTCATTTCAGTGCTGTAGTCTGCCCTATCCTTTGCTCTTTTGTCTCCTACACCAGAAACGATGTAAGTTGGTTGTGTAATCTGCTTCAATTCATTTTCGAAACTCCGGTGTTGCATCAAGCCAGCATTGAATGCTTGAATGGGAGGTCTTGCCTCATCAGAAATTTCTTTTTCGGTTTCGTCCAACCAGGAGCTATCGCATTTTTCAGAAAACAAAAATTGATTGGAGAAAAACTCAATGATTCCTCTCGATTCTAGGATTGAGAATGCGAATTTACCAAAGATGGGTGATTTGAGAAAATTATAATTCTTTTCAAGCTCGTTCGATGGTACTGCAGTTACCATGTCTTTGTATGTAGGGGGCGAAGTTAAAATCAAAGAAGAGACTGTGGACGGATTCCGCGATGCAATCATTGCTCCGACAGGTGCCTTGAAGAGAAGCAAGATAAATATGCAGAACTGTTAGAAGTCAAAACAAGCTACATAGGTTGAATAGAGCAAATGCAGCTTACCAAACCACCCTGAACAAGTACTACGCAACCTTTCTCATAATCTTTGTCTGGCATAACGACTGAATTTATCAACGTCTCTAACCCTTCCACCCAGCTTAATGGAAAGAACATCCCTTTACTTTCTGGATCCCAGGCATCTGCACCGTGTGCCAGTCCACATCCAATCAAGTCGGGTGCATATATTGCTGGGCAATCCGTAAATTCTGTCATTAACTTTGTATAGAACCAGGAAGAAATGCCAACTCCAACAGGGTGAACCAATATTATTGGACAGTCGTTCTCTCGCCCTGGAGCTGCCTCTTTGAAAAGATAAGTCATTTTCCAGTCCTTGTGTTTGTAACTATCAACCGAGATACCACGTTCTAAACTGGTTTTGGGAACGGTAGGCTTTGTGACAGCATGAAGGCTGCTCAATGTGCTTCTTCTCGCAGGAATCACAATGAACCCCTGTGCATGTAGAATGAATGTTAGTAGAATGAAGTATAGGAACGCCATTGTTGTTGTCTTTTTGGAATGGAAAGATTATGAAATCAACGTATGCACATTTATTTGTATGATTGATTGAATATTGATTCAGAAATTTGAGTCGAGCTGGTGTCGAGTGTCGACGACAAGAAAAATCGAAGAAAAAAATACTTGGCGCGCTGTGATGACATCATATTCAATTAATTCCTTCCCTCTCTCTCT
>Ga0209712_10003046_pt1 | contig 13686 bp, 16 predicted proteins | sample ArcOceMetagenome_FD_187443 | JGI IMG/M metagenome (GOLD analysis project Ga0209712, IMG submission 187443) | Marine eukaryotic phytoplankton communities from Arctic Ocean - Arctic Ocean - Greenland ARC118M Metagenome (SPAdes) (version 2) | ecosystem: Environmental > Aquatic > Marine > Oceanic...
GCAAAAATATAAAAGACGCTAAGAAGAATATGTATTCCTTAAGTATTGTTTTGATTTTTGTCAATCTACTATTTTTAGGCCTAGGGGCATTATTATACATTTATGCAAATAATCAAGGCATTGCGATACCAGAAAAAACAGATCAATTATTTCCAACGATTGCTTTAAATCACCTTTCGCCAGTCGTCGGAATCTTATTCATTTTAGGTTTAATAGCTGCCGCATATTCCAGTGCAGATTCCGCATTAACGTCTTTAACGACCTCTTTTTGTGTTGATTTTTTAAATTTCGAAAAAAAGGAAGATGCAAATACACGCAAACATCGCAGGACACGAACTTTTGTTCATATCGGATTTTCTGTTTTATTAGTAGCGGTCATTATCACTTTCAAACAATTAAATAATGACTCTGTTATTAATCAAGTTTTCAAAGTTGCAGGTTATACTTATGGGCCACTTTTAGGTTTATATGTTTTTGGGTTCTTTACCAAGTTTAAAATCAATGATGCTTTAGCACCACTTATTTGTATTATTTCTCCGATTCTTTGCTACGTTTTAAGCACTTATTCCGAAACCTTATTGTTCGGATACAAGTTTGGATTTGAGTTATTAATCTTAAATGGTTTATTGACGTTCTTTGGTTTATGGTTAATCCGGAATGGAAAGATGGAAGGAATCGTAGAATAAAATATTGGACAAAAAATTAGAATTATAAAGTCAAAAAAAGTCCGTTATATTGAAACGAGTTCAATATAACGGACTTTTTAGTTTTTAATACAAGCATTTTATTTTAAAGACGACTCCTGAACAGCTTTACATTTTTGGGTAGATTATTTTTTCTTGGTTTTAGCTTGGAAAGTAGGCGTTTTATAGGATATCAATTCTTAATTTCGAAGTAGAAAGTAAGGTAAAAAAAACAACGAAGCGTATAAGTTATTTTCAAATCGTACCTTAGAAAATCGATAATAAATCACCTACCCGTTAACGAAGTTGTTTTTCTCAGCGGCTGCTTATCGGATAGAACTTATAAAAAACTTATAAAAAAAATGAGTGCGTCCCGAGTATTGTGGAACGCACTCATTTTTTTATTCTTTTAAACATAAAAGGGACGAGTTAAAGCGGGTAAATTATTCATTTATTTCGCCTTACTTTATGAATCTAAAAATCTTAGATGCGAAACCTCTACTTCTATTGAATCTCATTCCTGAACCTACCATACTTTCATCTGCAGCACCTTGTAAACTCAAATAAGGTTTGGCAGCAGTACTTCCTGTAACTGGCTGATCTGAACTTGATTTTGGACGACGAATTTTTCCATCAAAATAAATCATACCATTATCTGCAATCACATCTTCCATTTTCTTATTCTTCAATGCCTTCATTTCCTTACTCATCTCTTCCTTCTGCACCTTAGTCAACGTATCCATTTTAGAACTTTGTTCTTCTTCTAATAAGACCAAACTATATAACTCCGCACTTGGAATTCTGTCTTTGTCACCATTCTTAACTCTGCGAGCGATTTCATTAATATTAATCGTCACTTCAGTAGGGTAATATCTCCCAATATTACCATCTTTTACCGTATTTATAGGATTGCTGAATGGTGAATTAGGATTAACCTGTCCATTTTCTTCACGAACAGTAGGTGTGGTAGAAGGTCTATTTGAATTAATAAGATCTTGTTTCAGTTCCGCCATTGCTATTGGCTCATTCGCTAACAAGTCATCCACAGAAACGACATCTTCTGTTCCTTCTGATTGCTGGTTATTAATATCACCCGGTGCAACTGTTTCTTGCTGTACAATATTATCATTGCTCGACCAGTCAGATTGTTGTGTAAACACATAAAGTGTAATACCTACCAACAAAACAGCAGCGATTTTACTTAGATGAATGAAAGCGTTACGTATCGTAAGACTAAGTGGCAACTCCGGCTCAATATTATTCCAAACACCTGATGAAGGTTGTTTTTCGTAATTTTCAAGGGCGTTTTTAAACAGAGAATCTGTTTCAGTTAATGGCAAACTCGTTTCTATCTTATTCCACATATTTGGTGGTGGAGTAACTTCAAATTTTCCAAAAGCATCTTGGAATAATTTATCAATATCGGTATGTTGATCTTTATTCATAAGTAGTTATTATACTTGAGATTGAACCAATTTTTTTAGGATATTTCTGGCTCTTGCCAGTTGTGATTTCGATGTTCCTTCCGAAATGCCCATAGTTTCAGCAATTTCTCGATGAGAATATCCTTCTATCACATAAAGGTTAAAAATGGTACGATAGCCAGGTGAAAGTTGTTGTACTAATTTCATTAAGTCTTGCGTAGCCAAATTATCTGTCGCTTTTTCACCAATGTGTCGAATCACAATACTAGGTTCTAACTCGGCATGTCCACTATGATTGACGGATTTTCTGTAGTGTTCGATGGCAGTATTAATAAATATTCTTTTAATCCAACCATCAAACGATCCGTCTCCCCTAAACCTATCGATACTTCTAAAGATTTTAATAAAACCTTCTTGAAGAATATCTTCAGCATGATGATAATCATTAGCATAACGCAGACAAATACCAAACATTTTTGGTGAATAATAATCGTAAAGAAGCCTTTGATGACCAGCCCGACCATCAATACAACCCTGACGAAGTTCTTCTTCAGAAATGCCAATTGAGTGAATATTTGTTACCATACGTATATATGTTTAGTATAAATCTACTATTTTTATCACTGACTTACAAGCCCTTCAAGGTAATTAATCAATAATTTGACCGCTTTTCCTCTATGACTAATAATATTTTTTTCTTTTGACGACATTTGAGCGAAACTAATATCATAACCTTCAGGAATAAAAATCGAATCATAACCAAATCCCTCCTCTCCTTTTTTTGCTTTTGCGATATGACCTTTCGCAATTCCTTCAAATGTAATTTCCTTACCATCAAAAATTAAAGCTATGACGGTTTTGAAATGTGCTTTGCGATTTGTTTGACCTTCTAATTTTTCTAAAACCAACGCCATATTCGCTTCTGAATCCCTTTGTGCTCCAGCATACCGTGCGGAAAAAACACCCGGCTCACCATTCAGTACTTCAATTTCTAGTCCAGTATCTTCCGCAAAACAATCTTGCTGATAATTATCAAGAACATATCGAGCTTTTTGGAGTGCATTTCCCTCAATTGTTGGCTGTGTTTCCGGAATATCCTCTTCACATCCAATATCCTTCAAGTTTATAATACTTATGCCCTCACCCAATAATTCTAAAACTTCACGGACTTTATTTGCATTCCCGGTTGCGAACACGATTGATAAATTCATATGTTATGTATGTTTGAGTTATAATTTATTAAAGGCAAATATATGAATAAACATATTATTAATAATTAATCATAACATGCTTAAATCATAATTTAAAGGACATATCTTGGTTTTTTAAATTCATCGGTAACCAATACGCCCCTACTCAACCCAGCATCAGCAGCCAAATACTAGTTATCGAATAACGATTACCAAAATTCCTCCTTATATTTACATCCTTGTTCAACAAATAAACTAATGAACCAACTAATAAATAGATAAATGAAAAGTTACGAACCAAAAAATCTACCAATAGCTCAATTGCATCAATATTTGGTCGGTGCAGTCGCACCTCGTCCAATCGCTTTTGCAAGTACAATGGATGAAAACGGAAATCCTAACTTAGCACCTTATAGCTTTTTCAATGTATTTAGTTCGAATCCGCCGATTATGGTTTTTTCTTCCAATCGTCGAGTTTCAGATAATACCACAAAAGATACGTTACATAATATCCAAGAAACGGGCGAAGTTGTCGTGAATGTAGTTTCTCATAGCATTGTCCGACAAATGGCAGTTGCTTCCGTTCAGTTTGATACTGGTATAAATGAATTTGAAAAATCCGGCTTAACGCCGATTCCTTCAGATATGGTGAAACCTTTTCGAGTGAAAGAATCTCCAGTGCAGTTTGAATGTAAGGTTCAAGAAATTCAGCCGTTAGGAGAAAATGGTGGTGCCGGACATTTAATTCTTTGCGAAATTGTCAAAATACATATTTCAGAAGATATTTTGGATGAAGAAAATCGCATCGATCCACAAAAAATAGATTTAGTTGGTAGAATGGGCCGTGCTTTTTATACCCGAGCAAGCGGTGATTCGATTTTTAAAGTATTCCAGCCTGTGCCAAAATTAGTTATTGGCTATGATGCTTTACCAGAATCAATTAAAAATAGTTCAATCTTGACTGGAAACAACTTAGGACAATTGGCAGGAATGTTTGAATTTCCAACTTTAGAGGATACAAAAGCATTATTAAAACAGCCAGAAATTCAAAAATTACGAATTGCAACAGATAAATATCGAGCTTTACACCAATTAGCTAAAAAAGAATTAGATAATGAAAATATAATATATGCTGCTAAACTGTTGCTATTACAAGATTTTTTATAAATACATTAATATTATTTTAAAATAATATTAAATAATTTCAATTAGTACTTGCACAGAAAATAAATCTGTATTATCTTTGCATCGCTTTAGGAAAAAAGGCAAACACGTTTGGCCCATGGTGTAACTGGCAACACGTCTGTTTTTGGTACAGAAGAGTCTAGGTTCGAGCCCTAGTGGGCCAACAAAAAGTCCTTCCAATTTTGGAAGGACTTTTTTATTTTAAGAAACTTCTCCTCATAACCTGTCTTCCTTTATTTCCCTTAACCTATCTTTAAATTCTTTCCTTACTGATTGAATAAAATTCCTTTATCTTTGTTTCAATAAAATTGGCTTCAAGCCAGTGATTCATAATAATTACGAAAACAAGATAATTCTAAAAAATGCTAATAACCAAAGACTTATCATTCTCCTATAAATCATCATCCGATACGATGAATTTCCCTGATATCAATTGTCAAAATGGTGAACATTGGCTCTTGCTAGGACAATCAGGAAGTGGAAAAACGACCTTATTACATTTATTAGGCGGTTTATTGCGACCAAAAAATGGTTTTGTCAAAATCAGAGATACCGAAATCCAAAAATTAAGTTTATCTGCTTTGGATCAATTTAGAGGAAAAAACATCGGAATTATATTTCAAAATCCACATTTTGTTGGTGCTTTGACGGTCGAAGAAAATATGCAAATTGCTCAATATTTGGCAAACGAAAAACAAGATAAAAATCGTGTCAAGGAACTTTTGGAAAGCCTAAACTTAGGTCATAAACTAAAATCCAAAACAAGCGAACTCAGTGAAGGCGAAAAACAACGAGTTTCTATCGCACGAGCTTTGGTGAATCGTCCAGAAGTTATTCTGGCAGATGAACCGACTTCAGCCTTGGATGATCATAACTGTGAAGAAGTTCTCAAACTATTGGAAGCACAAGCGAAGGAACAAAATGCAACTTTGCTTATTGTTACACACGATAATCGTTTGAAAGCACATTTTAAAAATCAAATTAACTTAGTTTAAGTAGTTTTTAAGTTTAATTAGTATAAGTAGTTTCAATAATTTACAAACGACTTCTATTAATCAAAACCTTTTACGCTTCTTGAATTAAAAAAATATTTCAAATAGTTTAGCCTAAATAGTTTGTCGTCAGAACTACTCAAACTACCTATACTAAACAACTACTGCAACTCGAATTGAACATTCTATCATTAAGTTGGAAAAATATAATTAACAAACCACTTTCGATGCTTTTAAGCTTATTGCTTTTGGCATTGGGAACAGGTTTGATCTCTATTTTACTTTTAATTACAACACAGATTGAAGATAAATTTGATAAAAATCAAGCTGGTGTTGATTTAATTATTGGTGCCAAAGGAAGTCCATTGCAATTGGTCTTATCGTCGATGTATCATATTGATAATCCTACGGGAAATATTAATTTGAATGAATTCAATACGATGATGGGAACGCATCTTGGTCGACAATATATCAAACAAGCGATTCCAATTTCGGCTGGCGATAGTCACAAAGGTCATCGAATTATCGGAACGACGCACGCTTATCCGACCTTGTATAAAGGTAAATTAGCAGAAGGAAAACTTTGGTCCAAAAAATTTGAAGTGACGATTGGAAGTGTTGTAGCGGAAAGATTGGAAATGAAAATTGGCGATACGTTTTTCTCTGCTCACGGAGTTGGTGGCGAAGGCGATATGCACAAAGATAAACCGATGATCATAGTTGGAATTTTGGAGCCAACTGGTTCTGTAATTGACCAATTATTAATGACAGGAACGGAAACAGTTTGGGGCGTTCATGAAGAAGAAGGAATGCCTCTGGACTCTGCGAATAGAGAAGTTACCGCAATGTTAATTTTCTGTCGTAATAAATTTGGTGTATTGACGATTCCTCAATTTGTCAATAAAAAAACTAAAATGATGGCAGCTTCTCCAGCAATGGAAACGGCCCGATTATATGAATTAACAGGAAATGGTGTGGATGTTTTACGGATTTTGGCGATTATCATTATTATCGTTTCCGGTTTAAGTATTTTCATTTCATTGTTCAATTCCTTGAAAGAACGACAGTACGAATTAGCCTTGATGCGAGTCATGGGAGCAACTCCGATACGATTGTTCTTTTTAGTGATTTTGGAAGGGATTATCTTGGCAATTTTAGGTTATATCATCGGAATCGGATTGAGTCATTTAGCAATGTTCTTACTCGAAACTTCGTTAGAAGAAAGCTATCAATATGACTTTTCAAGTACCTTATTCTTAACAGAAGAATGGTATTTATTAGCTGGAGCGTTGACTTTAGGTTTCATCGCTGCGTTAATTCCTGCGATTCGTGCCTCTCGAACAGATATTTCTACGACGCTGACGACTAATCGTTAGTCCGTAGCGGCTACTTTAGCTACTGCAGATTCAAACTTCGGCAGCTAAAGCCGCCGCTACAAATACAAAATTATGCACTATAAAACATTCAAAATTAGCATTTTACTATTTGCCGTTTTTTTATTTACTAACGCAAATGTTCCTGCTGAATTACAACAAAACCCGGCAGATACTTGGAAAATTTTGGAAAAAGTAACCTTTAAAACCAAAAAAGATCCAATGTTAGGTTATGATGTTGACATTCCCATTTTCAGCAAAGAAGTCAAGGCTTTAGCAGGAGAAACGGTCGAAATTCGGGGTTATATCATACCAGTGGAAGGTTACAAGCAACAAGGCTATTTCGTTTTTTCAGCTTATCCGTACAATCTTTGTTATTTCTGTGGCGGAGCAGGAAAAGAAACGGTTATGGAAGTTTTTGCAAAAGAAGGAACAACGGTAAAATATACCGCAAAACCGATTACGATTAAAGGGAAATTGGTTTTAAATTCTAAAGATGTGAATAAATTGATGTATTTGTTGGAAGATACGGTTTTGGTGAAATAGCTACATATAAGGTGTCGGATACTTTAAAAGCATCCGACACCTTAATTCTTGATGCACTTCAAATAATTAATCTATGAAAATCTTAGTTTCAATATTCCTAATTATCAATTTATTCAGTCATTCTGACAAATTCGAATCTTCTGAAATAGAAAAAAATACGATTACTAAATCTATTTTTTTCAACGAAATTGATACAATTTCACTATTGGATACACTAAACTTCAGTCGTTATACAAATCAGAATATAGCGGATTTAATATCAGAATCATTCTTCCCTAAGTATCAACAATTTTGGATTGATGAGCCGCCGGGTGTTTTAAGAGGTCTTTCCTTATCTTTTGAAAATGGTTATTCCATTGATATTTATATAAATAGCTCAAAACATCAGGAGCGATTCAGTGAAGGAAGAAGTTGGTCATTTGATTTATTTCAACAGGAGAAAATTAAATGGATAGACCTTTATAAAAATGATAGATTTATCAAGACCTTTCAATGATGAAAATTCTAAAAAAACAAAAATGCCATTTTCAAGTACTTGAAAATGGCATTTTTTATTTCTGTTAACCAAGCTGGAGCTTATCTGCCAACAAGGCAGGCTTAATATTCCATTTTATTTTTTGAACATATCCTGTAGTTTCATTGCTACAGCCATATCACCTTTAATCTTCAACTTTCCACTCATCATTGCCATCATTGGATTCAAATCTCCATTAACCAATTTTTTAAAATTGTCTGGTGTGATGGTCACGGTACAATCTGCTGGTAAATCATTATTAGAAACTACATTTTCAGTTCCTTTGCTATCAACATGAATGACTCCGTCGCCTTTTAGATTTAACTTAATCGATAAATCCATTACGGGCATTTCTGCCGCTCGTTCTTTTAAAAACGTTGTTAATTCTTCTGTGTTCATATTATGGTTGCTGGATTCTGAATTCTGGATATTGGTACTCGTAATAACGATAAACCAGTATCCAGTGAGCAGAATCTATTTAACGTTTGCCAAGCCAGTCGCTTCTTTCACTTCACGAAGCGTTTCTTTCGCTTTTTTGCGAATTTCAAAAGCAGAGGCCTTAATTTGATCCTTAACTTCTTTCTTATTAGATAATAATTCCGCCTTATTTGTTCGAAACTTTTGACTAAGTTCAATCAAAGCATCGGCAACTGTATCTTTTAATTCAACATACTTTAAATCTCCTGATTCGTACTTTTGCATCAGGTTTTGACGTTCGTCTACTTTATTTGCCGCTTTTAATAGCTCAAATAAGTTATGAACTCCAGCACTCATTTCGCCATTCGTCTCCTCACCAGTATCTGTTACGGCCGAACGAACTTGCTTTCTGATGCGATTATCCTCTGCAAAAAGATCAATATAATGCTTTGGTCCCAAACTCTTACTCATCTTTTTGAGTGGATTCGCTGGTGACATTACTTTCGGCACTTCCGTAAATAATGGTTCCGGCAGTACGAAGAAATCTTTTTTGAAATTATTATTAAAGCGTTGTGCAATATTTCGAGAAAGTTCCAAATGTTGCTCCTGGTCTTTTCCGACAGGAACATAATCCGCCTTATAAATCAAAATATCTGCCGCTTGCAAAACAGGATAACCAAACAAAGCTGCGGAAACAAAAGTATCTTTATCACCGTCATTGATCTGTTGCGTTTTGTCCTTGAATTGCGTCATACGAGAAAGTTCTCCATACGAACAAACCGTACTCAAAATCCAGTTCAACTCTGCATGTTCCGGAATCATGGATTGAATGAATAACGTATTCACATCAACACCACAAGCCAATAGATTAAAGGCTAAGTTCCATACATTTTCACGTAATTTTTTAGGATTATAAGGCATTGTCATCGCATGATAATCAGCAATCCCAAAATAACATTGATATTCTTTTTGTAACTTAACCCAGTTCTGAACAGCACCAAAATAGTTCCCAAAGTGCATATCGCCAGTCGGCTGAATTAAGGATAATATATTTTTCATATTCTGGATTTTTGATACGGAATACTTGATACTTAATATCGAATTATCGTCCCTTAATATTACTAAATTAATAAGATTAATATAAATACGCAAATATCAAGTAACTAGCTATAAAGCTGCAATTACAGAAATCTCTACATTCGCATTTTTTGGTAATGTTTTGACTGCTACGGCTTCTCTCGCAGGAGCTTTATCATTATCAAAATATTCAGAATAAACATCGTTAATATCACTATAATCGCCCATGTCTGCCATGAAAATAGTCACTTTAACAACGTTTTCAAAAGTCGCACCTGCTTCATGTAAAACTGCCATAATATTCGTCATTACTTGGCGAGTTTCGTTCTTAATGTCATCCAAAACTAATTCCTTTGTTACAGGATTAATCGCAATTTGACCGGAAAGAAATAACATTCCATTGGCAATAATCGCCTGATTATAAGGGCCAACAGGAGATGGTGCATTTTCTGTATTTACAATCTGTTTCATTTAAAGTTTAATTGATTTGTTAACTGGTTTATTCGTTGATTGATTGGTAAGTCATCCCATTTGATATTCACACTTAATGACAAATTAAGCAATCAACTAATTAGAAACACAAAAAGCCCCACGTCCAGAGGACGGGAGCTTGATGATTAAATATCTTTAATAGTTTTGATAAACTATTCAGCTGATTCGTCATAATTAACGATAACCTGTCCTTTATAATACAAGTTACCTTCATACCAATAAGCTCTGTGCCAAAGATGTGGTTCGCCAGTTTTTGAACATACCGATACATTTGGTGCTTCAGTTTTATAATGTGTACGACGCTTACGTTTGCGTTGTTTTGATATTCTACTCTTTGGATGTGCCATTTTTCTCCTCTTTTAAGGTTTCCTCAATTCGTTATTTATACTTGTGAATTACTTCACGATTTCTTACTAAAGTCCTTCAATGCGGACCAAACATTTCCTTGATTTTCATCTTCTATTTCTTCTTCCTCTTCTATATCATCAGAGAAATCTGAAAGATTAAAACCACAAATCGGCTGTTCATCTTCTTGTAACTTACAAGCCCGTTTTAGTGGTAAATTAAGATGTAAAATCTCGTAAATCATTGGTGCAACATCTAAATCAATTTCGATATCTCTGATGTAAATAATTTCGTCTTCTTCTCCTGGTTCTAACCTCATTTTCACAATAAGATGCTGATTACCTTTAATTGGTAAACCAAAATTATCAGCACATCTATCACAAACGGTCGGAATCGTTCCCTCAAATGAAAAATCTAAAACGAACATGGTCGGTTGCTTATCAAACGCCAATTGAACATTAAATTTAGACTCGTCGATTAAAGAATCATCGAAGTGTTTAAAGAAATTTTTATCTACTTTGAAATCAAAATGATGTATTCCATTTTTTAATCCCGAAAACGGAATTATATACCCAATCAATGCTTTCATTGCTGTACATTTCACAAATGTGGTGCAAAGGTATAATTTTCTACCCTTTTCTAAAATCTTTTTTTAATTATTTTTAATCATTCGCACTAAAAATAATTCATGCTAACTTATTTTAGCTAAAACTCGTTCAATAATCGCCTTTTTCTCTAGTTCCTTAATCTTTTCAAATTTCCAAATTCGAGGTTGAATATTCGGCGTTAAATTCTTAATTTTTTTGGTCAATAGCATCAGTGAGCCTAATGTATGCTCATCCTTAGCATGAAAAAACCAAGTTGCCTCCACTCCATTTTCTACGATAGCAATATAACGACCATGACTTTCAAAACGATAAGTTGTTTCATTCGCAACCAAAACATAAGTTGTCGGAAGTTCACGCATTGTAAATCTCAAGACCTGTAATATGTCATTATTTGCGCTTTTATATTTTGCCTCCATATAAAACCCAGTCGAACGAGGACGAATTACAAAGGTATCCCAAATACTTAAATATAATTGTTTTGAGAACTTATGTGGATGAGAAATCAACGTTTTAGGGAAATCCTTAGCATGTAACATTACTTTTGGATCTTCTAATTCATCTTTAAGATTCAAAAACCACGTCCAAGATTCATGTCTTTCCGTAAAAAGTGGAATCACTTTCCTGTTTTTTAATAAACCTAAATGTTTATCATCCAACCCTTCAAAATGCTCTAATTGACCAAATAAAAACAAGGGATTGACTTCCAAAAAAACGCTAAAATCAAACAACGTTTCTAACATATTCGCAATCGAAAAATATTCCCTCACCGCTTTAGGTAACTTAATATTATACGTTTGTTCGATAGATTGAATAACGTCCATTAAAGTTTCGTCTATTACCGGTTCTATTCCCAGTAAATCAAAGATAGGTTGATGGTATTGAAGCGTCATTTTTAAGCCTACGTTTTAAGTGTAATTTTTAGTCGATACAAGATAATAGGAATTTTTATAAAAAACTAACGGTTAGCAATCTAAATAAATGTAAGTGCAAAAAATTGTAGCTTAAACTTTAGCCACAATCAATTTCTCTATTATTAATTAACCAATTAAACTTAAAATTGGGACAAATTACGTAACCAAGAAATTGCGTAACTTTCTAAGTTACACACTTCTTCTTCATCCCGAAAACTAAATCTAATAATGGATGAATCGATTTCGTTCCTGGTGATTTTATTGCATTTTAAGAACGATTAACGGACGCTTCGCCCCGAGTACAATCATTTAGGTTCATTCATTTCTAAAACAAAGCCTCCGTCAAGTATTCTTCACTCATCAAATTTATCTAATCCAAAATCTCTAATAATTTGCGTCAATAATTCAGCATATTTTTTGTCCGTAGAATATCCTTTTTCTTGCAAGCCACTCGCCCATTTTTTATAATCCGTTGCACTATATTGTTTCAAATCTATAAATCTTCCTTTAGTAATCAGTTCACTGTGATCCCGAAAACTTTTCCACGCACTCTGATAAGAGCGATAACAAATATTTTGAATTTCGTAGATTTTTCCATCCCAACTTGAACCGCAAGTAATGCTAAAGTGATTATTTGCTTTCGTAGATAAATCGCCCGTTCCCGCTTGTCCATGTAACAATGCTTGTCCCAAAATAATGGATGCAGGAATTCCAAACTGCTTCATTTCTTCTACTGCAATATGAGAATAACGCTTAATATAAGCCACTTTTTTTGACTTTTTCACATCCTTAAAAGTACCTTCTAAGGTCTTTGGAACTTTACTTTTTGATTTTTCACTACTACCAAACAGAAAAGGAAATAGCGAGAAAGTCTCCTTACGACTATCTTTCTGCACTTTTTCGGTAAACCCTTGATTCACGTTACCTTGCGTTCCATTTTTAAATTGTTCTTCTATCGTTGGAGGCGCAGCATTATGACTTCTGAATGGCGATGATAAATCAAAGTGAATCGTTAAATCCTTATAAGAAAAAACTAATATGATTACCAATAACAAAGTTACCTTTTGCCAATTTTTAGTAAAAAAACTCTTTATTTGATAAATAAAATGACTTTGTTCTCTTTGATATTTTTGAAGAAATTTATTATTATTTCGCATCACGGTCTGAATTTATTTGCTTTATAATGTATGATAAACAACTCAAATATAAAACAAATTGTTTCAAATTGCAAGTTTTACTAATCTCTTTTGAATTATAACTAAAAAATGCTATTCCGGATTTTCATCAGAATAGCATTTTTGAATTTAAGTATTTAAAAATTATTTTCATTTCACCTGTTTCCAAGTGACCGTTCGACTAAAAATAGACACATAACCCGTCAATTCTAAATCGCCACTTTTACTCAATCCGATTTCGCCCTTATAGGTATTTCCATCTTCAGGGTTATAGATTTTCCCATTAATCCATTTCCCACCTTTATACTGAAAATCGGTTAAAAAAATTAATCCTTTCAACGGTCGATTACGCAAAGAAGTATTATCATTCTCCACATCTTTTAATAATTCTCCATTTTTATCATGCGGCTGTTTCATCCAAATCGTCTTGCCGTAATACTTTCCATTTTTTTCATAAATTTTGACTTTTCCAGTCTTATCCGCTACCAGCCAAGTTCCGACAATTCCATCTGCAGAAGCCGTATTTGTAGATATAGAAGAAAAGGAAACGCTACTGAATAATAGTATTATACTGAGTAATTTCATAGTTATGAAAAATTTTAGATTAAGTAAAACATTTCAACTATTCTCAATACATTTCAGTTTAAAAAATTGTGTTAAAAAATAAATAAAAATAAAAATTTATATCCGACATGAAAAAATGCCATTTCAATCTAAATAATTAGACTGAAATGGCACCATGCAATTCCTAACT
>Ga0209712_10003047_pt1 | contig 13683 bp, 16 predicted proteins | sample ArcOceMetagenome_FD_187443 | JGI IMG/M metagenome (GOLD analysis project Ga0209712, IMG submission 187443) | Marine eukaryotic phytoplankton communities from Arctic Ocean - Arctic Ocean - Greenland ARC118M Metagenome (SPAdes) (version 2) | ecosystem: Environmental > Aquatic > Marine > Oceanic...
CCCTCAGATTCTATTTTTAGACCCCTCCTTTCGCCAACGGAGAAACTGGCCTTTCCCTTTTAGACCCCTCCTATTCGCCAACGGAGGATACCACTCATCTCGAAACCAATATTGTTTTTTTATAATAACAACAGGTAATGTACATGTCTATTTACCTTGCAGCTGCAGCTGTTGCAGGATTCATGTTTTGCGTAGAGTCCTATGGATTCAACTTATCCTTTGCAGCTTCGTCATCTATCCAACAAATAAAATCACGAACAACGAAACAAAGAGCCATGAGCACACGACGTCTTCACAGCAACAATCGGCAAAACTCGGATATTTTACCGCCCGCCGATGTTGACTACACAGGTGAAGTGATTGGTGCGCAGGGGAGAATTGGTTCTTTTCTAGTTAAATCTGGTTGTGGATTTTATGCGCCTTTGTCGAACTCGAGAGAATGCGAACCGGGTTCCAAAACACGAGAAGGTGCACCTATCTTCGTTTCAGTTCCAGCAACACAAATTGGAAATGGTAAGTGAACCCTTCTAAAGATTGGAATCGTGTTAATGACCTGTTAAACAGATTTACTTAGTGGTCAATAATTAAAGTTATAGAGAGGACGCCAAAGCAAAGAAGAAATGATTTAGTTTTTGTCACCAATGGAATTCCAAGCGATTTTCTTTGTGAAGAAAACGCGGGGTGCCTATACGATGGAATTGATATCCAAGAGATTACAGTGTCTGTGCCACATTTTGGCATTCTTAAAGTAGGGCAATATCCAATTGCGAATGAATCCTCGCCACCGACTATTGTTCACGGGAGGCATTCTCAAGTTCTGCAAAGGATACTTTCAGAGTACGGTGTACGAGCACAGGTGGTAGATGATCCGAAGATTGTAGATGGAGCCGCAATAAAAAAACTGTTATGGGTTTCCATTATGTGGTTGCTATGCCACGAATGTGATGATGACAGCGAAAGAAGGATCGAACATCCGTTGACTGTGGTAGAAGTACACGAACAAAGAATTTCAGATTTGAAGCGTCTTGTCAGTGAATTAATTCCGCCAGCCAATTTGCTCTTGGCACGATATCACCCAGAATCTCATGATATTTTGGCGAAAGGCTCCAGCTTAGGTATCGGAAGTGCGAAGGAAATTGTTGAATACATGGAGGCATATTCTTATTCTATGCCAAATGCCATTCCAAACAAATTGTTGGCAATTGACGAATTCTCGCAGCGAAACGGCTATCTACTCGCGCTAGACAGATCCGCTGCACAACCACTGCATAGTCATTTTGTTCGGCAAGTGGTCGGCTATATTCCTGAAGTTTATAAAAATGAAAAATGAAAGTACACACACTGATGGTGGATACACAGACATCAAGTCTTAGTGTACCGGTAGTACTATTTGTTTGCACGCGCTTACGCGCTTACATTTAGGAGTATACCGCATGCGGATACTCTGCAGACTACCAGCTAAATGCAATGGAGACCTATTGGATGGTTGTTGAAGAAACAAAGTGACTAAATCAATATCATACAATACAATCAGAACACTTCGTAGTTCTCAAGTGTCCTGTATTTTTATTGTATAACTAATGCATGATAACCAATGCAGCAATAACCTAGAATAGGAAGAACATAATGGAGATTTCTTTACTGTGAAGAAAACACTCGGTTCCGGTTTAGGTGCCTATGCTACCCGTTTTCTACCGCGATTTACACTTCTTTTTATTGAAGAACCGATTCTGCGTGGTGATGAACTTGTCAATGCAAAGAGCTTTCATCAAAATGGTACTCACTCATGCCAACATGACGATGCATATTATCTACAAGATGTTGTCGGATTAGATGGTACATCCAGGCGCCGTCTTTGGAAGATGCACGATAAATATGTGAAAACTTATATCAATACCTCCACTGATATCGATCATTCGCTCTCTGAAGAGAAGAGACTTATTGGTGTTATCGAGTCCAATGCCTTTTTTCCAGAGATGGAACTCTCTCGGATTTTACCCAATTGCTGCACGAATTAATCATTCCTGTTCCCCAAATGTAGGTTATGGATTCGACGGATGCACAATTCGAATGTATACAACACCAGATATTCAAGCTGGGGAAGAAGTGACTGGTTGTTACTCAGATGTTGTCTATCATGGAAGCAGAGAGTTTCGACAGGCATACTTGGAGGGAAAGCTCCATTTTCAATGCCAGTGTCATGCAATTTGCTACAGTAGCAGCTTGGATATTGTAAAAGTAAGTGATGAGCGTCGCACTAGATTGAAATTCCTTACCATGATGCTTGGTAGTCGCTTCAGAACGTATCAGAGAGGATCCAACCCGTTTTGATCTAGATATTATCCTTGAGTGCATTCACATTCTCGTCACAGAAGGAATAGATCACAATATGGCTGCAATGTATCAATTTACGTATGAAGCTGTGAATCAATTGAATGTGATTGATGGCATTCAGGAACAAAGGCTTGATTGCATTTGTATGTCTTTGTTAGAAGTTAGCAAAAGATCTAATCATGCTGCAACCAAGGCATTTCGTGAAAGATTGAGCATTGATACTGCATCTATGAGATTTCAGTAGTTGCTTTTCACATGTGGATAGGATTAAAATAAGAAACTGTTTAAAGTCCTTCACAGTTCCCTAACAGGTCGACACTGCTAGTCCGTTTGTTACTTCGATTGAAAATGAGCAGAAAACATGAATGTGAGGAGTGAGGACCAATGAACTGAAGAGCACGATACCACCTCAGACTCTTGTCCATCTTGTCTCTAAACCACAAACCTTGTCCAAAAATAAGAATCATCATCGATCCATTTTTCAGGTCAACCGTCATTGCTCCTGTGGCAATAGGTGCATCGAGTTGTTCGGAGTACTCGGGAAGGAAAGGCGAAAGAGTACACTTTTTAGATGTCGTGAAATAGACTCTAAAATGTCTTCCAAAAACATGCGTATCGGCGTGGTAATCCATTAAAAACCCTCATTCCTCAATAAACTCACTACTCTTCTATTACTATAAGACCATTAGACGTTATGGCATTACATTACATCACAATTTACACCACTTTCACTCCTTGACATAACGGCTTTTATTGATGAATGACTTGAGAGTCGTAATCATGATAATAAAATCAAAGAATGACAATGTTCATCAAGATGTCAGTCCTCGCTGACCTTGTCAGAATTACAACGACCGTACTGGTACCCACCAGCCTCACTATCTTGCACATTAATGACACCACAGTCATCTCACCGAGAGAAGAGCTAGGTAGGTGAACATCTACGATAGCGATGTACACCTACCTCCGTGCATACTATGGCGGATACCCCCCTATTGTAACTGCATTCCGTGCACTTCAAGCTGCTGCCGAGGCTGATGGGCGCGATGTACTCAAGGTCCACGCAGGAGATGCCATCACTGGTACAGTGTTCTACAATCTCTTCGAAGGAGACGCTGATGCCAAGATTATGACTCACGTCTATTCCGATGCTTTCGCCATTGGTAATCACGAGTTCGACAATGGTGATGCTGCCGCCATTGTAGGAGCAAACATTGTACCTCTTGTGGATAATCCCCGTTTTGGAGAAGGCGTCTCTTCCATCGACAACTCTAAGGTATTCACCATGGCAAACAGAAAGCTTGTAGGTGTTATTGGAATCTTCTTTGCCTGATGTTGGAACCATCCTCTTTGACGAAAGAGAGACCGCACAGGCTGAGATCGATGCCCTGACTACTGCAGGTGTGAACAAGATCGTCCTTCTCACTCACATTGGATATGATAATGACCAGGCATGGATGGCTCAGCTTACTGGAGCTGACGTTGTCACTGGAGGTGACAGTCACACTCTTCTAGGTGACGAATCTACTACCAAGCTTGGTGCTAGTGCTCGTGGTCCCTACACCACCATCATTGAGAAGGCCGATGGCTCTAAGACTTGTGTTGTCCAGGCTTGGGATTACTCCAAATTGATTGGTAACTTGAACGTTGATTTCGATGCTGATGGTAATGTGTTTTCTTGTTTGGGAAGCCCCGTCTTTCCTATCAACTCAGACCATATCATCGTGCGTGATGCTTCCCCCAGCTACGAATTGGCTCCCGCTGATGCTTCTCTTGTCATGGGCAGCTTGACAGAGAGAACTGGAGGACAGGCCCAGCCATATGCCGAGAATGAGCAAGCAGCAGCCGAATTGGCCGTATACACTGCCCAGGTGGGGGAACTTTCCAACACAGTTGTTGCAACTTCTTCTGCATTCATTCCTCTCGAGGTACATGGAAGGGAGAGTGGAGCTTGTGATCTTGTTGATCAGGGTTTCTTACTTAGCCCTCTCATTGTTGTCGATATTGCCATCAATAACCGGGGAGGATGCCGTTCGAAGATTGAAAAGGTGAGAACATGTACGCATGCTTGATCTTGAGATTAGTATTTTCTAGCTCGTTAGTTCTATTTATCTCAACCCCTTATCATCATCGTTTCTCTCATTAATTTCCAGGGTGACTTTAGTGTCGGCGTTGCTTACACTCTACTTTCATTCTCAAACACCATGTTCAACCTCGTCATGACTGGTGAGTAGATCATGAATGTACTTGAGGATGCCTTGAAATACTATCTTGATCCTACTGGATCTCCGGGAGCATACCCTCGTGCGAGCGGACTTTGTTTCGATGTCAATGAGGCTCTGCCAAAGGGAAGCCGTATTGTCAACTTGGAGGTCAACGCCAAGCTTGCAGGATCATGGGCGCCAATCGACATGTCTGCTATGTATGTTGTCGTAACCAACAGTTACATTGCCATTCCCAAGGATGGATACTACGACTTTGGAAACGTTGATGATAGCTTGAAGTATGATATGTTTGTTGAGTACGCGCAGTCGTTTATTGAGTACGCCGAGTTTATTGGAGGTCTTGCCCCCGTCTCAGCCGACCGTGTATCCACACAGAAGCGGACTGACCAGGATCCAGAGGCAACAGGATCACCCACCAAGACGCCTACTATGTCTTCTAAGAAGAAGTCAAAGAACACAAAGGCAAAGAACACAAAAGCAAAAATATTGGGGGAAATCCAAAATTCTTTCTTCGTTCGAAAGACTTCTTCTTAAAACCAAGAAATCGTTCGTCATGACTGTTGGCGATGTTTGTCATAGGTTCCTTTCGTGTCGGAACGACTGGCTGTCTTCGAGGACAACCTGTTGAGGTATCATTGCAACTATTTATTTTAGTTTTATTGTACATTTCTTCTATTCATATCGTCTCTTTTGAAGTGTCTTGGCTTGAGCGAATATATATATATATTGCAAGTTTGTGGCTTTGAGTGTATGCACTCATTGTGCAACTGGTATCTCTGCTGGATCATTGGATACGATCTACTAGCTAGTATATGCACTGGTCACCTTTGAGCAATATTTGCACGGTCCTTTGCTTCTGAATTCCTTACCATGGTGCTTGGTAATCGTTCATAGTCCATGTTATGTGCACCTCATCTCCATTTCTCAAATCCATATCCAATAACAAGAACATCCGATATCAATCCCAATGCACAGCACACCTCAATGCGTCCCAACATATCTTCCCTTACAAAAGTATGTCTCCCCTCTTGCCCAAACCGGATCCACAAGTCCAGACACATAATTCATATGAAGACTCCTCGTCCTCCCTTGTACGCTTTGCTTTTGTTCCAAAACCTCTACAATTTCGAAATGACTGGGGGGAGAGCGTGCTTATTTTAAAGACGTTTAGCTTTCAAAATCAGGCTTGTTACTCAGCATCATGATTTATGTTGTCGATCGTATCTCGCATGCTAAAAGGCAATCATCGAGCTATATCAATGTAGCCACGGCCATGGTTCTTTTTACTTGAGAATAAAAAACGAGGTGAAACTTCTGCTTCTCGCTACCGAGGAAGTCCTCACGAACCCCGGGCCTTGGAGATCAAGTGGTGTTTGGGAAAGGTCATTCTCACTCATAGAACGCTTACTAAACATTTGGTCATCAAATAAAAATTCTTCTTTCTCGTGCGCAGCAGTTGCTATCAAAATCTTCTCGTAGTCTCCCATGAGGAAGAGGGCCACAAGTGCAATCACAAAATAGCACCCAAACGAGGCAATTGCAATACGAATATTGACGCCATGTTCATTCAAAAGAGTGAACAAAAGGGGGGGAAGCTGGATTGAGCACACGTATTACAGAAGGTAAGAGTAAAAAATTACAATTGCTAATTTGAATAATAGGGCACTGCACATTTCTCACTTACCCACATCAAAATCTGCCCCGCAAAAATGTACAAACCACTCATTTCAGCCTCGATTCCATGGGGCACAAGACTGCACAAAATTGTCTTATCGGCAGGATCTTTCCATCCAAACAAAACCCCCCAAAACATTGCTAGGAGGAACAGACGCATCTCGTGCCCTGGTTTACTTACAATCAATGCCAAGAGTGGACCTAATGTCGCCCAAAGAAGGGTGCATATCTTCAACGATGTTAAAGGATTGAACCTTTCCATGAATGTCAAAGATAACTTGTTCCCAGGGACAGCAAAAGCTAGCACAATGAGCGACATGATACCAACATCTCTTGACGATACTTGAATTTGGTCATTGGCATAGGAAAGAGTCGCAGCAGTTAATGCAATAATGACAGGCTGAGACGTTGCTCGGAACAAGAGAAACCAACGAACCTCCGATCTTTGCTTGAAGGCCTGTACCAACGTTCTTTTCAAACTCTGCATACTTTCATGGATGATGTTGTGGTTTGACTTCGCTTTTGTTTCTGCTTGGCCGACATCGATGGCTGCTGCACTGCTGTGTGCAGCCTGTCTGGCTCCAAACAGCTTGGTCCACGAAATGCCATACGCACACAATTGCAAACTGAATGTTGCTAAAAGGGCAATCCTCGCAGACTGTATGGAATCATCAGTGTGCAATATTGTTGTGATGATAGTCATTACTATCAAGAATAACACAACAGCGACAGAGTTGAATATCATGATCACTGTATTGTACCTCGCTAACGTATGTTTGTCCTGTGTCAACTCAGGAAGATATGCCAATGCTACACACGAGTTTACTGTCAAGAGCACAAACGACACCAGCTGCAAAATAAAGACAATGAACCAATTGTCCTTTGAAATGAAACTTTGTGCGAATGTAAGAATAGTGACTCCCAATGCAGTAAGCCCGCCCACTAACCTTCTTCTGTTTGACGCATCCAATAAAGCACCAACAAGAGGCATCAAAATAGCGCAGGTGATTCCAAGAACCATGACAAATAGAGAAAGAATTGACGAAGGTTTAATTCCAAACACACGATTGTGACACTCTGGAATTTCTGTCTCACCCTCTGGAATTTCTGACATGCAACCTGCATCAGCATAGGCCCTTTCGATGATCGCAGTAGATAGGTACACAGATGATGCGACCCAAAGACTTGCTTCAGGTATTTTGATAAGCGCGAGAGCCCTGGCATTATTGTTACCGTCGAATGAAAAGAATTTTGTAAATTTGTTACAACAATTTGAGCAAAGTCTTGAGATGTTATGTACGTCTCTGTTTGTTAGATCTGAGCTTTGTGGGATACTCTGCACTCCCGTCTCAACATCACTATTAGTTGAATGTCTTGTTCTTAGGGAGGATATATTACGTGCTGTCCTTTCATTCATTGTAGCGAAATTGCTCTGTCTATTAATTTAAACTGCTGCTGTATAACTATTTACCACGGAAGAGGTGTCGACGATGGATTGGTATTCTTGTTACAATGTACGTGTGCGTCTAGACTGACATCGCGAACTCTTAGAAAAAGAAAGAAATATTATGAGGCTCATTGTGCCTGATCATGATGATGGTGTCATTGGTCATGAGCATCTCATTTCAAATAAAATACTCCTTGAAAATACACTACAAGGCGCGCCACCACCAATGATTCTATCCTATGATACTCGTAATGATGTAGGTACCAGCAGGAGGTTGACGACTACTATGTTACTGTATCATTCTAGAATACACAACACACGAAGTATTTCCCTCTTGCCCCCCAGTTATCTCTCTCTGCATGTTGAAGTGAGGGGTTACCGGTAAGGGTTAGAAGGGTTACACTCCTCTGCCTCCTTACAACTTGGAATCTTTTCTGACGGATAAGCATATCTTATTACGTGTGTAGACGATTCCCTAGCTAGACTACTAACAATGAAGAAATTGGAGCTGTTCTTGCGAGTGGCGCGCCTTTGCTTGCCACAACTAAAGACGGATAGTAATATTATTATTCACGACGTATACGATCTAGAAATCCATACTGTTTGCAGCTTGTGGTCGGGCATGGGCCACATTTACAGAATAAAACTACCAGGAGCAGGAGACCAAAACCAACAAATTATCATCAAACACGTCGCGGCGCCTCGAAAGACCAAAAGTGTTGGTGATCAACGCAAAGCCGATAACTATCAAGTTGAGGCCAATTTCTACGAAAACGTCGCACAAAAACTCATTGAATTAGGCTTGAATATTCCCATGCCACTGGTGGTGGAACGAGATGCAGGCAAGTCCAAGAGCGAAATTGTAATTGCCATGTCGTACATTGAAGGAAATGGCATGGGCAGGTCAACAGATTCAGATGAACATCTTAAGGCTGTCTTGAGGTGGCTCGCTACACTGCACGCGAGTCACTGGGACATGTCGGACCATGAAGCTCAAGAGCTAGGCTTGCAGAGGACTGCAAGCTACTGGCACTTGGACACACGGCCAGAAGAGCATATGTCGATGCCAAATAAAGGTTGGGAGGGGCGCATCAAACTGTCAGCTCGTGCCATTGACCAACGACTCAAGCCTCAAGCGCGATACACAACAGTGTATCATTCATGGCTCATGGCACGCATCAGCAACAGACAGAAGACACGGAGAAATTTGAAATGACGTTCAATGTGTTGACTCCTTGTTGACTTGGGATTTGGAATGGGTTGATGTGAACCGTTTGAAAAATCTAATGAGAAGCCTACCTAAAGAAGAGAAGGAATTCTACCAAAAAAAAACGAACAAAAACGCTACAAGAAGTAACCGGCACAAATAAACAGCAAGGAGCATTTTATTGTTATAAATTGGCACGACCGTTGATTTTCATCAACTCACAAGCCCCAACTATGAAACAACCGGTATTCATCTTTTACCTATTGGCACTACTGGCCCTATGGTCACCTGTACACGCACAACCAAAGGCTCGAAGTATCGTGATCCAGAATGACTCTGGCGCAAAGGTTGAAATTTATTGGATCCATCCTGTGAGTGAATTCAAGAACCAATTTTTTCCTTGTTTTGCATTTTGAGAAGCGAACGGTTTAGCTGTTATTAAATACATTATGCTATTGAATATTGGCTGACCATTCTATTTTTCATTACCAAATCTTGCAGGAAACTGGCGTTGGAGTTCTTCAGTCCTCCCCTTTCATCTACAATGGCGCAAGCATGAACCTGAATTCATATGTGACCCACGCCTTTGAGGCGAGAGAGATGCCCGGCAAACATGGAAAATGTCTTGGAAGCGATCAGACTTGCCGTGTGGGCTACTTTGCTGTTAACAAGAATGATGATCAACGTGAGTACAATACAACACAATCATTTCATGTCCTTCTTGTTCTCTTGGATATGACACACATGTATGGTTTCTTTTCGAGCTAAACCGTGACTTTTGAATGTTCCAACAGAGATCTTTGTCGATGATTCATTTATCATCAAACATTCTGATAGCAAATCCGTCGCAAGAGAATCCGCCGACGAACTTCTTAGTCAGTGTGAACAACAAATATACGAAGAGTTGGAAGAAGAAGGATATTCTACAGCAGAGGCGATTGCAGCGCTCAAGCATTGTGTCTCGTCCGGGGTAGCAGTGGAAGTGGAGAAAGCAAACGAAGAAATTCAATTCCAAAGTCAGATCCGTAAGAAGATGGCTGAAAGTTTTGAGAATTACACATGTGCAGACCATGATCTTGCAACGAGCGAGCCTGACGAAGAGACCACATGGAATCACGATGGTGTCACACGCGATGTTCACGTCCTGCTTGACCGCCCTGCTTCAAAGGTGCACATTGTGAAAAACTTTATTTCCTTGGAAGAGTGTGCTGCTATGGAGGATCAGGCGAGACCTAAGCTTCATAAGGCAACGGTAGCTGATGGAAAGGGTGGAAGTGAGTTGTCTCCCAACCGTAAGGCATTGCAGGCTGGCATCAAGATTCCTTGGCGTTTGGAGGAAGAGGGGAATCGCCTAACGACTTTGTCTAGGAGAGTTTATGATTATGTGAACAATGTCCTTGACATGGGCATCGATGAGCATGGCCAAGAGGATTTAATGTCTATTCAATACGAAGGACGAGGAGATAACGATGAAACACCTGATAGGTATATGCCGCATTGTGATGGTGATTGCAACGGAATGCAGCATAAAGAAGGTCAGAGAATGGCAACCATGGTGATTTACTGCACTATTCCAGAGAAGGGAGGCGCGACAAACTTTAGGAATTCTGGATTACATATTGTGCCAGAAGCTGGATCAGCCACTTTCTTTTCATACATTGACCCAGAGACAATGAAGATGGACAATGCATTCACTGAACATTCCGGATGCCCTGTACTTACTGGAGAGAAGAAAATTGTTACCCAGTGGGTTCGATATGGCGTTGATAAGGAGAATCCTTGGGATTCATTCAACACCTTGGGAATCAAGAAAGACCAAGAGGATTAAGCAGTTTCATATTCAAAATGTGTAGTTAAACTTTTAGGCCCCTGATATATCTGTCAAATATTTTCTGCTTTGAGATTTTCTATTGGAACATTCATAGATTCGTTCAGGAAGACACTAGAGAGATTTGCGTTGTCGGCATTTATCTCTCGTTGCCCATTCTCAGAACGAAGAGGCTGTACAATATCATAAAAAATAGAATAGGCCATAACTATCGATAGGGATCCCTCATTTGTCGACCAATCAGGAGGGGGTGATTCCTCTTGTTCAGAATCGGCCATCTCCTCCTTACCAGAATCTTCTATTGCGTTTCTCTTCAGATCTTCGCTTACCCAGGAGCACAGCGTATCACAGTCATCCATAAATGATACAAAGTCTTTTGGGACACGCAGAAGTTTCTTGGCTCTTGTGCATGCGACATAGAGCAAATTTAAGTCATCTCCTCGGCGCGAAGAACTGAATTGAAATAGAATTCTCGCATGAGATCCGTGTTCACACATAATCGTGGTCGATGACGGCTTAACACACAAATCGATGAAATCTTCACAGACATACACATTGTCCCATTCCATTCCCTTTGCTTTTAAGCAGCGCAAACAGTTAGGTAACATCTGATCAATGAAGGCAAGTAAAAAGCTCGTGTTCAACTCACCTGAATGGCACGTGGTCAAAATTATATCAGCTTCATCTGCAGTATGTTTTTTATCCAAAACATTATCGATGAAAAGTCGCAGAGCAATTCTTGTTCTTTTCTTCCAAACCTCGATTAGATGTATAGCTACAGCATAATCCGTAAGATTATCATCCTCGACTTGACCACAGAATTCTGTCCATGTGACCTCCCTGCCCTTAAATTCGGGGAACAGTTTTGAATCTAAAAGGACGGTTTGTCCTGAACCGAGAATTTCAGGCGTGCCACAGATTATTGTCATCCGATCTGGATCTGACCCGTGCTCGCCACCAACGAGAAATAATTCGAAAAGAGCATCTGCCTGCTTCACAAAATGATACATTTTTGCCGGTCCACTGCCTTTTCCGTTGCCGTTGATATGGAATTTTGGCATCTTTCTGGTTTTTATTTCAGTGATACCTGAAGTATTTTCCGGCCCAGCATTGCAAATGTCAAAGAATTTTGTAGCCATCGTTATTAACGTGTCGTTCCTTCTAGCGATAACTGTAACCTTTTGAGTTTCCCAACTATTCAAAATATTGTTGGCGGAAACTTGGTCGTTCACCATCTCGCTTCCTTCCACTCTGTAGGGTTCCCAGATTTTTGGATCATTTTGAGTTGTTTGACAGCTGTATTCTTTTGAAAATAGAACTAAGTTTGCAATCCTCGCAATGGAGTCCCCAAATCTCCAGCTACGCGTCAAAGTACATCGATGCTCCTCTATCACATCGAGTTTCATCAGATTTTCAGACTTTGCTCCTCGAAAGGAATATATTGTTTGTGCCGCATCACCGACAAAGTAAACCTGTGCTCCAAACTCCACTTGTTTCTCTATCCAGACAATCTGACAGGCGTCACAGTCTTGTGATTCATCAATTAAAATGCACGTAGCATCAATCTTCTTTTGCCCGAGATGTGCCAATTTCATGTCTCTAGCAAATGAAGTTTTGTTTCCTGGAAAGCTATTCCAAATAGCTGCAGCTGTATCTGCATACCAACTGATTTTGTCTTTCCTGCAGTATACCTGTTTTTCAAAACCATGCTCTTCACCCTTGCATTCGTGATAATATCTGGCAGAATAATGAACCCTTTGCTCATTATTAGAATCAGCAAATTCCGAGAATGTCCAATCACTCTGACAAAAGAGATCAAGAGTTTGAGTCAAAAACTTTAGGACTCTATTCCTGGCGCGTCTATATTTTCCTTCACGTTTCTCTTTATCTCTCGTCGTAGACAAAACTTTTTCGGAGAAAGGAATCAGAAATTGATTAATGCTCTTTCCGAACGTTTTATCCACGAATTCTCTAAGTTTTGAATCTGAAAGTAGATGGATTCCACGGTGAGCGAGGGAGTGAAAAGTTCTAGTTTGAACCTGAGGAACATGTCGCAGTCGATTTTGTGCGTCTGTTGCTGCTGCTTTATTGAAGGTGACGTAGACGATGCGTTTGTGCCCTAATGTGGCTGCGAGCTCTGCCAATGCAACAATTGCAGTTGTTTTACCCGTCCCTGCAGCAGCAGTTACTCTCACAATGTTGGGTTTGGCTGATGGTGAATTACACGTCCTTAGGATATGTATTTGTTCTTGCGTCAGCCTGTGTTTTCCGGAATTTGAAATTTGTTCGATGCACATTGTCTTGTGCAGTCTATCATTTGCTAATTGTCTATTCTTTCTGCTGCGCTGCATCTGTTCTTCTGTGACAATCTGTGGCGCTGATCGCTTCATGCCCGCTGATACTTCAATCTGTACAGATTGGATGGACGCATTTATATTCGGACTAGTTGAGGCATACTGAGGTAATTTTTGCGTGGATTGGTCAGGAAGCGGTTCAAGTTTCACAGTAATGTTATGCCTTGCTGCTGCAACTGGATTACTAGTACTTGTATTTGCATTTATGGAGTTTCGAATCGAGTTGATGATGAAGTCCTCATTTTCCTTCAAGCTTCTCGCACTCTCAAATAAAGCCATTGTCGTGGAATTCAGGCAATAGCTGTTGGCACTGCAGTAAGAGTACTGTTGTAAGACAAGTAGTACCAAACACTAGTGATACCTAATTCAAATTAGGGAGTTTTTGAGAAGAAGTGACAGGCGACAGGAGACAGGAAGGAGGCGAGGCGAGGCGTGCTTGCGTAGCAAGTCGCGACGAGAGCAGAATGCAAGAAGCGCATTTCATGGCGCGGCTAAGATTTTGAAAGGTGGAACCCGGAAATTGCAACATTTATAATAGTTGAAGTTCATTTATTTATTTACGAGTTCACGTAGTAATACTCGTACTCGCACAAAGTACGCAGTACACTGCAGTA
>Ga0209712_10003048_pt1 | contig 13682 bp, 16 predicted proteins | sample ArcOceMetagenome_FD_187443 | JGI IMG/M metagenome (GOLD analysis project Ga0209712, IMG submission 187443) | Marine eukaryotic phytoplankton communities from Arctic Ocean - Arctic Ocean - Greenland ARC118M Metagenome (SPAdes) (version 2) | ecosystem: Environmental > Aquatic > Marine > Oceanic...
ATGTGATTTTTGAGTAGGGAAGAAGTTAGATGTTCTTTGTGATAAATAATTATTTTTAATTGCAACTTTATTCAAATTTATCCGTATTAATTTAGATTAATACATTTAAACCTAAATTAATAAATATGACTCAAGAAATTGAAAAATGCCCAAACTGCTTGAATACCTTTACTTTGAAGCGATTAAATCAAAAGTATTGCTCTGACAACTGCCGAATCCAAAAAAATAATGCAAACAGCCGTAAATTTAGAGAATTGACTAAAACAACGAATCATATTCTACTGAAAAACAGGAATATTTTAGCTGCGTTAGAAGGGGAGCAAATATCAGAAGTTGATTTAAAAATCAAAGGGTTTGATTTTCGTTACGTGACGAATTTCAGGACAAATGAGCAAACAAAACAACCCGATTTTTTTTGTTATGATTATGGTTATTTTTTTGTAAAAACAAAAAAAACGCAGCTGATAGAAATTTTCAAATTATAAATTGATTTGATTTTTAGTTTTTAGTTTTTAGTTTTTAACGAGATTGTATCTTAATATTTTTTTACTTAACTTTGACATTGTTGAATATTGCACTAATCTTACAGCTATTCTTATCAACTTATTTAATTTAATATATATATGAGTACATTTTCATCAACATTAGACTTACCAAACTTAACAGGTTTTGATGCGGGTATTCCTACGAATTCATCAAATGTCACGCATTTTTTATTTAAGCTACTGCTAATCGCTTTATGCGTTTTTGGATTATTTTATTGTTTCTATTCTTTAGTACAAAAAAAGGAAGGAGATATATCTGAAAGATTGAAGTGATCACAGCAATAAAGTAGAAAAACAGATATTTTATCTATTGATTTCAGTGCATTTTCAATTTCTGCAAAGGGTATTTTGTAGAAATTAATATAGTTTTGTAATTATAAACCTATTGAATTCCCATACTCAACTGAAACAACGGCATATACATTGCAATCAAAATAAATCCGACAATGACACCAAGCCCAATAATTAATATAGGTTCTAAAAGACTACCAATAGCCTTAGTTTGTTGTTCAACTTCATCATTATATTGTTCCGCTAATTTGCTGAACATTGTATCTAACTGACTTGCTTCTTCTCCAACTTTGATTAGAGCAATTAATTCTTCGGGATAAAACTTAAATTGTTCCAACGTTTCATTGAGGGAATTCCCATTTAAAATAGAATCTTCTGCTTGATTTAAGGAATGTTCGATTGGATAAAATTGTATCATTTGGGCAATTAATTCAACTGTTTTCAGTAAAGCAACTTTAGAGTTTAGTAGAAATGCCATTGCCTGACAAAAACGAGCTAAATAGATTTTCTTAATCACGTTACCAAAAATGGGTATATTTATAATGAAGATGCTAAGTACCTTTCTAAACCAAATTTGCTTTCGCTGATAATATAGAAAAGCAATAACTGAAACAGTCCCTAATAGGATATATTTCAAATTACGTTGTAACCAATCCGATAGATTAACAATCTGTTGCGTTACTAAAGGCAATTCTTGGTCAAATCGATTGTAAACACCACTAAACATGGGTACCAAAAAATTCAATAAAAAAATGATAACGCCAAACGAAAATAAAATAACAAAAGTAGGATAAGTCAACGCTCCCATCAATTGTTGCCGATATTGAATGACTCGTTTAAAAAAAAAGGATAGTTCCTTTAAAATATGACTTAACTTCCCTGTTTCTTCACCGATTTTAATACTAAAAACTTCATAATTTGAAAACTTTGAGGTGGCTGCCATCGCATCTGAAACAGACGCACCTTGAATAACCTGTTCTCTGATATTTTCTATAATTGCTTTAACATTTTTTTTCTTTTGTCCTTTTTCAATGAGTTGTAAGGCTTGTTGAATATCCAAACCTGCGGTAATTAGTATGTTTAGTTTGGTATAAAAATCTTCTTTCTTTTTAGCATCAAATGAATTAAACAATTCAATATCTTTACTCATCAACTCTTGTAAAGTTGACTTTTTAGGTTCTTTTGTTTTCGCAGGTTTCGCTTTTGCCTTGGAATTTGGTAAGTTATATTTATCTATATCTATCATTAGTTATTGTATTTATTTCTCTTTGAAATTCATCAATTGAACGGCACTGTATCTTTTGGAATAGGGTAAGATTTGAGTTCTTCCAAAATTATTTATTGACAAAATAAAGGTGTCAATAATGCCATAATCCTTTTGTTCATTTTCAAAAAAAGTAACTTTTTTTAATATCATTAACTCAATCGTTTTAACCTTTATTTCGTCTTCAAATTCGGACTGTAATTGCTCTTTTCTAAGAATTTTTTCGTCATCAAAAGAGTAGATTATTATGTTATTTTCATCTTTTAAAATTAGTTCATTATCTTCCCAAAAAATGGCATTACATTTATCGATATCGGTTTTCATCATGGCATCGAATTGTAGTACATCTAAACTTTGTTTAGTAGAAGTATCAAAAATTCTAAATTGGTCATTGGTCATTGAATATCCAGTGATTGCTATTCCAATAATAATAGCGGATAAAAGCATAGTAACAATGACTTCGACTAAAGTATAGGCTTTCATTTTTAGCATTTATTTTTTTCGATTTTGAGTATTTGGTACTAATTGATGGTGCTTTACTATTTCTTCTTGACCTTTTAGTACGGTAATTTGAAGTAATAATAAATTATCTGCATTATTGGAAGGTCGAAACTTCTTTTTTACGGTAAAGTTCTGAATGTCTAAAGTCTCATTCAACCATCGTTCTTCTTCTATAGATTGATGTGCAATTTCCTCTGCGATTAGTTTTGCTCTTGTCTTGACAATAACAGAATTATTAGCAATTACATTCATAAAAACCATAATTCCAACACCTAACGTTATAGTCAGAATGACCATTGCGACTAATGTTTCAATAATAGAAACTGCTTTTAATCGAGTATTAATATTTATTCTAACCATTTGATAATTTGATTTGAGGAAGTTTTATCGAAAATAATATGATTAACAAAGTATGGATTAAGTTTAGTCGCATCAATTACAGTATTAAACAAATGGTTTTCATAAACAGATGCTGCTGTTTTTAGAAAAAATCCTGTGCAACTCACATTTCCATATATTGCTCCCTTTACGTCAACAAAACCATTACAAATAACTTGTCCATGAATAAGTGCCTTTTCTTTAATAATAACAATTCCTTTGGTTCTATTAATTTTCAACTCTTCTAACCAAATGACCCCTTCTACCAAACTTCGTTCACCAATTTCGATTATTGGCTGTTTTGTTATTTGCATACCATCTTCTTTAAACAAAACGATAGCACTTGGATAATTCAATTCAACATTCGATTGAATGGTAATAGTACGTTTGGCAAAAAGTTGAAGATTGCCTCGAAATCCTGATTCTACAATAATATTGGTTGCAATTACTATAATATCCTCAATCTGATTATTTGCAGTTATTACAACCGTACTATCTGCCTTTACAATAATATTCCCTTTCAAGGATAGATTATTGAGATAAACATCTTGTCCACTAATTATTTTAGTTGGTTGTAAAAAAGAATTTGGCTGAGATAAACTTTCAACATTACTATTTGAAACGATTGGCTTAAAATAATTTTTTATAGTATCTATTAATAATTGATTTCGAGGTGGCAAAAATCGCTTACTTTGTTTCTTTTTACCATCATAAATTAATCGGTTTCCTCTATAATTTACACCATTTATCATCGCAGTTTTTATACCTCCAATAGGTAAATACGCATCACCAATAATTTTTGTTGTTCCACCAATATTGAGTTCATTATTTCGTCCTGCTAAATAAATTGCAGCTTGTTGTTCTTCCAATAAATCACCACCTAAAAGCATAGATTTATTATTAGAAATTTTTCCTTGAATCGTATTTTTATGAACATCTAATGTTCCCAAAGCATAAACGCCCCAAAATCTTTTAGAAATTGTTACCGTATCTGTTTCATTCTCATATAAGTCATGTGAAGTTTTTCTCAAAGCTGAAGTGTCCGCATCTAATAATAATTCAACGCCTGATTTGGTGTTATTATATAGATCAATATTTTGAGAAAATAATTCGTACTGTGCTTGTCGAATACTTTTTAAAGAAATTAATGCTCCAATTATTGTTGCAATAACCACCGAAATAGCTAAAACATAAACTAAGATTCTTGCAGGTAAAACGGGATTTTTTCTAAACATTACTGTATCTTTGTGTGTATTATGGATTAATATTTTTCGACCTCTAAATATCAAAAATACATTTCTTATGAAGAAAATCATAAAAAAATCAATAAGCAAAAATACACAAAAAAGACTAAAAGCGTTCACCCTAACAGAAGTAATGGTCGTATTGGTTATTATTGGAATTTTAATGTTAATTGCTTTACCAAACATGGCCGGATTATTTAGTAAAGCTAATTCATTAGAAGCTCAAAAACAATTACAATATTTAGCTTCCTTAGAGGAATCTTTTTATCAAACAAAAGGGCGTTATTCGAATGACCTTGCGGAATTAGGTTTTACACCACCCAAAACCGTACAAGTTGATGGTGGTGATGCTAAATACATTTATGAAATTATGCGAGCTGACCAAATGGGTTTTTTAGCAAGAGCAACAGCAATTGTTGATTTTGATAAAGATGGTGTAATGAATGTTTGGGAAGTAACTGATGATGAAAGTGTTAAACAAACAGTAGCAGATTAAAAATAATCAATGAATCTAACATTAGAACTGTTATTGTTATTTCCTTTAATTGTAATGACGATTCAAGATTTCAAGTCTCGGACTATCGTTTGGTGGTCTGTTTTGTTTTTTTTATTTGCAGCTATTGGTATTCATTACAACTATTTTCAAGGACTCAATTTTCAAACAATAATCTCTAATTTATTATTCTTTTTCGTTCAGTTGTCCTGTTTATGGTTATACCTAAGTGTAAAAAATAAACAACTTATCAACTTAACACAACAGTATCTTGGAATAGGTGATATTCTATTTTTTATTCCAATATCTTTTTTGTTTTCTACAATCAACTTAATTGTTTATTTGGTCATTAGTTTAATGATTTGTTTGATATTTGGATTACGCTTATCTTACGTTTCAAAATCCAATGATTTTACAATTCCATTAGCTGGCGGATTATCTATAACATTATTTATTACTCGATTGATTAACTATTTCACCAGTTTTAATGTCTTTGATGATATTTTTTTCATCAAATGGATATTGTGAAAATCATAAAAATCCCTTTTATGAAATACATATTATTAATTTGTTTTTTAGGCATTTCAATAACCTGTTTTGCTCAAAACGAAGAACAACGGTTACAGATTTTAGAAAAACGGTTAGAACAATTTGCCAAGAAAAATCCAAATATGAACGAACCTGTTGAAGTAGCGATTACGGCTTCTTTACAGGAAATTGTACAAACCATTGCATTAAGCACCGATTTGAATTTAACCGTTGATGTGAATATTAAAAATCAAGTGATTACCAGTAGTTTTTCTGATGCCACCGCAAAAAGCATTTTGCTTTATTTCTGTAAAGAATACGAATTAACCTTAGAATTTACAGGAAATATCATCACCTTAAAACCTTATAAAACACCACCTCCTGGTATTCCGATTAAACAGCGATTAGTCGAATATAACAGCTTTAATAATTTGCTCACGATTGATGTAAAAGATGATACTTTAGACCGAGTTATTAAAGCTATTGTCGAAGTTACCAATAAAAATATTGTGCCATCGCCTGATGTTGGTAACCAAATAATCACTTCTTTTATCAAAAATGCAGAGTTTGATTTAGCCATGGAATTATTTGCTAAACGAAATAACCTTATATTTTCTGAAAACGAAAAAGGCTATTACGAATTAACATCCAACAAACCCCAAAAAACATCGACAACACCACAACCTAATGCCGTTACAAATACAGGCAAACATAATAAGACTAATCAACCTCGAAAACGATTACCTAATGTTCAACTATCTTCGCAATTAGATACCAATAATAATCTACTTTTAAATTTAGTGGCGAATGAGGTTGAAATTTCAGAATTAATCAAAGAAGTTTCTATTGAATTAGGCTATAATTATTTCCTGTTTGCAGAACCAAAAGGCAAAACAAGTCTAAAATTGGCGGAAGCAACGTATGATGATTTTCTCACACATATTCTGAGAGGTTCACAATTTACTTATGAAAAAGACAACGATGTTTATATTATTGGAGAACGAAAATTAGAAGGATTAAGGGCATCCAAAGTCATTCAAATGAAACATCGGTCAGTAAAAGATATGGAAACTTTTATTCCGACACCATTTTTGGAAGGCATTGAAGTCAAACCTTTTATTGAATTAAATGCCTTAATCGTCAGCGGTTCGGCTTTAAATATTCAAGAAATTGAAACCTTTTTAAAAGATATTGACCGACCTGTTCCTGTCGTAACCATTGAATTAATCATCTTAGATGTTCAATACAATCGTTTAACAGAGTTTGGTGTAGAAGCAGGTATTGCAGATGAACCCGTCACTTCATCAGGTTCTATTTATCCCAATGTAGATTTTCAATTTGGGGGTGGAGCTGTGAATAATTTATTGCTATTATTAGAGAATCAAGGAACAGTCAATATAGGCAGAGTTAAACCTAATTTTTATGTAAACTTAAAAGCAGTCGAAGACCAAGGTTATGTAAGGGTTCGCTCTAAACCACGATTATCTACTTTGAATGGACAAAAAGCGACTTTAACCATTGGCGAAACTCGATATTATAAAATTCAACAATTAAGTTTTCCAGGAAATGATAGACCGATTCCTGTTCAATCCGAGCGTTACGAAGCGGCAGAAGCCAACTTTTCAATAGAAATAGAGCCATTTATTTCGGGTGATGGACAAGTTACTTTAGGAATTTTAGTGGACCAATCTGATTTTATCGGTCAAGCAGCTCCTAATGCACCGCCTTCAACGGTTAGTCGAAAGTTTGAATCTACGATTAGAATCAAAAATCAAGAAATGATTGTTTTGGGAGGTTTAGAAAGTAAAGGCTATCAAGATAGTGGAACAGGTGTTCCTTTCTTAGCACGAATTCCAGTTATTAAATGGTTTTTCAGTAAAAGAACACAAGGAAAAGATAAAAGTAAATTATTGATTTTTGTAAAACCAACTATTATTTATTAACTGTTGAATTGTTATATTGTTTTTTACGTAAAATACGATTAACAATCTAACAGTAAAACAATTTAACAATCTATCCAAAATGCCACCATTTTTAGAAACATATTTATCTAATCTAAAGCACCTTATTGGAGTTGAAGTCATTCAACTCCATGGAGAATGGTATTATAACATCGTAGAATTAAAGCAAATCAAAAACAGTATTGATATTATTAGCAACTATGTTTTAGTTCAAGATTTAGCAGCGATAGAGGTTTTGCAAGAAGTTCCTGTTTTTGTGACCATAAATAGTCAAGGTATTATTCACAGAACGATTGATAATAAAAGTCTAACAATTGATAATAAAATCCAAAGTATCCTTCCAAATGCCAAAATTCAAGATTTTTATTATCAATTATTTTCGATGGTTCAAGGTGAGGTTTTAAGTATTGCTCGGAAACAAACGATTAATGATATTATTGAAGATTTACAATCCAAAGGATTAAATATTTTAAATATTACATTAGGAAGTTTTCATGTACAGTACTTGTTACCGTTATTAAGAGATAAAGATATTATCCATACAAGTATTCATCAATTAGATTTTACCAATGATGAATTAAGCGATTTTTCGACTAACCAAGAATTTCCTGATGGAACCGATATTTTAATTGGTCAAAATTGGTTAAATACAATTTTAGTCGTTCCTTTTGCGGCAGCGTTTTCGGGTTTATTATCTATCGCCAATCATGTTGTTGAAACGCCTACAATTACCAAAAATCAAGAAGAATTTATTTGGAATAGATTATTCAAAATTAGTTTAACAGCTATTTTGGGTATATTTTTAATTGGACTAACGCTTAATTTTATCTTATTTACTCAATATTCCAAAACAAACGACACCCTAAGTATTCAAGCCGCATTAAAGGAACAAAAAATACAAACCTTAGACACCTTACAAAAAAAGATAAATGAGCAACAAGGTTTGACGAATTTATTGGCATCCAAAACCTCCTACTATTCTGACAGAATCGCTTCGAGTTTACCATCAGATATTGAATTATTTGAATTAACTGTTTTTCCTGAAGAAAAACAGACACTATATGATGATAACACGTTAATCACTTACGATAACAATAGCATCATCATCAAAGGCAATTGCAAAAATAGTTTTATCTATAATCAATGGCTTAAAACACTAAAAAACTTCGATTGGGCAAAAGAAGTCAAAAATGTAAATTATCAAGATATAAATGAAGATTATAGTGAGTTCGAGTTAAAAATAATGATGAATGATGAATGATGAATTATTTATCGTTCTTACGTGAATTACGTAAATAATTAATAGTTAATACTCTATGTTCAAGTTTTTTTATTGGTATTGAAAATCAAAGTTTTACAAATTTGTTTTATTGATATTTGAAAACAAATTTATTTTTTAATAATTTTTAATTAATTGATTTTTAGTAATTTACATATTGGTCGATAAATCCTGTACCTCTTTGAATGCCTTGCTAATAGAAAAACTTGAACATTGAGTAATAGTTAATAATTTATTTCCTTCCTCGTTCATACGTTTTAAAATTCCCCTCTTTCTCAACTCGGATAGAATCCCGATAAATATTCATAATCGTCACTTTATTTTGTTCATCACCAATTCGCATCAAATACGTCTTTCTATCAATCTTCACCAAAGCCACGGCTTCCAACCGATTATTATTTTTACTCATACCTTGATACTGCACCAAAGGAAAACGAACGATTTTTCTATGTTTTGATTTTGGTGGACTCGGTGGTAGGACAAATAAACTACTATCTACAAGGTTATCTTCGGTAGAAGCATTCAGAGCAAGTGTATTCGATAAAAATGGGTCACTATAGTCTAATAATAAATTGAATTTTTCAATTTCAGCCTTTTGAGTATTCACGAACGACTTTGGAGGTACAATAATTCCGTCATCGCTATTACCATTCATAATACGATGAATTATTGTTCCCCAAATTGCTATAATCGCAATCCCTAAAAATACTTTTATTGCTTTATCTTTCATTGATTTAGACAAGACACTAATTTTCACGAATTACACAAAAAATAAACCTTCAAAATTAGTGTAATTCGTGGGAATTAGTGTCACTATTGCAAATAAAAAATCCATGCACTACTTGTACTCACATTGCCAACCTCATCAATAGACTTTACTTTCCAAAAATAGGTTTGGTTGGTTGTAGAGGTAGAATCTACAAAAGTATAAGATTGTACTGTTGTTGGTAAAGTTAAAACGGTCTCATCAGATGTTCCTAAATCTCGAATAATAAATAATGTATCTTGAATAGCATCTATGGCACTTGTCCAATTCAAATCAATATTACTGTTTAAAAATAGATTCGTTCCATCACTTGGACTATTTAGAACGGTTGGTGTTGGTGCTGTTCTATCAATAGTAAAAGTGCCGGAAGTATAACTTGTTTCTCCATAAGTATTGATTCCTTTTACACGCCATTGATACGTATCATCCATCAGGTTCAAAACATCCAAATAATCATTTGTTGTATTTTCATCTGTAATGATAAAAGTACTATTACTAAAATCAGGTGTTGCCACTTGTACTTGATATTGATTGGCAGCACTTAATGTTTGCCAAAGTAAACGAACAGGATTATCATTGAGAGTTGTATTATTAGGACTAACTAATAAAATGGTCTGATTATCTAAAGTTGAATCAGCTTCTACTGTTAAAGTAAAAATGTCACTCTGAGAAACGTAAGAATCATTGTAAGCAATGACCGTCCATTCATATTGACCTGGCGGAAGAGAAAACTCAAAAATGTTTTCGGTAACTTCTGAATCGGTAACTAACTGTTGTATAGAATCAAAGGATGGCGAAACGATTTGAATATTATAAAAAGTTGCACCTGTAACATAATCCCACCAAAAGGTTTGAGCTTCTTGATTCGTAGATAAATTATTCGTTGGTGCTTTCATTGTCACCACAACTTGGCTAACATCTGTTTCTAAGAAAACATTACAGCTACTCATTAAAATAAGAACAACTGCAAAGGCTAAGTTTCGCATTATTTTTGATTTTTGGACACGAATTTTCACAAATTACACGAAAATAAAAAATTTGTGTAATCCGTGAAAATTCGTGTCCATATTCACTACCGTTTAAGGATTGTATTTAAAGTAATTTTTGCCGTAAGGTACTGTTTTTTTGACTGGCGATTATAAGCAGATTGATATTTTAACGAAACAATACTACCAATCTTATGAACATATTCTAAATCATAAATTAACTGAACAATATCCGTAAATTGTCCTTCTACTTCAATCTGATTCACAATGATATCATAGGTCGATTCTTCATATTGATTTGGCTCGGGAAAACCCTTAATCAATAAATTATGTTCCAAACAAAACGTACTCAATAACTCCAATAAGTTTTCTTGACTATACGAAGTAATGGCATTTGCATTAAATGACGCTAATTGCGTTTTGTATTTTTCTATATCTTCATCAATATTCGTAGCACGAGTAACTGATTGTTGATGTAGCTGATTCGCATGACGTAAATTTAACGTCTTTTTGATGCTAAATTGATGGGCTAACAACAAGAGCAATAAGCTACTGAACCATAGATAGATGTTTTTTCGTTTGTTTGTCATGGATTAAAATTATTATTTCCATTCTTCTACTTCCCAACGCTCCACATTCCTATCTTCTTTAGAAAAATTCACACCGACTAAAAAGACTTTTTTCTCTGAATTTTTATACGTTGCAGCGTATTCTCGTTCTTTGATTTGCTCAATTGCATTCTCCGAAGTCCCGTCTAATTTGAATTCCATTAAATAAATAAATTCTTTCACTTCGGCGATTAAATCCACTCGACCTTTGTTGTTTTGTACTTCTGCCTTGACTGACATACTCATGTATGAAGTGATGATATACAAAATTGCGTGGAAGTAGCCTTCCCACATACGGAACAGTTCTTCTTCTGTACGATGCGGTCGAGGAGGCTGCCAATTATATTTTAAATCCGATAAGACAATTTTTAAAAACTGCATAAAAAGGTCAATGTTTCCTGTTCGTAAACCTCGCTGCATTTTGACTAAAGCATTACTGACGGTTGAAGTCGTTTGATAGGTAAAGGCTTCGACTAAATTGTGTTCTAAGGATTTTTTAACCTCTATATTGGGATAACCCAAAAGATATTGCGAATTATCATATTCTTCCACGACATTTTTAATCGTCAAATAACCTGTTTGATACAATAGTCCAATAATATCTAATCTTTCCAAAAGAAAATTTTCAAAAAAATGTTCGTGTACTTCAATATCTTCTATGTCTTTGGGTGCAATGCTTTCATTACGAATGGTTTCCACCAAAAAAGTTGGTGTTCCTGTTGCAAACCAATAATTGCGAAATTTAAAACTTAAAAAGAAACTTAAAAGTGAAAACGGATTGTATAATCTTATTTTACCATCAAAAGAATAGCCGTCATACCAACTTTTTATCCTTTGTAGTAAAGCCGCTTTTGAAGTTTTATATATTCTTGCCGCTTTTTCAATATATTCATCAAAATAAATTTCTAACTCTTCTTGCGTAATGCCCAATAAATCATTGGACAGCGGATGTTCTACACTTATATCTATTAAATTATTCAAATCCGAAAATAAACTGACCTTACTGAACTTTGATACACCTGTAACAAACAAAAATCGCAAATGTCCTGCTGCATCTAAATCCTTTAATGGCGAAAAGAAATTTCGCAGTATTCTCCGATTAGCCTTTGCTTTTTCGAGTTCTATTAAAAAGTCAATAATCGGTTTATCGTATTCATCTATTAATAAGACAACAGGTTTGCCTTTTTGGGAAATCCCTTCAACTAATTTTGTGAAATTTTCAGAAAGAGAGGTTGATTTTATTTCAATACTAAATTGTTCAGCATATCCTAATATCAACCGATTTAATTTAGCTTCTAAATTTTCAACCTTATGACCTAACTTCGCAAAATTAAATTGCAAAACAGGATAGGATTCAAAAGCATATTCCGTTGATTCACCGATATATAAATCTTTAAATAATTCCTTATTCCCTTCAAATATTTCTTTTAAGGTTGCAATCAACAGCGACTTCCCAAAACGTCTCGGACGAGATAAAAAATACAACTTCCCTTTCTTAATAAGATTATAAATCCTTTTTGTCTTATCAACATACAATAAATCCTCATTAATAATCTCCGAAAAATCCTGTCTGCCTAATGATAATTCTTTCATCTTCCAAAGATAAACATTTTAAAGATGAATACAGCCTGCGCCATATTGATAAATCAATGATTTTAATGTACCGCTTAATACACAAAAGCGAAACATCTCAAACTCATAATCTGTCTGCTGTCCAATCCACAAGTCTTTGAATATCCTTCTTCCCTTCAAACAAGTGCCGAAACGTAGAAATCAACAACGACTTCCCAAAACGCCTTGGGCGAGATAGAAAATAAAGTTTACCTTGTTCGATAAGATTATAAACCCTATCTGTTTTATCCACGTAGAGTAAATCCTCATTGATAATTTCCGAAAAATCTTGTCTGCCTAATGGTAATTTTTTCATACTCCAAAGATAAATATTTTACAGCTTAAAAATAGGCTGCTCAAAACGGATAAGCAATATTTTCACTTCACTTCTTCTTATACAAAATTAAACTGCAAAACAGGATAACTTTCAAACCCATAATCGGTTGATTTACCAAAATATAAATCTTCAAACAACTCTTGCTTTCTCTTAAACAATCATAGAAATCAGCAATCATTTACCAAAACGATTCTGTTGTTACATTACATGGTACAAAAGTGTAATGTACTTCTCCTTTTATTCTTGGTGGTTCTCTTTTTTCTTTTCCTATACATTTCCGCTGTGCTGAGCCAGTAGGAATTATTTTTAAATTTTCAATATCGAAAAACCGATAATAATAACGTACATAAGAACTAAAAGTTTCAACTTTAATCTCACCATCTTTGATTATATAATAACCATAATAGCCATAATTAAAATTATTCAATTCTTCAAAAGTTGGGTAACTACAATAACTACAACTGAAATAAACTTTTCCATTTCCAAAAAACCTAATAAATTGATATTCGGCACTATCGCCTTCAGTTTGTGTCATATAAACCCCACTTACTTTTACTAAATTGGTATCAATATTTAAACCTTCTTTTTTCAAAAGTTTAAAGTTGTAATTCTTTTTTGTAGGATAACAATTAGTATAACATTCTTGACCTAATAGAGTATGATTGGTACTAATAAATAGTATGATTATTAAAATATACTTCATGATATTTTGTTTTATAAACCACCACTTATTGTGACTTCAAATTCATTTTTACTCCGAGCAGGTTTAAAATGATGAAAAGGTTGAGGTAAATTATCGTGTATGAGATTTTGAGACCAAAAATTCATAGGTGTTAATTTACCAAAATATAAATCTTCAAACAACTCTTGCTTTCTCTCAAACAATCATA
>Ga0209712_10003050_pt1 | contig 13669 bp, 7 predicted proteins | sample ArcOceMetagenome_FD_187443 | JGI IMG/M metagenome (GOLD analysis project Ga0209712, IMG submission 187443) | Marine eukaryotic phytoplankton communities from Arctic Ocean - Arctic Ocean - Greenland ARC118M Metagenome (SPAdes) (version 2) | ecosystem: Environmental > Aquatic > Marine > Oceanic...
TTATACAATGGCATCGAAGAATATATGAGGTTTTACAATCACGAAAGAAGTCATCAATCTATTGATTATCAAAAACCGGCAGAGGTCTTTTATGGCAAAAAAATCAAATTTGAAAAAACTAAATATATAACTCCTGTGGTTTAATAATGGGGGTAAGCATAATAGTTTAGTCTCTAACCGAGATTATTATAAAAAAGATATTAAGGCGTGTGTTAATTGTAAAACCCCATCTACCTTAGGATAGAGGGGTTTTATTTTACTAAAAGAAATAGTGTTTCATAGTGTGAGGGGAGTCCAATAAATTGGATTCTTCTGTTTTTGATGAAATTACTTTTGCTTAAACTTCTTTTTCATTAGTACTTCAAATGAATTTTTATCTTCAATGAACTCTATACTTGCTCCCATTGATTCCGCTCTTTGTCGCATTCCTTTTATTCCCTTTCCAGTAGAATTTTCTGCAGTAATTCGTTCCTCAAAACTATTTCTGATTTTCATTACATACCTTTCGGTTGTTTTTGTAAATAAAATCCTAACCTCAAGTGGCTTGGTATGTTTGATAATATTGGAAATAGCCTCCTTAAAAATCAAAAGTAAATTTCGACGGTAAATAAATTCTAACCTCGCTCTTTTGTTTAAACCTTTCCAAGTATGTTTTACCGGGATATTTTTTGCTCTTAATACATCATCAAGGTAATCTTCCATCTTGAAATATAAATTTTCGGCTTCGCTATAATTTTCATCTAATGACCAAATCACATCCTCTACATGTTCAATAGCCTGATTGCTTATTTTTTGTATACGGAGGAAGTCTGACGTTGTATCCCCTTGATTGGAGATATTCGATTCTTTAGCAATGATTCGAATATTATTGAGTGAGTTGCTGACTTCATCATGAAGGTCACTTGCCATTCGATTCCGCAATAGGCCTATTTTATGTTTGTGTATATGTTTATACCGTAGAAAAAAAGTAAGACTTAACAATACACTTGCAAGTGCTATACCTTTAAACCAAATAATTCTGTCGATTGATTTTTTGACAATAATTGGAATCTCAAAAACAAAATCATTTTCTACGCCATTGGAATTCTTGGATTTTAATTTAAATAAATATTCACCTTCAGGTAGATTGGAATAGTTAACAGAATTGATGGTATTATATGGAAGCCAATTTTTGTCGAAACCTTCTAAGTAATGAGAAAATGTATTTTTTAAAGGACTAGAAAAATTGCTATTAATAAATTGAATTACTAGAAATAGTTCTTTTGGGTTTAAATATATTGGTTTTACATTATTAGGATTGAGAAAAATTGATTTTAATTTGCCTGTGGAAAAATCATATTTTTTATAGAGAAAAACGAAATGCGGATGTTCAATGGGAGCATGTTCTTCTACTGGTGAAGTAATTTCCACTTTTATCAAACCAATATTAGTAGCTACCCAAATTAATCCATCTTCTGTTTTTTCGAAGTCAAATTTCCGTAAGTCTTTGATATAATTTGTTTTGACTTGCAAGTCCAACTCTTTAAAAAAGGATGGCAACCAATGATTCTCAGTAGTAAGATCTTCTATCTTTCCTAAACTATCGATCTTGAAATATCGATCATTCAAATGATCCTCGATGATAATCTCATTTTTTTTAGTTTTAAAAAGATTAGACATTTTACTTATTTCTTGCAAACCAAAAAGTGGAGAGGTGAATTCTTTCAATTCAAAAAGTAAACGGCCTGAAGCATTTAAACTTATCAAAGATTGATTTGATAATGCATATAGATTGTTTTTATTATCACTTAATATTTTAGTTATTGAATTAAATCTTTCGGGAAAATATTGTTTTACTTCTTCATTGATTATTTGACAAATGATTCCATTATTGACAATCCACATCTTTCCATTTGGAGAAGAAGCCAATAAAGTATTGGAAATTGTATCTGATTTTAAAGGTGGGTATTCAAGATTTCCTTGATTAAAATATAATTTATTAACGCCGTTAAAAGGGTTTATTTTATTAATGCCATTAATAGACCCGATCCATGAATAACCATTATTCCCGATTTCAAAAGAATTGACTTTTTCTGCATTTAATGTAAGTGGGGGAGGTGAAGTACTATTGGTTAAGTTGAAATTATACCCATCGTATATATGGACGCCGTTATGAGTTCCGATCAGTAATAAGCCAATATTATATTTAGTAATAGATGTAATATAATTGCTAGATAACCCATCGTGATCAGTATAAATATGGACTACCTCATATGAGGTTTGGCAAATAGTAGATGTGTGAAAGCTAAATAAAAATAAAAAAGAAAGGATGGATTGTAGTAATTGTTTAAACATTGATGTGTTATTGTTTTATTCCTAATTCTATCTTTAATCTTGCTCTCTAAATATTTTTTAATGACTTGTGATTTCGATTTTACTTGTAGTTTTTTATAAATATTTTTTGTGTGATTTCGAATACCATCCAAGGAAATTCCTATTTGGTCAGCTACTTTTTGAAAAGATAATCCATTGACTAAGGAACGAATAACTTGAGATTATTTGTTGGTTAGATTATTTTTTCCTGATTTGGTTTCATTGCCGTTGTGAAAATAACTTAATACTCTTCTTACCACTTTAGGAGAAAGGGTAGAACCGCCTTTTTCCTTTACCCTAATAATCTGCTCTTCTAATTCTGAAAAACTTAGATCCTTCCGTAAGTAGCCTATTTAACCAGTACGAATGGCATTAAAAATCTTGTCAGGATCTTGGTGAACAGCTAATATAATAATATCCAAACCTGGATTTAATTTATTAATACCTTGTATTCCTGGTAAACCGATATCTAGAAGCAAATATGTCAACTTGAGAATTATTATTGTAATTGCGTAAAAAATTTTTAACGCTTTCAACTGCAAGTGTACAGTTTAAATTCAGAGACTGATCCATGATTTTTTTCAATCTGTCCCTTAAGTCTAGATTGTCTTCGGCTATTGCTACATTAATCCCTTTTTTAGTTTTAATATAATCTGAGGAAGTTGTAGAGGGATTTGAATCTTTATCGTTTTGCAAAATAGTATATGGATTTTGGTAGATAAATAAAAACAGTTAGTCTTCTTTGATTTTTAGCTAGTTGTAATTTTCTGTATTAAATCATCATATTTATTATCATACTAATATATGCATTAAAATATAAAATACAAAATGTATTACTCTATACATCCCTTTTGCCAGTCGCAATGCTAACGATGACTCGGTGAGATAGTGTTTCCTATCCTCATTGTCTCTGTGCACTAAATGTGACAACGATATTAATTAGAATATGTTAAAGTAGGGTTTATTTATAAGTAGGCAGATACTCTAAAAAATAATATTTTAAATTTTTGTTCCTTTGGGAAGAATTTATTTTAAAAAATTCACAACTACTTAGGAGTCAGGAACTAGAAGTTTCTTGTTTTAATTACTTCTTGTTTTTCCAATTAAAACTTGCTATTATTTCAAAAGATGGGAGATACAAAAAGCGCCTGACCCCTGGCCGCTAGTGCAGCGACTAACCTGACTTCTGATTCCTAAGTAGTTTCAAAAGTTTAATTAATTTCATGACTCAGAAAAAAATATTAACCATAGGCATTCTGGCACATGTCGATGCAGGAAAAACTTCTTTGACGGAATGCTTACTCCATACTTCGGGGACCACGATGCATCGGGGAAGTGTAGACAAAGGTTCTGCGATTACCGATGGTTTGGCAATGGAAAAGAGTAGAGGCATTTCTATCAAAACGGCCACCGTTGATTTTGTGTGGCAGGATATGCAGATTAATATCGTAGACACGCCTGGGCATATTGATTTTTCGGCAGAAGTGGATCGAGCGTTGTCTGTTTTGGATTTGGTTATTTTAGTCATATCTGGGATGGAAGGGGTGCAAGCGCATACCTTAAATTTGTGGGAAAGTATTCAGGAAAGACAATTACCGGTTTTGTTTTTTATCAATAAAATAGATCGGGCAGGCGCAGATTTAGAACAAGTTTTTAATGACCTTGAAAAAGATCTGGGCGCGAAATTATTTGCCCTAAATTATGGAGATATAAACGAACCCGAGGCTCCAGCAGTAATTGAATTTACCAAACTGCAACCCTACCTTACTTCGCCTATTTTGGAAAAATCTTTTGAGAATTTAGCGGAATTAGATATGCCATTTTTAGAAGATTATTTGCAGGGAAGCATTGGCGATTTATCACTAGTTTTGGAAAAAGCAAAAGTTCAAATTCAAGCTCAAAAAATGGTTGGTTTGTTATTTGGAAGTGCTAAAATGGATTTAGGAATTGAAGCCTTATTAAATCAACTGACCACTTTATTTACAACTAAAATCATTCCTTCTGCAGATCCTTCAGCAAAAGTTTTCAAGGTAGAATATGATGCTAAATTAGGTCGTTTAGCTTATGTGAAATTATATGGAGGGCAGCTAAAAAATAAAGATACCATTTGGTCTCATCAGTTGGAAAAGGAAATTAAAATCAATCAAATATTTCAAGGGAACTTAGGCAAGTTGGAACAAGTCGAAGTACTTGCTGCGGGTGAAATTGGGGTGATGACGACTTCTGATTTAGTCTTGGCTGGAGATGTTTTGGGAAAGGAAAAATTGGAAGATGATTTTAATAAAATAGGTCAAGCAGTATTGAGTGTGCAAGCTGTCGCCGTAGCAGAAAAAGATTACCAAAAATTGGGGGAAGCTTTGGAAATATTAAATATAGAAGATCCGCAATTAGATTTTCAATGGTATAAAAAAGAACATGAATTTCACTTAAAAATACTCGGGCCAATTCAAACGGAAGTACTCAAAGATAGTCTGGATAATCGCTTTGGAATCGCTGCTAATTTCTTGCCTCCAAAAGTTATTTACCAAGAAACTCCGAAGCAGTCAGCGGAAGGTTATGTGCGATATTGGATGCCAAAACCTTGTTGGGCGATTATGACTTTTTTGATAGAACCTGCTCCGCTAGGAAGTGGGGTAACTTTCTCCTCCAAGGTGCGAACAAGTGACATCAGTGTCAAATATCAAAATGAAGTTAAGCGGGCTATTCCTTGGTCTTTGCGACAAGGGATCAAAGGTTGGGAAGTGACGGACCTTAAGATTACTTTAATCGAAGGTTCGGAGCATAATATTCATTCCAATCCGGGTGACTTTTTGTTGGCAACTCCAATGGGTATATTACGAGGTTTGGAGTTGACAGAGACAGAACTTTTGGAGCCGATGTATGCTTTTCAAATTAAAGCGAATCAAGAGTTGTTGGGCGCTATCGCAGGTGATTTGAATCAAATGAATGCTCAAATAAATTCGCCAACTTTCGATGTTGACTTTTTTATTTTGACAGGTAGAGTTCCCGTAGGAAAAGCGATGAGTTACGGGATTAAATTTAGTGCGACTACTTCGGGTAAAGGGCGGTTAAAGTTGACGGCGGATGGTTACGAAAAGACGACGATAAGTGAGGAGAAGATTCGTACTTATAAAGGGGTTTCTCCTTTGGATGAGGCGCAATGGATCTTGCATAATCGGGGAGCTTTTAAGGCGGATGAGCAGAGGAGGTAGGTTCGCGCTCAATGCCATTAAATTAAAGAAAAATGGTGATTATTATTTTTTGAGAAACGGAACCAACTCACAAGGTGACTTCGAGTCACCTTGTGAATAATGTAACCTCAGATCTTTCCTTATATAGAGATCATTCTCACCCTATAAAATACCTTCATTGCATCCTTCTATTTTGCCAAAAAGGGAAGGTTTTTTCATGTTTTAATAAAAATTTTTAGGCTCCAATAGTAAAAATGATAAATAATTGTTTGAATTAATTGAGTATTCTAAAATTTTGTAATTCGCCTTTTTTCCTCCTAAAGGTTTTATGATTTCCATTTATTGGTATTTTTATCTTCATTGAACCAATAATTCCACCAATCAAGGCACCAGGAATTGCTAATAGGATACCTGTTCCAATAGCTTTTTCTTCTGCAGTACGACAAAAAATATCAAAAGAGCCAGGATTATCAATACAATCATCATCTCCAGCAGACAAACCTATTCCTCCGCCAATAGCAAAGCCAGTTAACGCTCCATATAATATGTTCCTTCCTACATTTCCTTTTTTTCTGAATTTAATTGTTTGGATATTCTGGTAGTTTATGCTTACAGTATTAGCTTTCGGATATTTCGATAAAATAATCATACTGTCGCCAACTTCTCTCAGACATCCTCTAAAATTCCTAGAATTATTTAAAGTAGTTATCCATATTTCATGAGACTTTTTAGCTTGGGTCTTTTTCTTTATTTTTTCGCCAACGACATTTATATTATCTAGGCCATTTTGATTAATCAAAGAAGGGTTGTCATAGACATCCATATATCCGCCGATGGAAATCAATTGCTCTAGGCCACTCAGGTTTATTAACGAAGCATTTTTCCAAACTTTTAAATAGCCTCCTATTGCAGTAAGATTTTTCAACCCATTCAAGTTCGTTAAATAAATATTGTTAGAAATATTCATATCTCCATCAATCAAATTTACCTGGTCTATTCCACTTAGGCTCTTTAGTGATTCATTTTGTGAGACTTGCAAAAATCCATTAATAACAGTTAGATTCTCTAGGCCTTTGAGGCTGGTAAGGGAAGCATTGTTATAAACCGAAAAGTTTCCTTCAATGGTATTCAAGTTTTTTAAACCGCTCAGGTTAGGAAGAATATTATTGTTCATCAATTTAAAATTTCCTTTAATGGAAGTTAACCTTCCCAAACTATTAAGACTTTTTAGCTTAGGATTAAAGTTTACTATTAGCTGTTGGTTGATGGTGGTCAGATTGTCCAGTCCACTAAAACTTGTTAATGATTTATTTTTCATAACCTTCATTGATCCACCAAGAGAAGTTAGATTTTCCAAGCCTTTGAGGCTAGTCAGGGAAGCATTGTTAAAAACCGAAAAGTTTCCTTCAATGGTATTCAAGTTTTTCAAGCCACTTATAGAAGTTAGGTTTGCATTACTATTCAAAGCCAAGTGTCCCTTAATCTTTATAATTTGATTTAAACCATCCAGATTAGTAATATCTCGAGCAATACTGTTTTTAATTTCTACATCTTTTAATATTAGTTTACAACCTGGATAATTGTTTGGGAAATTATCGATTTGCTCTTGAGTACTAAAAATAATTCCGTTTGGTAAGCAGTCTTGTGCTGTGGTTTTGTTAAGGAAAGAAAGAATTAAAAAGAGTAGGAGTGCAAGGTTATTTTTCATTTTTTTGATTTAAAAAGTGATTTAAAAAGATATGGATTCTCTTTCTCTCCGAAAAAAGAGATATTTTCTTTACCACATACTTGTTGTTAGTATTTATCGCTGCAATTAATGGGTATGTATTATTGTTTTCTTAAAAAATACTCCTTCCCATTTAAATCTGCTAAATAAACTATCCCCTTTCCTCTACTAACAACTAATTTCCAAATAGGAAAATTCAAAAAATTATTAATAAAATCCCCGGTTGTATCTTTCTCGATTTGAATACAATCATGATAAATACTATTATTTATTGATAATGAATCATAAACCGTTTGGGTACTTTCAAAGGAGTCCGAAGGAATTAGTCCTGGTTCAATTTCAACGTGAGTATAAGAAAGATAACCTATGGATTCTTTAGAGGCAAGAGTGAAACTTATTCTTTTATCTGTGGTTTGTCCATTAGTATCAATTTCAAAAAAACGTATCATTAGGTCAATGATTCCTAATTCATCACAGGTATAATTAAATCTAGCGGAAGTAGGATGACATCCATATCCACCGTTTAGAATAGGAGGATTAGCAGAGGCTGTATATGGCTCTGTAATATGTGAATCAAAGCGTATAAAGTTTATTTCATCATTGTCATTTGAAATAAACTTAATAGAGTCCTGTTCATTTATTTTTTTCCAGAAATCGAAGTCATAAGTGAATCCATCACAATCTATTCTATCGTCATTGCTATTGTTTCCTATTTCAATATCTTCACAACCTGTAAAAATGATAATTAGAAACATTAAATGCAGCAAATTACTTTTCATGATAATTTAAGTTTTTAGTTAAATATTTAAAATACTATTCGGGCATCATTTAAAATATAAAAGTCACCACTCTCCAAAATCAAAAAAAAGTAATTTGAAAAATGGTGACTTTTATAACATTAAATTATTCCTTCACACCGCAAGTCAAATCTACAGACTCAATGAATTCTGTACTGATTCTAGCCGCAGCTCCATCTGGTAACTCTACAGTATAATCGCTCCAGTCTGCTCGACCATCTGCTTTGTAATAATCGGTGGATACGATTTGAGCACCACTACCTAAAGCAGCATCACGTCTTTGAGTTTCTCCACTTCGCGCTTCCAAAGTATTGGCATCAGCTCTAGTTCTTACGATATAACCTTCACCTACCAATGTTTTGATAGAAGCTTCATTTGCTACAGGATCATCTTTTTTTACAAAAGCAGTTTCTGGATTTCCTGCGTCAGAAAAAACAAACATCGCTCGGTTTTCCAAAGTAGCGTGCCCATCTAAATACGCTGCTTTCATATCATCGTTAGTTGATAAAATGAGCATAACTTTTCCACGGGCATCTCCCAATGTAGGCCAATCATTTGCTAATACCGCTTCGTTAACAGAAGCATGAGTACCGCGTAAATCATCAGGAGTCATCACTCCTGTAAGGTCGATTCCAAACACATCCTTGATTTCTTGATCAATCGATTCTATAGCTGTTTTGTCAAAAGGAATAGTTACGGTAAATGGATCACCTAACAATGCATTTGGGCTATCTTCTTTGGTCTCTACCATAATAGAAATTGGCACATGTTTAGGATTACTTGCTGACCAATTTTTGACAGTAGTTATGGCATCCTTGAAAGTTAAGTAATGAGTGTTGTAGTCCAAATCTGGAAAATGCATTATTTTCAATCCTGGTTCTAGCAATTTTGGTTCACTAGATTCTGGATCTTCCATCACGGAACCATTGCCAATTCGGTAATAAAATAAACCACCGTTAGGGTCATTGTAAACATCTAATTCGATGCTTCGAATACCATAAGTGGAAAATTGTTCATCCAAGGATGCATGATCATAATCCCAAACAAGTGGCGTAAATCCAGGAGGCAATTGGTTTAAATTATCGAAAAGGTATTGCAAAATCGGCGCATACGTACGTTGTCGGTAACTATTATGGCTACCAATTACTTGTAGTTGGTTAATTTTTAATTCTTCTACTTTTTCCTCACAAGAGAGCTCTGGAATGTTAGTATCAGTATCAGTATCATTGTCATTTTCACAAGAGGCCAATAATAAGATAGTAAAGGATAATAGGAATAAAAATTTCAAATAATTTTTCATTTTTTTGATTTTAAAGTGATAATGGAATAATTTTAAAACTGTAATAATTGCTTTTTAAGAAGCAATTGGAAATTTGGTTTTTTAGAGATATTGTGTTGAAATTAGTTACTGGTTAAAACACCTCTTATTCCGAGGCGGATGTAATAGGCTCCCCAAAGTCCACTCTCCTTGTTCTCCGCAAAATTGAAAGTATGTTCGTTCGTCATATATCCAAATCCACAATCAACTCCGCCATTCCCTATTCTTTTTAGTTTCAGATTCACGGAATAATTACTAGTAAATTGGTTCATAGCAATTCCATCAGAATAAGTAACTCCCTTGGCTCTTGCCTGAATATCAGCCTTCCATGTAATTACATGGAACATTTCTAAATGAGCCTTTAATCGTAAAACTCTTACATAAGTACCTGCGTAATCAGTTTTGCCAAGCTTATTAAATCGCCAAGGTAGAATTGCGTTTGCTTCCACAACTGACTTAATTCTTTTGCCTTTATAATTCCATTGAGCATATACATAAAATGCATTATAATAGTGCTCAGGAATCTGATCCAATTCTGCGATGTTATTTTCTCGGTAAGATTTATAATCTATATTAGATTCTTTGGGGGCATATACTCTGTCTTGAAGTCCAAATGAAGACAAGACTGGGCCCAAATAAAATGTATGCCTTTTCGTGTTTTTTCTATAAAGAAGTCCTATCGCTGCATGAAAGTAATCTTGTGCCCAATTGTTAGTGATCGTAATTTTTCCTGTGCTATTTACTCCCATTCGTGCTCCAAGGACAAAGGTTATATTTTTCATATTACTCATGTAGTGAAAGTCTAAACCATATCGACCTTGAATATTGAATTTGGTTGGATTAATTAACCTGAATATATCTGTTCCTGCTACAATAACATGTCGGGGTGGCGTGTACTTGATCGTAGAATCTTGTATTGCATTTACGATTGGGTGAGTGGTTCCGATTCCTTCTTTTTGAGCTTGTAAAAAATTTACTGAAGTGATCAATAAAAAAAGGATATATAATATGTAGTTTTTCATAATTGTTTATTTAGATTGTAATTAAGTTTGTTTTTATTGATAATTCAAATCTACACCTCATCAGAGTTTTAACATTACAGAAATGTTCTCTCCTCCTACAAAAATGTTTTTTTAGGAAAAAGACATTTACACTTTTGTTCAATTAATTTAAACATACAGTTCGTAATAATTTGATAGTCAGTAGGTTATGTGTTCAATTATAAAAATCTAGATCTTTTTTTAAAAGAAGCCAAAATGAAAATTTTTAAATATTATATCTTTTTAATGCTCTTTTTGGCTATTCCAATGAGTTGTCTTGCGAATCAAATTCCTGCTTTACAACTGGATACCATAATGACTTATCGAGATATTTCCGCTAATCATGCAGAATACTGGATCACTCAAGAAGATAGTTTGGATATTAATTTCATCTTGAAAAATGAATCTTCTCTCAATTTTAAACCTGTGGGAAATGGGCTGCCAAATACCAAAGAAATCTTTTGGTGTAAGTGGCAAGTTCAAAATATGATAAAGAATCCTTCCGTAATTAAAAACTGGATCTTGGATATTGGAAAAGCAGATATTGGGGAGGTGTTTTTTATTGATACTTCCGGTAGAATTATTAATCATCAATTTTTTGGTGAGCTTATGCCTATGTCTCTTAAAAGCTTGAGTAAAAAGCATGTCGTAGAACGTATCCCATTTTCTTTGCCAACTAACGAGGTAATAACAATCTATATTAAACTTCAACGAATATCTGGTTTCCCTCCTCAATTGAAATTAGAAATTCATCAATTAGATTTTTATAAGAGAGATAATTATCTGAATAAATCCGCTTTTCGTTGGATGTTTTTTGGGTTGTTGTTTACCTTATCCTTGATTGGAATAGGGGTATTTGGCGTAACTAAGGATAAAGCTTTTTTATATTATGGTCTTTTTCTTTTTGGAATGAGTGGATATATGATTGATGCTTTTTTGAATGTATATGGAAATATGTCTCCAATGAGGGAACATCCAATATTGGTTATGTATGTGGTTTATTTTTTGGTAACAATAATGAATGTTTTCCATATCAATTTTATCAGGGCATATATCAAGTCAGGTGTAAATTTTCCAAAATGGGATAAAGTAGCTCATTACGTGATGTGGATTAATGTTGCTTTTGGAGTGATAGCTTGGGGAGTTTATTTTATAACAACGGATGAGTTTTTTACAGACAAGATTATCATTCCTGTAATTATTGCTACTTATCTTTTTATTTTTACGATCATCATTCCTATTATTTGGTATAGAAAATGGACCGTAGAAAATTTACTGATTTTTGCTTCCGTTACTTTATTTATCACCGCCATCTTAATCAATACTATTTCGATTTTCCAAGGCACTAATTTAAAAATACCAGAGACCCAAGTTATTCTCTCTTTGGTCATCCTAGTTTTCTCGATCGGGTCAATGATGGGATTAGCTTATCGTTCTCATCAACATCAAAAAGAAAAACTAAGTATCCAACGGGTTAAGGATTTAAGTGAATTTAAAACTAAATTTTATCAAAATATCACCCATGAATTCCGCACGCCATTAACTATCATTAAAGGTGTGACTAATCAAATAACATCCGAGACTGTAGTTAATCGATTTCCAGAATTAGGTAGGAAACTGGAAATGGTAAACAGAAATGCGGACAACTTATTATCATTGGTCAATCGACTTTTGAAATTGTCTGAATTAGAATCTGGGGAGATGAAGTTAGATTATAAAAATGGAGACATTATTATGTATCTAAAATATTTAGTAGAATCGATTGAGACTTTTGCCGAGAGTAAAAATATTCAACTTCAGTTTTTAACAAAAATGGAAACCTTGAATATTGATTATGACGAGGAAAAAATCAGACAAATTTTATACAACTTAATCTCCAATGCCATTAAGTTTTCCGACAGGAATTCCAAAGTTAAAGTAATAGTTGAAAGTGTCCTTTCTAATAATTTACCGCATGTATTAATTCAAGTAAAAGATGAAGGTAAAGGGATTTCACAAAAAGATATAGCACTAATTTTTGATCGTTTTTTTCATGGAGAACAACCTGATAACTTTCACCAAGGTTCAGGAATTGGATTAGCACTAACTAAAGAATTAATTATTTTGATGAATGGGGAAATCGTTATAGAAAGCAAAGAAGGTATCGGGACGCTGGTGAAATTATTTCTTCCAATTACAAATGGGGTAGAAGCCAAACATGAAAATATAATTACACCATCGTTGGAAGAATTTAATTATGAAAATACTCCAAATCTAGCTCATCGCAAAAATGAATCTTTTATAAAAAATGACCAAGCACCGCTGATACTTTTAATAGAGGATAATTGGGATGTATTAGAATATTTGAAAAGTATCTTAGAAAATAATTACCAAATTGAAGTGGCGAGAGATGGTCAAGAAGGTATCGAAATTGCAACTGAGAAAATTCCAGATTTAATTATCAGCGATGTGGTTATGCCAAAAATGAATGGATACCAAGTATTGGAATTTATCAAAGAAGATGAAAAAACGAGCCACATCCCTTTTATTTTACTGACTGCAAAAGTTGCGCAACAGGATAAATTAGATGGTTTGACGCTTGGAGCAGATGCTTATTTAACTAAGCCATTTGATAAAGAAGAATTAGAACTTAGGATTAGAAATTTACTAGCAGCTAGAAAAGTACTGCAAGAAAAGTTGGCTCAATCCAACAAAACAAGAACTAATGATTTGTCAGAATTAAATGAAAAGGATCAACAATTCTTAACCAAGCTAACTGACTTTATTGAACAGCATATTTCAGAGGATGATTTAGATGTGGTGCGATTACAAAGAGCTGTAAAGATGAGTCGAACACAATTGCATAATAAATTGAAAGCGCTGACTGGTTTATCAGCCACTAAATTTCGAAAGAAAATTAGAATGGAAATAGCCTACAAAATGGTGAAAGAAAAAACTAAAACCATTTCTGAAATTGCTTATGATGTAGGCTATAAATATCCAAGTCATTTTTCCAACGATTTTAAAATAACTTTTGGAATGACTCCGAGTGAGGTATAATTAGGAGAGATGCTTCTGCTACGAATTAATTCTTTTACTCTGAGTGTTAAAACTAAAAGCCACTAACCTTTAGCATTAGCGGCTTTTAGTTTATTAATAAGCTGACACTTACTGTATATTCTAAATCTGTCATTTAAACTTGTCTTTGTAATAGGAAGATTACTAAAATAGTTTTTTGCAAAATTATTTTACGACTAAGTTAATGA
>Ga0209712_10003053_pt1 | contig 13661 bp, 13 predicted proteins | sample ArcOceMetagenome_FD_187443 | JGI IMG/M metagenome (GOLD analysis project Ga0209712, IMG submission 187443) | Marine eukaryotic phytoplankton communities from Arctic Ocean - Arctic Ocean - Greenland ARC118M Metagenome (SPAdes) (version 2) | ecosystem: Environmental > Aquatic > Marine > Oceanic...
GCCAATGATTCCAATACGTCATCTTTATTGTTCCTGTCTTTCTCTTCTTTCCTCTTTCACTTTGTCTTTGATCTCCCAACTGAACTGGTAGTACGAACTGGGGCCCGAATATGGAAGATAGTAACGAGGCACTAGTACGGTATTGTAGAAGATATTGGTAGGCATGCTCCAGAAGGGCTTAAGTAAAACATAACGGTTACATTCTAGCCATTATCGAAATTCCCCCGTTATGTTTGTTTTTTGTTTTGTGTGGGGATGATGGATGATGGATGGCGAATGGCGGCGGGCGGCAGTTGTGCGTTTTTGAATTTTGAATGGAAGGAAAAAGGCCGGTCAATCCATAAGTAAAGTGGCATCGACAGTCTGATTCCCGCAAGATCGGAACACTACTAATTACTTTTATCTTTTATTGATAGAAAAGGAAGGGTCAATCAAGTTGGAACGATGTGGGCAACAATTGGCAATCGGAGTGCACCACCACCACAAGTACGAGCCCTTTATAAACTATCCGTCAAGCCACCAAGCAAACTTGCAAGGTTCACTTTACGTTTGTCATTCAAGGCGATTATATCCACGTAATCAAAATGGTTAAAACAGCTGTCAGCAGGACGAGGCTTCTTTTTGGTGCTGCTGGGACTGTCGTCGTTGCCATCGCATTGTTTTCTCAGTTCTACGATGTGCTCAAATTTCAGGACTGTACCAGGGGTAGTTCTAGTACCGTTACTACTACTACTACTACTTCTCATGGCTCCTCTAGTAACTCTGCACTAGAGGAAGATTCATCTTCTTTGACGGCTTTAACTACTTTCTCAGCAGGGGGGGCAACTGGAGATCTGTTTTCAGGGGCAAAGATTCGAACCTTTGAAGGAACACGCAATATTGTAGACTCTGCTGTCCGAAAAGGGAATATGAATATATTCCCATTTCAAAATGAAGTGAAGGATCCTGGATACTGTAACCAATGGGCCGTTGTCACCACCATTAATGAGCCTTCTGAGTCAATCCTTCGGTTTGCCGATATACCAAAGTGGTGTTTTGTGATTGTTGGCGATAACAAAACTCCCGACAAGTCCTACGAAGCTCTTGCCGCAAAAGATAACGTGTTTTATCTTTCTTCCTTATATCAGAAAGATCACCTACTTGATAATGCATTTGTGAAGAAAATGCCATTTAACAGCTTTGCACGCAAAAATATTGGGTTTCTGTTTGCAATCCAGTTTGGTGCAAAAGTTATATTTGACTTTGATGACGATAACTTGCTCACTACATTGGAAGATGGCTTGACAGTTCCACCACCATTTTTGTGGAAGGAGGAAGATGAAAACGGTTTCGTCATGGATGGAAGTATGTTCGTTCGTTTTCTTGTTGCTGAGAACACTGCATCCTCTTCGTCTAACCAACTTGCTTTCAACCCATATCCTCATATGGGCCCAAGCCAACCCACTTCTTGGCCGCGTGGTTTTCCCATTGACAAACTTCAGCATGACTTTAATCAAGCACCTGCAAAACTTGATGTTGGTGATATCCCGTATGCTTCAGTGGGAGTGATCCAGTCGGTATGTGATGGCGACCCTGACAATGATGCCATTTATAGATTGACACACCCAACAAGCTCTACGTCTTTCACCTTTGAGCGCAATCCGCAGTCAATGTCACTCCTGATCCCTCAGAAAGGATATTCACCATACAACGCCCAAGCTACAACTCATCTCTATGCTTCATTGTGGGGTCTCTATCTCCCCATATCAGTCCCAGGACGCGTCACTGATATCTGGAGAAGCTATATAACTCAGCGGATTATGAAGATGTTGGACTACACCTCGTCTATACGCCACCAATTGTGTTTCACGATCGCAGCTCACACAACTATCTTGCTGACTTTCAAGCAGAGTCTGACTTGTATCTGAAGACTTCAAAGCTTCTTCAATTTTTGGACGATTGGGAGAGTTCTGCTGTTACACTCCCTGAGCGGATATATAGCTTATGGATTGGTTTGTACGAACATGATTACATTGGAATTACAGATGTATATGCAGTCAAAGAGTGGTTAATTACACTGTCAGATATCGGCTACAAATTTCCGACTCCACCAAAGAGTAAAAGTGAGAGTACCTTGGGCTCTTCACCTGCAAGAGTGCAACCATCTTTGAATGGTCAGCCATACCGCGCGAAGCCGTATTACAATGTCAATCATGAAGGGAAGACTTATGCAGAAATGGGACAGCACGACGACGAAAATGGGTGGAATAAATGGTTGTCGACACTTGATATTGATAAGAGACCAACGCAGGACGCAGTAATAAAATTGATTATGATGACGATGGATGAATGGCCCCTTCTACAAAGCTGGACAATGGTAAGAGTACTAGTATGATGACGATATCAGCCGCCATGCCCCCCTTTATTGTAATTAATGCTCACGCTATTGCTGCTGCTGCTTCTATCTTTGGTCCTCACCACAAAGTTTCATGGTGAATTGCTGGGCTTTGAGAACCTGTACATTATTGACGGCAGCAAGGATCCTCGATGCATATCTTTCTTGAGGTACGCGAGGGACACTCTGGGGGCAAATGTACTCTTCTCAACAGCAAACTTGAATGAATTAAGACTTATGTTGGGGCAGATTGGAAATGATATTGGACCCTCTTCTGATTTTATTCTCAAAGTCGACACGGATGAATTTCTGCAGGTTTACAATAACGAGGAAGGAGCTCTCAGCACTTCTCTTGTCCATGATTATTTGAAAGGGTTTGCAACAAATAGCGCACATGCTCTTCGACGAACAGGTGGAAACTACGGAAACTTTCACGTAGGCTATGCGCAAGGCTCTTTCCCTTCGAGAGAGGTATGCGCCAACGGCACAGTAGATGCAAGTGTTACTGCCTTCCCTCTCCGTCAAGTCCAAGAACTTATTGGAGCTGCAGCAGTGTACAAAACTGTTTATAATTCAAATAGAGTTTTTGAGACTGGAATAAATCTTGGTGGGCATAATCAGGCACGTGAGAAGGGCGTGCAAAGTGATGTGGGTGTCTTTCATTTTCATACGAGATGCTTTCACCACGAAGTAGAGAATACGAAGAAAGCCGTCACCAGTCACAACTACATCAGCGCCACGGACAGCAATGAAGAAGCGTTAACAAAGATGATTGATCTCCTTGGTGGGAGCAAAGAAGATCTCTGCAATGGTGGTGAGTTTTCCAGCTTTCCCAGCTCTCATAAAGTCATATTTTATGCAAAAGCCCTCCTGTGCCCAATACAAACTGAAGAACAGTTTTGGGCGGAACTCCCAGAGGTGGGACTGCACAATAATGAGTTCCGGGATTTCCTTCAAATGGTTGAAGGAAAGTATACAGTTTTTAAGGCGCACTACTAGTTAGTGTATTAAAATACCTAGTAAATTAATCATCCAATCGGAGCCTACATGTTATCACCCACGTGAAACCTATTTGTAAAAATGAGGATCATTTTGTTCATTAAACGATCGTTTCAGTGATTGGTACATATCTATCTATCGACCCGCTTGATCTAACACACCAAAGCTTCTCATGCTCGGTCACCAAGACCTAGGCTCTCTAACTAGTATGCGTATACATACCTCTACTTCATTCAAACTTCTTCACAAGACGATCACAACACATCTAAAAAGCACCCTCAGGATTTAAATTTATTTCAGACGAAATGTCCCTAAATGTTTTCACATTGGTGAAATTTGGGTATATTTGTTTCTCCCTTAGGCCTCTACAGACCATTAGGCCTCTACTGCCACGTAGGTCACTGACTGTTGGTGACGTCTGACACCACTCTTCCATGAGTTCAACATCCAATCGTCAATCATATTAATGTAGTCATTAATCTACTAAGCTACTCTTATCTGATCAACTTCATACGTAGTGACAATATTCATCGGGGAACCCCCCAAAATATGACCCCCTTCCCACTCAATAAAAGTGTAAAACGCTAATTAACGGTATTATATGTAACTACTTGTAACTCTCCTCTCAACCAACCGAATCTGTTCAAACCACGACGTAATACTATCCATTTGTACATTTCCTCTGACATATTAGATAGCGATTGCTTGATTCCCACTTGATTTGACTATATTTTGGCACACCAGCACGTGATTCGGGGTCAATTTTCACTGGGTTCGCCAATGAATATATATGTGTATGAAATGAAGGAAATCACAGATTTGTATCTTCTATCGCACTTCATAAAAATGTGTTCTTCGCTTTATAGGTTATGAGGATAAAATGAGTGAGTCAGTTTCAGTGTCAGTTCACTGTCATGTCAGAGTGTCAAAGTTCCCAACTTTGAATAACTACGGAACAGAGAACGTAGACTTGCTGAAACCACTTTCAACTTTCATTCCAGTTACAACAACCCACATCAACATAAAGACACGTCAACATGTTTCGACTAGCAGTACGTATTCAGCTTTGTTTGGTTCTTGTCGCGGCTCTCATCGGCCAGCAGCAGCAGACAGAAGCCTTACAGTCAGCGTTTTCCAGAAGAAGTTTTGTTTGTAAAGTAGCCACAACTGGTGCAGGTGCAGTCGTCGCCTCGTCCGCATTTCAAGCCAGTGCTAACGCCGCAGAGGAACCGAGACAAACACGCAGCAAAACTTTTCGTGGTGGAAAGGAAATGAGTGACGCCACTCACAATGGCACCGATATGAATGTGAAGGAAGCTGGTGTAGCCGGTGGATTGCTGGGCAAGATGGGTTTGGATGATATTACACCTGATAAGGACGCTGGTGCTAGACGCAGCGGCTACAGTTCTAGATCGAAGTGATTTTATGACATGCATGATAGCGATAATCGAGATGCCAAAGACGGATATTACATTAACATAAATGCTCGAATCAATCATCAATAGGGTCAACAAGAAAGTAATGGCTGAGGCAATGTGACTTATGACATGTAATTGATTTAAATGCGAAATGCAATGATAGATTGGTTCTTAACATTTACTAGAATAATACTACAAGGGGGGGGGAGATATCTAAATGAAATTAATGGGCGTTATGTAGTAATCGGCGTGACCAAAGTTATGAATAAAAAGGCGTTTGACTAATAGTGGATTGATTCTAGATGTTCACACTCACTTAGTCAAAAATATAGTAGCGCTGGCATTTTCATGCCAATATCGTCGAGATATTCAGCGACACGCGACCTCAATATTGCCTTCTCTTCGTCGTCGAGAAATGCTGAATTGATGCTGCACTGTAGAGTCTTGAGAATACAACGTTTTGTCAAGCCCATCTTTCCAACTGCAATTCTGTATTGCCACGTGAGGGACGTGTCAAACACTGCTGGATCATCAGAGTTGAATCCAAGGTTCAGCCCGTACTTAAGCATTGAGATAGCAGGATGTGTTTTCCAATCTCTTCCTTCTTTGCCATACATCCATCCTCCAGTTTCAACAGACGACGTTGGGCATATTTCAAAGTGAATATTCTTCTTCCTCATTTCTTCCAGGCATTTCAGGTCTTTTGCAATATGGTAACCGTGTCCAATCCTTGTAGCACCATACTCGTTGACTGCTTTACGGACAAATGCCGCGTCCCCAACTTCACCTGCGTGTATCGTGATATTGAGCCTTAGCTCTCGTGCTCGTTGAAAAGCTTTATAATGAGGATCGTGCAAATGAGGGTATTCTTCCTTGTCAAAATGTTCTTCTCCCGCGGCTATATCTACACCAACAATTGCACAGGGTGAATCATTTCGTCTCTCGTGTGCCATTTCTATGATATCTTTTGCCCAATCAGGTCGCCAAGCAATACAGCATAAGATCTGGTTCACTCGAACGCCATATTCGTTTTCCCCTCGCCTTAAACCTTTTGTCACTGCATCTATGATCGGGTTCGGGTCGACAGACTCTGTTCCGCCTATGTCCCCTCCTTTTGCCAATAAATGAGGTGAGTATCGTACCTCTGAATAAATTACATTTTGCTGTGCCTGTCTCTTTACAAAATGGCAAGCCAGTTTTTCAATCAAATTAAAGTTACCCCGCACAATTGGAATGAAAACAGAGAAACATTCCAGTACTGAATTCAGAGAGCGCTTACCTCTGCAAGTGCAGAGAGAATGGAAGGCCTGTTCTGATTCACAAGCTTGTACCAATGATCTCAAATGGAGTGTGGATTGGTCCCAAGGGCAAACACTTTCCTCCACCTCCAGAGAGCTGTATTCCCCAGTTTCTTTTAGATGAGAAAAAAGAACTGATGGTTCAAATGATCCGTCGAGGTGAACATGAAGCTCAACCTACAAAAGGCGATGGTGCAGAGGAACGATTTGAAAGAAGAAGAATGAGACAATTGTCTAGAATGATAATGCTCCCTTGATTTCAACTTACCTTACCTTTGGCAAGCGCCGAAGAAATGTTTCCATACCAAGGTCGTATTTCCATTTGGGACTTAATATCAAGAGATTATTGAATGGTTCTGCATCTTCGTCATGTTTGTGATAACGACATTGAACACCAACCGCCTCCATTGAATGTGCAGGCATTTCGTTCTTGCCATTGATTATTTTCCGGGATGGCCTGCAGTGTAGCTTTCTCAAGTCATGTGTGTTATGTTCTATGACTATATGGTGGGTTTCACATTGCTGTCAAATGCATAGTATCTTGGTTGTAGAGTTAGAACTGTCGGCGGAAGGTACTGTTGTGATCAAAAAATCTTATTTGAGTGACGAGGGAAACGTGGAAGAAGAAGGGGGTGTCAAGTGTCAGCGTGTCAGCCTTCTTGTTTGATCTGATGAATGTCTTCCACAGAAAAGTCAGTCATGAAGGAAAATGCCTCAGATTCTCATTCAAATTTGATGCCAATCTCTCAGCCAACGTCAACTCCGACTGACACAGGAAGATTTCTAACTTCTTCGCCAATATCATAAAAAATACATTATATTTTATTTGTGCATTACACTTGTAACAACTGGTCGCATTCCAACATGCTTCGCTTCTTGAACAAAAATCGCACGTTGAAAGCTGCATTGAATCAGTCGACAAATCTTGACAAAAGGGTACTTGTATCTAGGTCTCGCCCAATGCTTACTTCTGCGGTCCCAGCTGCATATGAACATGAACATGAACGAGAACAGAAAACCGGAATGGCTTCATGGCAGCCTCAAAATAACTCCGATATCCAACGAATGACTCGAAATGCTCTGGTAAGTATTTGAAAGGTTTCCTTGATATCTTCCTTGAAACTTCCTTCAATCCTTGAAAGCATAGTAGCTCAGATATGACCGGTTCTAAACTAACGTTCTTTCAGATTCACGAGCTTACGCAGGAGCAAAACACAACAGTTCAAGAGGTTGTTCCGTGGTTTCTAGAAAATATGCCGGTAAGTGCTGCGGAACTGGAATTATGCATGCGTTGGGATTGATTCGATTCGAACTATTGATTTTTTAACAGTCTTGTACTGTTCCCAAACTTTATAGAGTTCTTATTTTAAGTCAGTGCCCGAGAATTTTCGCATGGATCATATCAAGGCAATATCTGCAATTCAGCATGCGAATATGGATTTGCACATGAACCTCAAGACAGAACTTCCAGATGGGCGTATTGTGAGAACATACATTAGGCCAGGGAAAGGAAAACTACTTACCTTAGTGAAGCACCTACCTTGGAACTTCAATACCGATAATTACAAACCTCTCAGCCGAGCCCAAGTTTTCACATCAGAAGATGGAAAGCTTAGTATTAGCCTCTTTGTTTTTGGAGAAGAAAAGGAAGTCCCATGTGTTCTCGAAGCTGAAGTTAGCGGAGGGAGAATTCTAGATTTTGCAAAACATGTTCAGCATGGAGACTTCGCGGATGATGATCGAATTCCGTCTCCTTCTCCCTTATTTGAGAGAGATTCCGTTGTAGATTATTTGACGAAATGCCCCGAGAGTTATATAGTTCGCTCTGACCCCAGGCGTTTCTTGCAACAGATGTCATTGTATAATGAGGTGAGTGCTTTGTGATTCTACACAAGCAATTGTAGCTTAGTAAGAACGTTGACATATAGTCTCAAATGTACATTCCCAATCATCCAGGTCACCGGAACTGAGTGCATGGCGGTAGCTGTCGAACGATCGGAAATTATAGACGCGGCAGGAGATTTCTGGTTGGATATTGTTGTGGCTAATTCACTTCCCGAGATCGCACTTGAGAATGCATCCGTGGTTTTAGGTCAGCACAGCCTGGAAATAGTGCGTTCCCATCTAGATGTATTGTCTGATGGAGACAATGGCGATGTGTGTATGCTGAGGTTACTCGTGTCGCCAAGTGATTCTCGTAACGAAATGACTGAAGAGATGTTTCAACCCATTATCCGGGAACTCAAAAGGACAAAATGGATGGATCCCTATACCTTGGAATTGGTATTCAACAGATACCCCTGGATGGGTGTAAAAAGGGGAGAAATAATCACAGGCCTCTGCTCCATTCTTCATCCAATAATGTCTCACAAGAATCCATTTGCATTTAGCCGAAATAACATATTTGATCTTGTGACCAAGGACCGTTACATTCGACACGCCTCGGAAATTTCAACTCTTTTATTGGATAGGTTCCACCCAAAGCACCCTTTGAGCGACAGTGAGTTTTCCTCTCGTAAAGAAAGTTTATCAAAAGCGATCATCGATGATGTAGAAGATACTGTCGCGAAAGATATTTTAATTAAGATGATTGATATCGTGGATTGTACTTTGAAGACGAACGTGTACATGGAGAATCGTTACGCCCTAGGTCTTAGGCTTGACCCTAGAGCCATCCAAGACGATTATAAATCTCTCGAGGAAACTCCGTTTGGAGTTATATATTGCCACGGAAGACGTTTCAATGCATTTCATGTTCGTTTTAAGGATATAGCGAGAGGAGGAATGCGGTTAGTAACCCCTGATAGCCCAGAGCAGTACGCTTTGGAATCCGCCCGGCAGTATGAGGAGTGCTATGGTTTGGCATTTGCACAACAATTGAAGAACAAAGATATCCCTGAAGGGGGCGCAAAGGCTGTCAATTTGATCAATTGTAGCGGGCTTACTCCCCAGGCCAAACAGTTTGTCATGCGAAAGAGTGTGAAGGCGTTTACAAATACAGTCCTTGATCTGATTGTCGACACCGACGAAACCCGAGAACGAGTAGTTGACCGGCATGGAACACGCGAGGTTATCTATCTTGGTCCAGACGAGCAGGTAAGAATAACTTCTTTTCGAAATTTGCATCTTTAAAGAGGAACCTTGACTTAATAAAACATCATACATAAACACAGGTGACAATCGAGGACATCAACTGGATAGTGAAGCGAGCAGCAAAGAGAGGTTACAAAACGCCAAATGCATTCATGTCTTCCAAACCTAAAACTGGAATCAACCACAAAGAGTTTGGTGTTACTTCTGAGGGAGTCAATACATATCTCGACGTGGCTCTGCGCAGAGTATTATCAATTGATCCAAAGTCTGATCCATTTACCATTAAAATCACTGGAGGTCCCGATGGAGATGTAGCTGGTAACGAGATCAAGATACTCCTTCGCGAGTACGGAGATAACGCTGTCATCGTGGGGGTAAGTTTTATTGTGATTGTTGACTTGTCGATTGATTGACTTGATAATACATAATCAACAAGGCATTCAATATATTGACATCAATCTCAAACTCAAACCGATCCTAACCTTTATCCATCCATCCATCCATTGCACCAATAGATCGCTGATGGATCTGGGGCTGCTGAAGATCCAGATGGTCTCGACCATGACGAAGTGAGTATATTATTCATTGAAAATCATCTTCAAACTTTGTCCTTCAGCTTGAAAACTGACCAATCTTCTACTACTGATTTCAACAGCTACTTCGCTTAGTTCACGACAATTTAAGCATATCCATGTTTGATTCAACGAGACTTGGGCCAAAAGGCATCGTGCATCTTGTCGACAATGAAGAAGGCATCAAAGCACGCAATAGTATGCACAACAGGCTGGTAGCCGATGCCTTTATACCAGCAGGTGGGCGCCCGAGCACCATCGATATGAGCAACTACAAAAACTTTTTGCAACCAGACGGTTCGCCTTCGTCTAAATTGATAGTGGAAGGCGCGAACCTATTCATTACAGCTAAAGCTCGCAAAGCTTTATACGACGAAGCAGGTGTTGCTATCGTCAAAGATTCTTCTGCAAACAAATGTGGTGTCATTACTTCTTCATACGAGATTTGCTCCGCAATGCTTCTTAGCGATGATGAATTCTATGACAACAAACCTCAAATAGTAGGAGAAATTCTCGAAAAGCTAAGAGGTCTTGCTAGAATGGAAGCGGAACTTCTCTTTCGAGAATTTGAAAGTGATCCAGGTGAGTCATTGTAATTGGCATTGCGTGAACTGATTTTCATCCCTCTTCACAAAACTCATCATTATTAACGTTGTCCCAAAAGATTCGTTGCCCGCGATTAGTCAGAGGATCAGTAATTCAATCAACTTCGCCACCGATGCAATTACAAGTGAGCTCAACGAAATCACTAATAAAGAGAGAGAAGAACTCCTCCCTCTATTTCGTGAGCATCTACCCGAAACTATCGCAAGTATTGCGTTCGAAGACGTTCATAACAGAGTGCCTGAACAATATGTAAAGAATGCCATTGCTTCCTGTCTGGCTTCGAAGCTTGTCTACAAAGAAGGATGCAACTTTATTGACAGCCTCCCGAAAAAGAATCTTGCCCGTGTCGCTTTGAAATATATTTCCAAAGAAAAGGAGGTGGCCACGTTAAAAAGTGCGCTTATTGAGTCTGATATGGATGATGCAGAAAGAAACGCAATATTACAAATTCTTGAAAATGGCGGTGTCCTTACTTCTCTGAAAATGTAGGAGGGATCCCCACAGAACATTTCACCCGCAATGTCAATGCCATACAATGCATGATGGTTGGCAATATCACCGTTCTATAGCGTAAGGTAATCGGTACCGTATATTTGTACATAACAAAAAATCATTTGAACATGGAGTCTTCTTGCCGCAAATTCTTATCGTCTATTTGTGTATCAGGGGTATCCTCTTGCGTTGGAGGTTGTAGTCTAAAATTGAGCGGGTATTAAGGAAGGGTTCGTGCCAGGTCCAATTTAGTCAATCAATCAAATTGAAGACAAATGGTATGTTTCTCCACAGATTTAAGGCTGGTAAAAGCTGGAGTAATCTTACAGAGATGTTGTTGCAATTTGCAATTACGCAGACACTCCGTTAAATAAAGTTGTATTCTATGAGATAATTTATTATACACGGCCTAAAATGATGCTATCAAACTGCGGCATATTCATCGCCTGACTCTGTTCCAGCATTTGCCGAAGCTGCTGCTGCAAGCTTCGCTGCGACGTCCAGTGCATCCCCATCAAATCCTACAAGCGGATTTGGCGTATGGTGGTGGTCTGTCATATCTGCTATGGAGTCTGTCTCTACCGTGGATGGAACTGACATGATGGGATTGTGCACAGATAGTGAATTAGCATCTACGTTGTGGTCAAGAGATTGAGCGACAAGATCTGCAGTGTCCGATTCCCTCGCTTGTTTGACATAATTTTCAGCCGCAGCAACAGCAGCTTCGACAACATCGTCGTGCATATTATCTTCATGCAAATTATCACCATGCGCACTGTCACTAAGTGTGGCAACGTCAGCACCACTAAGGAGATTGACAGGAATATCGGAAGAGGGAATATCTGTACCAGCAAGTATGGGAGGGAGTGATTGATCCACAATATGTGTCGCGACTGATGCCGCAGTAGCTGCAACCGCTGAAAATGAATCATCCCCGTGTGACATCAAGCCATGGTCAATATGATCTGCATATTTGTCTGGACATTCAGTTTCAGCTTCACTGTCGGAAGGTTCAGGACCCTTCAATTGTTCAACCATTTTCTTGTTTTCCCGTCTATACCGCATTCTACGCCATATGTTTTTCTTCAGAAGCCAGTCATGACCTTCTTTCCCTTTCACATATGTCTGATTATAAGTGAATGTTTGCCCTTCCTCAAGTGCGGCCCAAGATTTAAAGGATCTTGTCCTTTCTACAGATGTCACATCCATCTCTCTCATCACCTCGTCATCTGTCAATGCGTATGAGATTACTCGCTTCTTCTTCGGCGGAGGAGCTTGCGGCACAATTTCTTCATCAGAAGATTTCTCTTTAATAGTTGTGTCGTCCGTTTGGGCCCTGGCCCGCTTCAAGATAGCATGATCTCGTAGATTATTTCTACGGGCGATCATTATTCTACGCATCAAGCGCTCTTCGTCATCACCATGACCTTTCACAAAGTCTCGACATGCATATCTCAATTTTTGCCCTGCTTGCATTTTTTGCCATCTTTGAAAAGTAGGAGCTTGCCGTACTAGATCTTCGTCAAAATCGTTGGGTCTGGGACCCATCTTTGGACCTGGCATTGTTTTTATTCACCCGGTTTTGTTCGGACGATTTTCTGGCGCGGTAAGAAGTGCGGTATGTTGTGAGAGTGAAGAAAAATATCGAAAACACAAAAAATGAATGGACGCAGAAGGCAACGTCTTGCGTGACATTTAGTGGAAAACTGTGCACATTTGCTAACTCCCAATTCTAGTTGAACAGCGTATATCAAAAGCAATGAAATTGTTGCTGATCGCCTGATTCATTATTCAGAACAACATTGGAATGCAAATGTTCACATTTTTGTTTGAGGTAATGAGTTGTAGAGGTAATGAGTGCACATCAGCTTACCTTCTAGTTCTTGTCGTTGCGTTGATGTCTGGATGATGATCGATGTGGAGTGAAACAGTTGTCTAGTTTTCGGTTTTTGAAGGGGGTCCAAATCGTAATTTCCTACCCTTCCACTGAAAGCTCATCACCACCACATATTCTTCACAAACATTTGGGACATCACTCACCATCAGCATAATTGAACACAAGGCACACCACCAAAGTGATCATAAAAATATACATCTGTCGATATGGAAGTTACAACAAGGAATTGTAAGTAATCACTGCGTTTGCAACAATGAAAGCTTGCAGATGGAATTGAATCACTATGACGATAAAACTTATCCTGAGGGTCTGAGCCTTACCGGGCGCGTGACGCATTAAAATTTGAGCTTTTTAACCCTGAGTGATCCTGCCTCTTGCATTATCTTTGTGGCACTCCAAGATATCTTGAGCTCTCTCTGACCTTTTTTCATTTACCTCCATAGAAAGTGATTGAGAACGAGTTTAGATTCTCTCCATCTTTTGTGTGCATGATCCCGTCTGGTGATGGGCGCAGGCTTCAAACCTGTGGGGGCTTAACGGCTCAGTTGTTCGATTCAACCTTGCGCACGTACGTGAAACCAATCGGCAGATTAAATAAGCGGTATATTCAATAGTATTTATTGAGGGATAATCTATATTGAATATAAAATCGATTATACCAACTTGTCTTCAGATAATGAACGAAAGTCCAATTTGAAGAATGTAGATAGAAAAGATGAAATGAAAGCGATATCTTCATGTGCGTTCCAAACTTATCTTTTGTAGTAACAAAGGTGTGTTTCGACTTTCATTGTGATCTAGGCACGTACAAAAATCGACGCGTCGATTTAAAATAAAAAAAGAAATTTCTTATTTTGTCAAGGTTTTGTCGCACAATAAGAACAAACGTTTCTTATAGATGAAAACCAGCTC
>Ga0209712_10003055_pt1 | contig 13658 bp, 10 predicted proteins | sample ArcOceMetagenome_FD_187443 | JGI IMG/M metagenome (GOLD analysis project Ga0209712, IMG submission 187443) | Marine eukaryotic phytoplankton communities from Arctic Ocean - Arctic Ocean - Greenland ARC118M Metagenome (SPAdes) (version 2) | ecosystem: Environmental > Aquatic > Marine > Oceanic...
TGTGGCGGGTGATAGGCGAACACTCTGAGAAAGGTCCCACTGTTCTCCGTTCTTCAGAAGATCTCAGAAGTTACATTGCAATGTCGGGGTGGTTGGCAACGGATCTAAACTTTGGAGGTTTTGGGGATGTCTACGTTCTGCTCCTTCGTCTCGAAGCACGTCGCAGTGACACTCCTAGCATGTTGAATATGCTCAAGAGCCACAAGGATGTTAGATCTTTGAACATTTCTTTGGATGAAGCCATGGTGATCCATTCTCACCTTTCTCTGGTGCATGCTGTCTTCAACAGGGTGCTTGGGAAGATTGACCTCCTGTAGGAGGGCCTCAATCACATCCCTTGCTGTTTCTGATGCGCACAAAACAAGAAAGGCGGTGATTCGCACCAGCCCATCTGAAGGCAGTTTGGAACGACCAGAAGGGTGTCCTCCACATTCTCGACGGGTTCGAATTGTGGTAGGACATAACAGAAATTCCATGCGTCAGCATTGTTGGTCGCCAAGCTCCAGAATCCATCTTTTAGGTCCAGTTTTGCAAATTTGAATGGCTTGGCTGGGTCGTAGCAGTTGTCTGCCAATAAGGCAACAAGATCAAGACGTGTAGTGTTAAGCTGTGCTGTTATTCTTTTTAAAACTCACGTTTGAGTACTAGTGCACGGTTTAGCACTTCACCTGATCCTAAAACCTAAATGAGCAGAGATGGCAGCAATTGTTGCAACTCTGTTCCTCAGAGTTACAACATATTGTGGGGCTTTTCTGCTTCCGGAAAATCCTGACCTTACAGGGATTTGTCGTATGGCGGGTTGACCTACTTCTCCATCTTCGCCTCCTCTCTTCGACACATTTTAAAAACCAATAATGCTACCGACCGTACAGGTAATGCTATGAATACTGTAATGCTAATGCTATTGCAAAGAAGCAGGAGAAAGGTCCATCACAAGTATTTTCCATTTGCACCACCGAAATAACCGTAACCTTTGATGAGCGTTTATCGCTACATCGTACCCTTGATAAAATTCTCAACTATGTACCCACGTACACGGACATTGGATAAATTATACAGAAACATATTTGCTTTCGAAAATAAAAGCTATTGAAAACCATCCATAAATACAAGGTGGTACATAAACTGATGCAGAATTCAACTTGAGGCTTGATATTGTAATTTATAAACCACCCCCATTAATCTGAACTCTTTTTATTTGTTCTCTTTCTCTCTGTTTTTTTCTCCTTTCGCTCAACTCTCCACTCTTCGCTCCTGTACCTCCCTCCGAACTCCAGATTACCATCTGCGTCAACTTTTGCAACTGGTTTAATTTTCTTTTTCTTCGGTTTGTATTGATAACCATACTTTAGAACCTCATCCAAAACGTCAAGTGAGGTCCCATCAAAGAAGATCTCATCGCCCTTGAACAACTTCTTGGCTCGCCTTATCTCTACCTCTCCGTTTAAAAAACATTGTCCTCCTTGAATTGCAGCTTTGGCTTCACCACCACTTTGGACCGAGCTAGTTAATTTTAAAAAAGTTTGGAGATCGCAAAGCGGCATCATTGGCTCTGATTGTGATGACGTCTCCGCAAACAGTGGACCACAGGTAATTTTTCTTTGAGCACTGGCCTCGCGATGGCCATGATCAATAATACCAAAGCAATACGCAGCTGGTATGCAGCCGACGAGAATAGTAGAAATTATGCGTGTCATGTTCGCAGACCCTCGCAGAACAACTAAACAACTATTTGTTGCAACTGAAGAATTGTACGTACCGGTGCCACCCCTGCCGGTACCGGGGTACTTACTGTACCGTACCTACCATACCGTACGGTACCGTACAAGGTTTTTGGTTGGTTGGGCGATTTGACTACATACGACTTTTACTTGAGTTGCTCTGCGCTGCGAAATACGCGCATACTCGTATATATGGGCAATAGCGACCGTTTCGTCTCAGACCGTCGCGCAATAACAGCTCATAATTCTATTTGCGAAAAAGATGTCTCCTTCACCCCGGATGGAGGATCCCTTATTCCCTTTTGCTTAGTCGGTATTTCAAGCTTTGAAAAATCTTGGAAGAAGTAGACGTGTAGGGGATTGTTCCCCATTTTTCGAATGCTGGGGACGCCCAGATTCAACGGGAGAAAGTCTAGCAATTCCTTGTACTTCAATTGGTTTACCACACATACTTATTTCTAATGATTCAAACTTTAGCATGCCTGCCTCGCTACCACATCACAGCATCAAACGTTGCTCAGAAGCTCTAACTGTCAACTTTAGTGGGAACAGGACAAAAGAACTCGTATGTAATTTCTATTCTATTTTATCTAATGTTCCCAATTCGCAAAATAAATACATTTGAACGTGATAATACAGACAATCATGCTCCAACCCCATCCCCATCTTCAACGAAAAGGAATAATCACTCATTGCCATTTTCATCCTTGCCTCTTGCATGCATTTTCTTACTAGCTTTCCCCTTTTTACCACGTTTGCCTTTTTTCTTGCCTTTTTTTGCTTGGACTTGATTATGTTCTTTCTCAACCACCTCATCCGAAGTTTTGCTGTCTCCGTCGATGGTATCGTCGGTAGCCATGTCCTTATCCTCACCGTAGACTGGATTGAAGAATACAGTCCCACCGATAGATACCTGTTCATACTTCAATGGCCCGGAAGGAGGCGGCATCTGAGGATACTCGTTGCCCGGTACATTCTGAAAGGAATTATATACCATAGGATATGGTGCCTGGGGCATGATGTATTCCTGACCATAGGGGGTCATGGCGATAAACATTGGCTCTTGAACGTAGTTATAGTAATCCTGAGAATCATTTGCGTACGGCGGCGGTGGCATCGTCATGGCCCACGGCTGCTGTGGCTGCTGCTGATCTGGTGAAAGACATCCATTCATCCCTTGTGCACTTGCGTGCCATGCCACAGCTGGAGGTGGAATCATTCCTGTCATGGAAGAAGAGTCGTCACAGTATTCTTGACCTTGATCCAAACTGAGGTCAATTCGAGCCATTTCCTCGACCAGGTCAGAGCTTTCTGTTGAGCTTTGATTCACTTCTAGGGAGTTTACTCCATCTTCGATTCCTTCATCATCAATGGAGGTTGGCGTTGGGGGAGGAGTACCTTCACCGTTTGGATCAAGGCTCCTTGCTGAAAGCCTGTTGAGGAGAGCAAGACCTGCAGCATTCGTTTTGACATGTTTATCAGGAATGGTTTCTGCATCGTTGTCGCTTGCAGCAAGGGTTTCGATTTCTGTTTCTCCTTGGCTGGCTTCGTTTGTTTTCGTTGCCAGATCTCCAGTCGAATCGTTGGTAATTTCCTTTTTTGAATAATCGGGATGATGAAGGTTCTTCTGCACCTCAGCTTCCTGCTCTTCAGGGACGCACGTCGGAGATGGAGAATGTTCCGTCCTTTCACATTCGGAATGAACACCTTCGGAAAAGGCATCATCGGCATCCACATCCCTCTTCTGTACGACGCCATCTGCATCGATGGAGACGACAGAAGTTTTTCCAAGTTTGTCCTTCTTTTTGCGGCGATTTCCATAAGAGTTCGACCTTCGATTATTCTTGTACTTAATTCCTCGATTGGTGTGATAAGGACGACGATTGCGTTGGTTTGATGAGGAGGGGACGGACGCGGAAGGCGAAACAGAAGATGGTTCCGGAGAGCGATTGGTACGATTGCTGTCAGAAGCATCCTCACGATTGTTTTGGACAGATGCATCGAACGCCTCGTTCGCGTTAGAAGACGAGGTAGTTGCCATACTGGGAGGAACCTTCTCTGTCGGAGTGCTGCGGTTCTGATTTGGATTCATTCCGCTGTCATTGTGGTGGGTCGTGATATTGGATGCGATTGGTTTCTTTTGCGGCTTGTTTGATTTTGACTCGACAGGGTCTGCAATGACTAGAAGACCATCTGTTTGCTTTTGCTTTTGCTTGATGTTGACGCTTGCTCGTTTCTCTTTCCTCACTGTGTCTTGACGAGATGTAGCGGTGCTGGTGCTTTCTTTATTGGGAGAGGTATCGCGACGCTCCGTTTCTTTGGCATTGACAAGGTGGGACTGAATGAACTTTTTCGAAGATTTTGCGCTCCTCTTCTTTTTGATGTTGCCGCTGCTGCTGCTGTTTTTCGACCTGTTGGGCTTTTGTACAGAGGGGGAAGTACGCGAACCAGTGTCTGTATTTGGTGTCGGCATAATGTTTGATTTGTCAGATAACTTGGCCGTCATTTTTGGTTGTCGATGCTCAAGGTCAGCGAAATGGAAATAATGGGAGAGAAATTCAATGAGAACCAAAAAAAGGCGCTTCTTCTTTCTTCTTTTGGGCGGGGGGGGAGGAATGCATGACCCCCTCCCTCGTCTGATTTTGCCGGGGTCCAGGCCGGTAGGCGGACAGACTGATCACACCACAGCCCATCTCTTGATTCCTCTGACACACTGATGATGATGATGAACAAACTGATCCTTCATCCTTCAAAAAAACAAAACATTATTTCTCACCTATCGTTTCATAAAGAATAACAAGTACAAAGCACAAGCGCTCACCAACAACCCGTGCCGACGACTCTCTCCGCACCTGCCTTGACTGCGCTAATCTCTTTAGGGAAGAAACGACGAGTTCATAACACAAAAGATGAGATCATCATATTGTAGAATCCTTCTCCGGACGAAATCCAGATCATCTACATCCACTGCACAATCCTCAAGTGGTAACGGTACTAGAACTAGGAAACTATCCAAAAGAACAATAACAACTAATTCAAGGCTGGCCTCACGATTTCAATCCTCAAGAACAGCACTTGCCGTAGAGGCTTCATCATTACGTTTCACAGGATACGTATTGAATGGTACTGAAGAGAGTTTGGTTCGAGGCTGGGATGACTTAGATGAGGACGAAGATGGCACGTGAGTAATCCTGAAGCGTCATGCTTGTGAGCGTCTTGATATTTTGAGCCAACCTTGTTCATGTGCATTACATGCACCTTGTTGCGGTGATAGAGGAATCTTGGGTATGTTATTTTGACTCGTTTGTCATCAGCGCGCTGTTTTATAAATTCTCATACAAATTGCAGAAAGATAATGGATCGAGATACTCTTATTGAGGAGTGGTGATGATTGATTCTTATTTGCATGTTTCACTGAAAGTGTCCGTGATTGACTGACTCATCCATCTCTATCTTCCTAAACTCACCTATTCAGTTAATATCCTGAAATTATCCAGATAACCCGTTAGGATTGTATCGTTGATATTCACATTGGTAATATATTATGCTCTAGTCTATTGTAGACTGAGACGTCCATTTAAACGGCACCTGAAAGGTCAGGGAAATGATATCCAAAGGTTAGTACTTTTAGCAATTCCTCGTGCGAAGTAATCAAAAGAACTGATCAAAGAGATTTGAATATATCCAATGAAGAAAACACCACTATCTACATTTTTTGTCTGAATCACATGCTGATAAAATGCTGACTTCCTACCGAGGATATTTGTTACTTTGATCTCATTCTTTTGATAATATTTGCGTGTCTTTAAAAAGATGTTTCTCACCTTTTCCCCGTTCTATTTAAAATCCAGGTTGAATAATGTATAATATAGAGCATCTTCACAACCATATTCAATATTGGTTAATAGAATATGATAGACTTTAAAAATAAATGTCATTTGACTTGAATATCAACGCTTTATTTTATGAGATGTGACAGCGGTTCTTCAGAATTACTAATACCAGCCCGTCTACTTTGAAATACTTCATAAAGTGATTCCCTGTTAGTCTTCAATAGATGGGACTTTCACTTAGCCTGTATCATGCGAGGGTTGATGCAGAGGCTGGCTAGTAGGATGCATTGGAGAACAAAACAGTGTGAGAAAGACAAACGGTGGCATGTCCTGATTTCTAGTTCGTGTAGAATACTCGTAGGAACGTAATTTCTAATAAAGCATAAAACTCTAGTACATCCAGAATTCTTTCCCTTCTCTGCCATACCTGGAATTTTTAAAGATTGAAAATACACGAACACTCAGAAAATGACAAGGAAATTCTTTTAGTACACGTAGTTTTGCAACATAATACAGTAGTTGAGTTTGGAATCAGTTTCGATATTATCCCAGAGTACATTATTGAATAAATTTAGGTGTAAATTACATAAGAATGAGGCCTATCGTTTTGATGGACCTTGATGATTGTTGCCATCTTCTCCCTTAAACTTCCGCTTTAGATCGTTCCCTTGTTGAGCTGCTGCTGCTAAGACCGACGCGTTCATCGCATTAGCTTGTTGATGATGTTGTGCTAGGGCTGCTGCTGAATGTGAGCCCTGTTGAGATGCATATTGGCTAAGAAGAGACGCAGCAGAGTTGTGATTCGCAAGGCCTCCTAGAGAAGCGATGCGCTCACCCAGGGATACTGTATTATTGTTGTTTGACATGCCAGGATTGTTATTATTCGATAAGCCGCTTAAAGATGCAAAACGTTGAAGTGCATTATTTCCACCTCCACCTGCAGCCTGAGCGAGGAGTTGTTGTTGAGCTAAGAATTGAGCAGCAGCAGAGTTATTGTTTTGTTGTTGTTGGAGTACGCTTTGAAGAGGAACGTTCAGCATATGAGGGTCTTGGTGCGGGATATCTCCAGATGCAACTAGACTTAAGAAATCGTCTACACTTGTATTGCGTTGAGCCAACCCATCTTGCATACGCAATGCTGTCAACCCTGTCGATGAATCAACTCTCAGCATGTTGGCTAAATTGAGAGCGCTCGCTGTCGGAAGATTATTGGATTAGGAGGGAACATGAAATATTTCCGAGAAAACTAAAATGTGATACCAAATTGCTTACCTGATCCGAGTAAGTTGTTGCTGCTTCCACCAAGATTATTTTGCATGCTTTGAAGAAGATTATTGAAATTTGCATTTGATCCTCCGTTGTTTTGGCCTCTGTTTGCCACGTTGCCACTAGATAAGGACCTGATCAAATTTTCCATGCGTCCTTCGCTTTGCAATCTACGGGCATTTGCCAAGCTAGATAAGTTTCCATTTGAGTTTCCAACTGAAGCTGCAAGATTATTTCCTGATTCTGACGACCAATTCTTCAATCCGCTGCGAGGAACTTGATTTCCTCTCCCTGTCTGAATTAAATTCGCAAGATTGTCAATTGATTGCAGGCTTTGAAAGTCCAAAGACATTAAAGCGTCAAGACTACTTTGTCTCTCCATCATATTTGACAGTGAATTTGAAGAGTTTCGATGGTCACGAACGAGCTGGCTGAGATGGTCGCGAGAGAGGCCTGTTTTCAACATAAGATTGGTCATTGAATTCCCAGAAGTTAATCCAGCCATCTTAGCAGCAGAAACATTTCTGCTGATTTGCGCAAGGGCTTCTCCTCCGCTCTTGCCTTCGGCCACAGCTGCTGCGGCCAATAAGTTGCTAGCAGAATTGCTAAGCGACTGCGAGAAAATGTTATCTTTATTATGGTGCTGTTGATATTCCATGAGTGCAAGAAGGCCCGCACTGCCTGACTTGTTATTCATACCAGAGCTCAGACCATTTTTACTAATTCCATTATTTCCTTGAAGAAGAGCTCTTCCTGCTAAAGCGGCCCTATTGGAACCAGAAGAGAGAGTGGCGGCAGCCGTTGCGGCGCCAGTACCGTGCTTGAAGCCGTTTGGCGGACGCAACCAAGGTGGTGTTGCTCCTGAAGCATTTTCCATGTCGTCTAACTTCATTTTGGCGGCTGTGGCCGACGATGACACAGCTGAAGCGTTACCTGTGTTGGAATTATTATTCACGCCTGACGATTTGACCCTATTCGTTTGGGCGACTCTTTCAAGAAATCTTCGTTCAAGTCTAAAAAAATTGAAAGTAGTAAATACCGTTCAGTAAGATCACAAGAAATGTTTTTATTCCAAAAATAAGAGAGACATTTTACTCACTCGCTCAGCTCTGCCCGACTCTGTTGGATCTGTTCCGTTGTCAGCCGATTGATATCTGCTGTCCTCCGCCTAAACACTTGCTTTCCGATACAATTACTTCCTACAAACTTCTTGGATATTCTCATTGGATCACAGTTAAGCAACTTTGACAAAAACGTACGTAGCGTAGTTCCGTCGGTCAATGGCAAGAGACCCGCTTTGAATTCCATAATGAGACTGTTTGCATAGGCTTCTTCTTCCGGAGTCCATTTTCCTCTCCGTAGGGGTGGTCCTTTCTTTTTACCACCAGATCCACCGGAAGTCGAAGAGGATCGGGGTGCCGGAGGCGCGGATTGAGGAATATGAGATGATGCGGAAACATTCGGTTTTGGCGCAACTGGTATAGAATTCGCTACTGCTAGCCTATGTGCGGCTGATCCAGCAGATGCGGGGTTGCTCGCGGCTGGTCCTGGAGCAGGGAAAGACGAATGTCTCTGTTTTTGTTGAGTTATAGCTGGTGATTGGCGCAAGGACTGGATTCCACTTGTGGAGCTTGAGACCCCGGATGATGACGTTGCGATATTGTTTAAATTGTGTGTAGCTACTGTGAGTGCTGGGGAAGGTATATTACTATTTGAAGCACTTGTTTGCGCAGGCCTGGCTGGCGTGACTCCTGGGCGAATCTCGTTGTTGCGGCTTCTAGTAATATCAGTGTGAGGCAGACGAGCAGATGCCTCTGCCGCGGATATTTTTGGGTTTCCACCGTTGCTAGCGGCGAGCATAGCCAGAGCGGCAGCCACCGTGTCGCCAGTTGGGGCTTTACCTTGGGTTTCCGCCTCCACCTTAACTTGTTGCTGGGCTTTTTTTGCAGTTACACCCGTTGATTTATTTTTGCCTCTAGACAAGAGACCGTCTGCAATTGCCGCGCTCCTCGCAGCTTGCATCAAGAGGGATGGCATGCTGAATTGGAATGAATCAAATAGAAGGAGAGAGAGTTAGTAAAACATCCAGTGTGGGATTGCCACCCTATAGCGGCCGCGGTACGACGTGCTGACTGCTGACGGTAGATGCAACTTGCTTAGTGCGCACTGCTGCGTTCGCATTGATGCGACGAGTAGCTTTTACAGGACTTGTGAACTGAAGTACGAAACTTACTTCGAGTTGGTCTGTGACATCTGTACTACAATTTGTGGATTGTCGTGGTTGTTTTGATTTGTGGTAATTCTCTAAGGGTCCCTTGATGTTGAGGAACTTGTTGATGTGACTTGTGCACTTAAAGTTCAAAGTTGAATGTTACATCTCAGCCAACGAACGCACTTTGCCAGAATCAACTGGTTTCGAGGTTGGCTAATTATTATTAAAATGCGCACAGAAACTGCCAACGTCATATTCGAAATTCAGTAATAAAATGGTGAGGGTATATTTTTTACCCCTGTTCTGCACGCAAGACTTATGAGAATAAACCGGAACCAGAACAAACTTGATAATTTAAAAAAACAAGTGAATAAAGGCAATTATTGAACTTGATGACGAACGTTCTTATGAACAAAAGTGTCGTAAGAAACTGCAAACGTTGAACTTTTGACGGTTGCGTGGTACGTCATCCGTTGGATTAGAGCATCTGCTTCTTCAAGTCTGTATGTCTTCCCTCGTCGACCGTCAGTGTTGGTCATGGAGGGGGGCGTTTTGTCCCCCCTTTCACTCTTTCAAATTCCGATGATTGATTTCTATTGCCTGCTGCTGCCACACACTTTTGAACTTGAACTTATTGTATTTTTTTTCCTTTTTCTCAATTTGAAATTTCGCCCGCTTGAACATTGAATTTTAGAGCAAACATGCCGGTTACGGTTAGAGAGAGGGTGTTAAATTCTGTCCCACTTTCCGCGCCATCATCGCATTTCCATGCGAGATGGCGAAATGAATATGCAATTATTCGTAATGGCCTTTCACCACAAGGCAGCTCTGCAACTGTGATGAAATGATAGGTTACCATTCCTCGTCTTGTCATTGCTCATTATGGGGAATTGAACGGATTTAACCTGGTGGACACCCGGTGCCAGAAAGAAGATGGAAAAAAGAAAAAAGAGAAAGCTACGACTAGAGAGTACAGACGCAAGAAGGAATAGACAGCGAAGTAGAGCTAGATACGCAAGGATAACTCCTGAGGAGCGGAAGGCCAAAAGTGAAAGATATAAAGCTTGACTTGCAGAGGGAATGCCACTTCGTTCCTTTCTTGTTCATATTCAATTCGGATATTGTTTCTAACACAAATTATCAAAATATCAATGAGATATTCGAAAAACAACCAGTTATTATCAATTGATGAAATGTAGTTCCATTTTAGATAGGCTGACGAAGTCATTTTACAATGTTCTGTGTTCCTCTCCTTGTTGTACCTGTAGCCTGTAGCTAGCTTCGCTAGTCGCGAACACTCTGGTTGGAGGAGACAACTTGTTGTTAATTCACATTTTAATAATAAGGACGAATTCAGAATGGAAAAAATATGACTTCAAAAAAAGAGTACTGTATAATACCCTTACCGTTAGCAGCCAACGGTAATTTGAAATTCCTAGTTTTTTTCGCAAACACGAAAAACAAAGCACAATACGAAATCAAAATACGAAGACCAGATCAGAAACATAAAACCATACCGCCCGCCGGTACACTCCTCTCCTTTGTCTGTCTTCCCAAACATGCAGAGCCGACGATTGGCAAATTCGATAGGTATACGTTCTCTGTCCTTCTCAGTTTCAACTCTGGCACTGATCCTTGTTATTTATGGATTTGTACTTCAGCGTACTTTACAACATGGAAGAGAGTGTGATATGACATGGAGCGTAGTTCGCTTCATTTGCCTGCCTCAACCTGGAAAAGATTTAAAAACTATTGATAAGAAAGGTGAACGAGTCTTACCCTATCGCTTGTTAAAATTTACTGATGGGCGAGATTGGCGATATCAACATTTGCCGGATACCAATAAACCAGATAAAAATGACCGCAATACATACGAAGCTGTCTCAAACATAAATTGGTGTCAGACCGGTAATATACTCCAAAGACATCCTGGGCATATTGTACTCTATGTACCTGGGCATGATGGACAATATCAACAAGCTCGATCGTTAGGCGCACATGGCCTTAATTTGACAAGGCATAGTAATTCCATTCCTGGTGGAGATGAGAATGACTTGTTGGAAGAATTATGGGATGGTAAAAAGAATGCCAGTGCCAAGGATGTAGATGATTTTGTCTTCGATGTGTATGCTGCTGACTTCAATGGGGAGGGTGGAGGGCTGCATGGAAGTAGATTGTTTGCACAGTCTGAATTCATAGCTATGTCGTTAGAGAGAATAAATGAGGAGTGTGGGAACGAATACACCGATCAAATAACAGTCGTTGCCCACTCACTCGGGGGTTTGGTTGCTAGAAAAGCTGTGCTAGAGGTAAATGACAAGAGATTCAAAAGAGGAGAAAAGCCTCTAGTTCGGAATTTGATCACCCTTGCAAGTCCTCATTCGTTCATACCTTTGATATTTGAGCCAAGTGTGTACAGGTTTCACACGGCGTTAGTTCAACAAGAAGCCTCTGAGACAAAACACACCGGTGCGAGTTTTACTCTGATATCTATTTCTGGTGGATTAAGGGACGAGCTCATACCACCGTCTTCATGTGAGGCAGGCAAAGAAAAATCGTTATCTTTTCTTGCATCAGAAGTCTTGTCCCCAAGAACAGATACGACATTTGAGGGACAAAAGTTGGGAATGGATCACAAAGCGATTGTTTGGTGTCAAGGTCTGCTGAGTGTGGTGCGCGAACTCATTCATACGACGATAATCCCTGGTAGTATGAACTCTCAAGAAAGAATTTCCAAAATTATCAACGAAAAGATGTCATTAGATCCTTCATCGGTGGGAGACTGTAATTTTCGTTGCCAGAATAATCAGAAAGGTGAATTATTAGTGAAGGAATACGGACTTCTCGGGGCATTCGCAATCAGAACAAGCACGTTGTCCAATTTTCGAGCCTTGGCTATTTTGTACACTCTGAACAGTGGCTTATATTTCTGCATTGGTGTTCGCTCATGTCGGAAGGTGGGAAATATTACTGATGGATATTGGTATTTGTTTATTCCTTTACTTTCATCAGCGCTTTTTGTCTGTTTTGTTGATGAAATTCCAATAGGAACCAAATCAGTAATTGTGCTAGCCTTCAATGCTATGAATCTTTACTGTGCCATATTGTATGGGATCATTCCAACAGTATCATGGTTGTTGCAACGATTGGCGTGTTGGAGGAATGCACAAATTTCGAGGTTCCCGCCCAATAAAACATCCGGAGACTTTGCACACGAATATACTGTGAAAGTCTATTTCAAACGGCAACTCTGGGTAGCGCTCTTTTTGTGCATTGTTGCGTCTGTGGCATTGGTTATATTTTCAACTTTTCGAAAGGATTCGCTGGTGGTCAATGCTGTCTCTGCGGGAAGTCTATTCTTCTTGGTTTTAGTGGCATTGTTGATTTTGGACATATTCCATCTTGGGTGCTGGCCAAAGGTCGATCTTTCGCATCTTGAGAGTCAAAGAAGTCTAGCATCGATCCTCCTTGTCGTATTCCCTCTGAGTGTAATCGGCAAGATCATATTCGCACTTTCTCTCTTTACAAAATCGGGGCAGGCAAAGGCATTGTCATTTATGCAATTTGAGGAGCTTGAATGGGGTAGCTTTTGTGATAAAAGCAATGGACTAGTATGCACCAGCAATTTATTGAAGTATGACTTAGTCCGCTTTGCATCACTTGTATGTTTACCAATGCTTCTAGTAATGATGTGGATTCAATGTAGACCCCTTAAGCATTGGGCTGTCGAAATGAAGAAGGAATAAAATGAATGCGGATGTTACAGTTTATATTTTATATATTATCAGTACAACTACATGTAGTACCTGGTACTGTGGATGTCATCAGTGCGTATAAACAACCGCTCGGTTAAACTTGCCCTCCCCCCACATTCTCAGAGACTGAAGATTTCTTCCCAAATGCCTTCACATCCACAGCAGCAACCATAATACTCTCTCTAAATTGCCCTAGGATTGCCGCGAAAACCGTGTATAAAACAAAAAGACCAAAGGCCAAGTTCGCGAATGCAATATTTGTGTGGGAGGACCCATACTTGTTGTGCCAAAATGTCACCGCCAGTAAAAGATATTGCTGGGCAACAATAAGCACGAGCCCAAGAAGAAAACCAACTGAAAATGACGTCGAAAACCTCTTTAATATGAACGTTCCAACAATTATCATTCCGAATTGGATTATAGCTGTCCATATAGCTGCAGCGATCAGGGCCATTGAAGCTTCTGTGTTCTGCAGATTAGTGACTGTGTTATGATGTGATGTGAGTGGTGTAAAGGCAATGCGCATGAATGATGAATTTCATATCAGAGCCGAGACTTACCTTCAACTATGGCGACGATGAAGAAGAGGAGAGTCAGGAGAAGGGTGACACTCCAAGCTCTATGAACTGAACCTTTCGGGTCGTCACTGCATTGGCTAAATAAAAATGCAAAAGGACCCCTTGGTGATGAGCTTACATTGTCTTCGTCCAAGACTGTCATTTGAAATGGATGTTTGCAATTATGGCATATGGGGAGGCGCTACTAGAAGTGGAGCCTAAGGATATTAGTAAGGACGGTAGTGGTTGTTCAAGTTCTCAGTCGCCGTTTTTTGTTGAACAACAAGTACGAGTAGACCCCTCTATTTGATACA
>Ga0209712_10003058_pt1 | contig 13647 bp, 7 predicted proteins | sample ArcOceMetagenome_FD_187443 | JGI IMG/M metagenome (GOLD analysis project Ga0209712, IMG submission 187443) | Marine eukaryotic phytoplankton communities from Arctic Ocean - Arctic Ocean - Greenland ARC118M Metagenome (SPAdes) (version 2) | ecosystem: Environmental > Aquatic > Marine > Oceanic...
GTTGATGCAGATATTACAAATGGTAATCAAGATGGAACTTCATGGCAAGATTCCTATTCCTTTTTACAATTTGCAATTGGAGAAGCCGAATATGGAGATACCATCTGGGTAGCAGAAGGCACTTACAGACCCACCAATAGTTCATTTCGAACCATTTATTTTTCTCTTAATAATGGTGTGAAATGGTACGGAGGATTCCAAGGGGACGAGACTGAGTTATCACAAAGAAATATTGAAACCAATGAAACTATTCTTAGCGGAGATATTGGAATACAGGGCGACAGTACTGATAATAGTTATCATGTGATTTATACATTAGGAACTGATTCTACAACAATTATTGATGGTTTTTCAATTATGCACGGACAAGCAAATCATACCAATACTTCTTATTTTGGACATTTTAATTATGGCGGTGGAATATCGGTAGATGTTGACTTAACCAATACAACAGCGATACCCAAAATCTTAAATTGCACCTTTCGAAATAATTCAGCTAAACTTGGAGGTGGTGCAATTTCAATGTTGACTACACTTAGTTCTCATCTTAATCCAATAATTGATAATTGTAAATTCACCGAAAATAGTACAACGATCGGACAAGGAGGAGCTATTATTAGAGAGGGTGGTGGATATTCTGGAGAAGATTATATTATTTCTAATTGTATTTTTGAAAGGAATTTTGCTAAAACACACGGTGGAGCGTTGTATATTAAAAACATTCCAAATCGACAAGTTTTTTTGAATTGTGATTTTATAGAAAACCATGCAATAGCAAATGGAGGAGGTGTATATATTGAACAACAGCTTTATCTTACTCCTTTACAAGAAACTACCTTCTTGGGGTGTAATTTTATTCAAAATAAAGTAACTAACTCTGACATTAGCACAAAAAGTGGAGGTGGGATATTCTTTTATAATACCTCTCAGATACTATCTCCTGAAACAGAATTTGCTTTTAAGATAAAAGATTCTAATTTTATTGGAAACCATGTAAACACAGGAATTGGAGGGGTATATTTAACTTTTTCCGATTTATATAATTGGATAATTGAGAATGTGAAATTTATTGATAATCAATCCTATTATGGAGCTGGGGCAATAGAAACCACAAAGTATTTTAATGATTGTAGTCAAATGGATTGTGAGTGGGAAGGTTACATTAAAAACTGTATATTTAGAAATAATAAAAGCCTTGATAATGAGTCCGGGAGTATTGACTTTTTATTCTATGGTTCGCCTGAAAATGAAGATTATAAAATTTATATTAATAATACAATCTTTGAAGAAAATTTCAGATTAATGCGAATATTTAATTATTCATCCTTAGATACATTGGTTACATTTTTTAATAATTGTACCTTTTATGAAAACGAAGGCGAACTTATTTTAAAGGGCGGAAATACTCCAGTAAATATCACCAACTCCATCTTTTGGCAAGACCAACCCCTCGAAGAATTATTCAATGACAACAATCCCGACAGCATCCTCCAAGGCTTCAACATCCATCACTCCCTCCTAAAATCCCCTGACTGCCTTATCAACGGCATTGACTACTGCGGCGACGGCATGCTCTACAACCTCTACCCCGAGTTCCGTGACACCATGAATAATGACTTCTCCCTCCGTTCGTGTTCCCCTGCTCTCAATCAAGGCGACAATATTTCTATCGACACTTTAGATATCTATTTCGACATCGAAGGCAATCCACGCATCTTGGATGATGCCGTAGATTTGGGCGCATACGAGACACAAGCATTTGAAGTACTGGTGCCACAAGCGCAAAATGTCAACTGCAACGGCGGAGCAGATGGAGCGATCACTTGGGTGCAACATGGGACACCTCCATTTATTTTTGAATGGGACAATGGTGTGATGACAGGAACTGAATTTACAGGACTAAGTGCAGGAACTTATTCGATAGCGGTGATGGATGCGGATAGTTGTACCGATACGTTTAGCATGACCGTCAGTCAACCTTTGCCACTCGAAATCATGGATACCGTAACTGCGGCAACTGGTGCAATGAATGCCGATGGAATGATCGAAGTGATACCATCGGGAGGCGTACCCAATTATCAATATCTCTAGAGTAATGGCGATACGACTGCTTTGGTGGAGAATCTTTTGCCTGGGATTTATACGGTAACAGTAACCGATGCCAAAGGCTGTGTGGAGATTTTAGAAACAGAAGTTGGTTTTATGACTGCAATAAATGAGTTGGATAAAAAATATTCGATTCAACTGTTTCCTAATTTGATAGAGCAAGGAGCAACGACTCAGTTGGTTTTTGACCTAGCGGAAAGTGCTTATTTTGAAGTAGAAATCTTTAATAAAATCGGACAGTTCCTTTTTTCTAAAAAAATAGAAATGGGAGCTGGGAGGAGTAATTACGAGTTGCCGACTTTGATAGCGCAAGGTTTGTTTTTTGTAAAAATAAAAAAAGAAACGGGGGAAGTAAAAATATTGAAATTAATAATTGTATAGTTTTCATCTCGGAGACTGACTTTCAGCCAGCCTCCGAGTTTCAACATCTTTCTACTTCTTCATATACAACTCCGCATACCTCGCAATATATTTTCCTAAAATATCAAACTCCAGATTCACTTCATCACCCGCTTTTAAATTTCTAAAATTCGTATGCTCAAAAGTATAGGGAATAATCGCAACTGAAAAAGTATCTTCTGTAGGATTCACCAAAGTCAAGCTCACGCCATTTACACAAACCGAACCTTTGTCCACCAACAAGTGTGCATTTTTTTTATCAAATCGGAAACTAAAATACCAACTTCCTTCCACCTCTTTGACTTCGATACAAGTCCCAGTATCATCGACATGACCTTGCACAATATGTCCATCCAGTCGACCATGTTGCACCATCGCTCTTTCGAGATTGATGGCATCACCTGTTTTGAATTTTCCCAAATTAGTTCGAATCATTGTTTCCTCGATAGCAGTCACTTTATATTGAGCATCAGTCTGATGAGTCACCGTTAGACAAACACCATTGTGCGAAACACTTTGATCTATTTTTAATTCCTGGGCAATAGGAGAAGAGAAGGTGAAATGAACATTACTTCCTTCTGTTTCGATATTTTCTACTTTGCCTTCGGCTTCGATGATTCCTGTAAACATGATTTTATTTTTTAGAAGTCAGATGACAGATCGTTCGCTGCGCTTACTGACGGAGAACAACCTGTCGATTATTTAAGAATTATAACACAACAATTACAAATTAGTTTTTTGCAAAAATAAAAAAAGAGAAACGAAACTCGAAGTTCCATTTCTCTTTTTAGCAATTAACTATTAATTAATGCTGAATGATGAGTTAATAATGGTGAATGGTTAACAAAAAAGAGGAGTGATGATTTTTTTTAGAACCATCACTCCTCTTTTTTGAATCCACCTTGGGAGAAAAATTAACCATTCAGTATTAACAGTTAACCATTAAAAAATTACCTAAGCAGTTCGATAAACCCATTTAAAATTTCAGGGCTTTCCGTCACACCCGAAACTCGGTTTTCATAAACTCGACAGGTATAATAATAAACTCCTGGAGCGACATCTTTTCCTCTTAGATTTTTTCCATCCCATCCCAAATCAGGATTGGTAGTCGTGTAAACTAAATTTCCCCAAATATTAAATACATTAAATTCTACCCGATCCACAAATCGGTAAGGGTAAGGAATAAATATTTCATTGGTACCATCTCCATTGGGCGTGAATGCATTAGGCAAAATATAAATCGGGCAATTGTCAATGCAAACGATATTGCTAAATGCACTTTCATTTTCGAAGGTGTCAATAGCGGTGACTGCGTAACAACCTGCAATTCCAAATTCAGAATTATGAGTCAGGGTGGTATCTGCTGAATCATCACTTCTATAAATCAATTGGAAATTTCCCATATCATTTGGTGGTGCATAATAGACATTATAATAAACTACATCGTCAGTCTCTTCGCAAAGGTTCATCGGATTTATCCAAATTAAATCGTTTTCAAAATCTTCACCACCTATTATATCTCCCGCATCTTCACAACCATTAGTAATCGTCAAAGCAGGTGAACAAGGAGGAATGGTATCTAAAGGAATACCACATTCTCGCTGAGAATCATTAATCAAGATGGGTAAAATTCCTTCGATGTTATACGAACCAAATCCTCTGACATAGTAACAATATTCTACTCCATTGACTAAACCTTCGTTGTCAATATATTCCTCCAGATTCGAAATTCCAATGGAATCATATTGAGCAATGGGCTCCGTATTATTACCTCGATAAACAGTGTAGGAAGGATTATCCCATGGCACATCCAAGTCCCAAGTCAAAATATTAGTTTCATCTGTTGATGCAATATTTAAGAAAGTGGAAGAGGCGTCATTCGTAAAATCAAGAGGTTCAGTCTCTCCATTTACATAAAAAGCAATGCGATAAGTGTAAGCATTATTTTCGGTATCCAATCCCGTATCTACATAGTTAGTATCTATTGCTTGGTAATAATTAGCAGCAGTAAATGAGACCCCAGGAATGGGTGCAAATCCAGTATTGGTAATTCCTTCCGCTCGCCAAACTTCATAAGTATATGGTCCTGGATTTTGAATAGTATCTAAATCTATAGGATTAGGAGTAGACCATTGGACAAATATTTCTCCATTAGTTGGGGAAGTTACATTTACATCGACATTAGTAATCAGCGGAATATCACGACTTAATTGAACGCAGACTTCTTCAGAAGCTAAACTTTCTACCAAGTTGAAATTAAATCCACCCGCAGAGGTTTGAGCAAAATCTCCTACAATTCGGTAGCAATAATTTCGGCCTCTTTCTACATCAAAATCTGTGAAAACATATCGACCGTTAGACATGTCAAATAAATTTTTATCAATTCGAGTATATCCTTTTCCATCCAAACCTGGGTCACAAGTATCAGGTGGGAAGGCATTACTTCCTAATTTTCGCCAAACAGAAAATCCTTTAAAATATTCATCTTCCACTACCTCACAGTCGTAAGGTTTTTCCCAACTAAGATTAATTTGTTCGTCAACGGCTGCTGCTTGAAGGTCTTCTGGCGGAGGGCCAACTACTTTTATTCGAACCGTTTTGAGGGTAGATAAACCGGCTGAATCTGAGCCTAGAATATAATTGTCCGTTGCTTTAAAAACGACGGAATAAAATTGATCAGAAATATGTTCGCAGGTAGTTTGCCAAGTAAAAGTACGAACCACCGGAGGATCTTCAAATATATTAGTATTAGGTGAAAACTGAGCAGGACTAGGACTAATTACAAATGGTCCGCCCAATGCAGTCAGTCTAACTTTTTGTCCAAGATCAGGATCGGTAGCAATTACTTCAAAGTCAATTAAAGTACCTGCAATTACACAAAGCTCTTCTATCGTCTCAATCACAGGAGGTTCATTGTCACATTCCAAAACAGTTATTTGCATATCTCGAATCATGGTATCTAGCGGAACTCCATTTCGCCATTCGATAATATAAATGGCAACATTATATTCACCAGCTTGCTGGGGAGAAATCCATTCTAAATCCCCCGTAACTGAATCGATCGACAGAATATTTTCAGGATCATTAGGTGTAGGTATTCTATCTGGATAACGATAATTAGGAACCCTAGTCCCTACTGATTGCAATGGCACCGTTAATTCGTAAGAAAGATTATCTCCATCAGGATCAAAGGCACCTGGGTTATGAATAAACGGCTGACCAACACATGCGATGTCAATCGGAGGTTGAAATAAAATGGGTGAATTATTAAAACCATTAAATTGTGGATTAAGAATGGTTACCGTCGTTTCGAGATGAAAAGGAACATTATCTGAGCTTGGAGGATTGACATTTAAGATGCCACCATTTCGATTCGGGTCAGTCATACTGATCACATAATGTCCAATTGCAGGGAAAGTATGCAATGAAGTATATAGATTTTTTTTAATGTCATTTCCTAAAAGCTCACCGCTTCCATTACTTCTTTGTACCCATTCACAAACTAGGACGTCATTGTTTTCCCAGCCCCAACAAATTTCTAAACTATCCCGATCAGCAGGAATACTACTGGCCTTGGTATAAGTGGTAATAGTAGCAGCAATCGAAAGAAAATTGGAAGTATCCGTCACATAGGTAATTTCACCTGCACGATTATGAGTAGCTTCTACCGAACCTGCGGAAAAAATAGCTACCAAAAGAATGGAAAAACGTAAAAGCTTCATCATATCAAAGTGAGATTTTGTTCAATTTAGGAAGTTTTCATCTATTCAGGAAAGATTTATAGGTCAATTTAAAGTCATTTAAAAGAGTAGTAAAAAAAGAACGAAAAATTGTACGCTATATTTTATATAATAATACGCTCGAGAGAGTAATATGTTTTGGAAAAAAGATAAGGGAGCTTAATAGTATCGACGTTTATTTAGCGATAAAGGGTTGGGAAATTGGGTTAAATTTTATTTCTTAAAAAAAGGTAATTCGATTATCCAATCAATAAAAGAACTAGTCAAGAATGTCAATTTATTATTGTGCTATTCTTTAACTCCACTTCCATCAACTTTTTCTTTTCATTGGCAGAAAAAGAAAGGGCAAATGAGAAAAAATTGTACTTTTGCGATTCAAAAAATCTCTAGCCTAACAGAATATGAATATAGAAGTATTAACCTATGCTGGTCTTTTTATTGGAAGTATTGCTGTCTTATTGAAAGCATCAGATTGGTTTATTGATTCAGCGGAAGAGATAGGATTATCATTTGGTATTTCTCCATATATCATAGGTGTGACGATTATTGCTTTTGGTACTTCGTTGCCTGAGCTAGCGACTTCTGTGGCGAGTGTTTTTGCAGGTGAGTCAGAAATTGTAATTGCAAATGTGATCGGTTCGAATATTACGAATATAGCTCTGGTTATAGGTCTTGTAGCTATCTACGTAAAAGAAATAAAACTTGAAACGGATATTTGGAAAATAGATATGCCTTTTCTTTATTTTACCGCTTTCTTTTTATGGTTCATCGTGAGAGATCAAAATGTATCTTATTTTGAGGCAGGATTACTTCTATTAGCACTTGTGGTTTTTTTGGTTTTTTCTTTGAAATCAGATGACGGTGAAGAAAAGGAAGATCATCCAAAAGCATCCACAAAGAGTTATCTTTTAATGATAGCTGGAGCTGGCTTGGTTTGGTTAGGTGCAACCTATACCGTTGTTGCAATTCAAGAATTATCTAAGATTGCAGGAATTGGTTCAGGAGTAATTGCATTATCAGCAGTAGCACTTGGAACTTCATTGCCAGAAGTAATCGTCAGTTTGAATGCTGCGAAAAAAGGAAAAACAGGTATCGCAATTGGAAATGTTTTAGGTTCCAATATTTTTAATACACTTGCTGTAGTTGGAATTCCCACCTTTGTTGGAGATTTAGTTATATCAGAAGACATATTAGTATTTAGTTTGCCATTGATGATAGTGATGACCATTCTTTTTGGAGTGATGTGTTTTTCTCGAACCATCTCCCGCTGGGAAGGATTTATTTTGGTCATATTTTATTTATACTTTTTAGTAGAATTGCTTACGAAGTAGTAAGTCAACTATCAAGTGACTATGAGTATGTTCCCAACACCTAGCTACTCAATACTTGACTTACTATATAGGAATGATTTCTAAATTTGTTTGTAACTTATTATTTTAGGCATTCATTTTGGCTAACTAAGGAATGCGAACTAAATAGATTCAGAATTTTTACTACTTATTTTGTCCTTATTTTTTCCCTTTGAAATCAATCATTTATCCAGATAAACTCATGCTTTCAAAGCAAAAAATAAGCACAAAATAAGCGACCGAAAATTCTGAATCTATTTTATTCGCATTCCTAAGATAGTAGCTAACTCGATTTTTATTTCCCGTAAATATATTGTTATATCACTAACCTTTCGTAAAACAAAGATTATGATACTTATTTGGATTTTAATTGTCAAAATGATTGGAATTTTATTTTAATTTCCTCACTTTAGCAGCTCCCAAACGATACCGAATGAAAATAGAGAGAAAACATTTTTTTTAAACGCAAAAATTCATTCATTATGTTAATTCTGTACATTGCAACTGGCGCATTCATCATGGGAGGAGCACTAATTACTTTCTCCAACTTGCTTTCACAGAGAAGCAGAAAGTGGTAAGAAAATTCAGCCAAGAAGTTCTCAATGCAGATTATTTTCCCCCAACATTTCATATTATATATCACCCAACACAGGTTTTTTAATTAAAGTCACCTTACAACCAATTAGGTTTTGCACCATTATTTTTAACTTTATTGTTTATACATCACCTGTGTAACTTTTTCTTATGTATTTCCTTATTTATAAATAAGGATGGCTATAAACTATAGATTGTTCTTATATAATTTATTACTTTGTTGTAGTTAATGAGGCAGATGGATATTGTGAAAAACGGAAAGGCAAAGTTTCACTTTTTTAAATATAGTTTCTTAATTCGAACCATCGGGCCAGGACACATTGCTCGATGGCAATTCATGCAGCTTTCTACTAAGCCTTGGAATAGAATTCTTGTATCTTCTTCCGAACTAACTTTTAATTGCTCCAATATATCAAGGTAAACATATGAATACCGTGTATATTTTTCACTTGCAGCCTTTTCAGGTTCAGTTGCTTGGGCGGTATGTATTTTATCAAATTTGCCGACTACTTCGAGTTTATCTCCATTTTCAATCTGCCCTTTCATTCGCATCCCATCATCAAACATGTCTCGCATCAGTAGCGCTAATTCACTATCGCCATTTGGATTGGGTTGAATAGGAGGAAGGCTTGATTTGGATGAGTCAATATCAGCACAAGCAAAGACAAGTAGCATAAGGGAAAGGATGAAAAATGTGAAATGTATTTTCATGTGATATGGTCAAAGTAATTTAATAAAGAGAAAAATTATTGATGTAAAGATAACCAAGCTTATTTTTTAAATAAAAAAAAAGGAATTATTTACTGGTTTTGGTTGATGATGATAATCAATATCTTTTTGACTCAATATTTAGTTTTTATTCTAGGGATTTTTTTAAAATTAGAAGACAAAATAATTTACTCAATTCAGCGCTAATTATTATCTTAATGGTTTTATATCAGAGAGTAAATCGAAATGCAACTCTTGATGATCTATTTTATTAACAAGCAAGATGACAAGACTAGATAATCAAAGTTTTGTTTTTTTAAACCAACTATATATGTCAAGCAAAAAAGCTAAAGAGTATTGGAGGAAAAATCTCCGCTATCTCGCCATTCTTCTTTCCATCTGGTTTTTCGTTTCCTATGTCTGCGGGATACTTTTAGTTGACCAATTAAATACTATTCGTCTTGGAGGATTTAAATTAGGATTCTGGTTTGCTCAGCAAGGCTCTATTTATGTATTCGTAGTTTTGATTTTTGTCTATGTGAATTGGATGAATAAACTCGACAAAGAATACGGATTCGACGAAGAATAGGAGTCAGGTGTGAGGTCATGCGCTACGCTTATTTGTCAGGAGTCAGGGACTTTTTTGCTCCCCATAATTTAGTTCCAGTTTCTCAAAACTAATGGGAGGCAAAAAAGCCCCTGATTCCTGACCGAGAGTGCAACGACCAGCCTGATTCCTGACTCCTAATTTTTAAACGAAAAAACAAAAAAAATGAGTGTTCAAACATGGACTTGGATTTTAGTAGGGATTACCTTTTCCTTATATTTTGGAATAGCAATTTGGGCAAGAGCAGGCTCCACTAAAGAATTTTATATAGCTGGTGGAGGTGTTTCTCCGCTTGCCAATGGAATGGCTACTGCTGCCGATTGGATGAGTGCTGCATCTTTTATTTCTATGGCAGGAATTATTTCTTTTAGTGGATATGATGGATCTGTATATTTAATGGGGTGGACAGGAGGTTATGTTTTGCTGGCTTTATTACTAGCGCCTTACCTAAGGAAGTTTGGGAAATTTACCGTTCCTGATTTTATTGGAGATCGATATTATTCTAATACCGCACGTACCGTTGCCGTTTTTTGTGCGTTGATAGTTTCCTTCACTTATGTGGCAGGACAGATGCGAGGAGTAGGAATTGTGTTTTCACAATTTCTACAAGTACAAATTCACATAGGTGTTTTGATCGGAATGACGGTGGTTTTGTTCTTTGCATTTTTAGGAGGAATGAAAGGAATTACCTATACGCAAGTAGCACAATATTGTGTTTTGATTTTTGCCTTCATGGTTCCTGCAATTTTTATTTCCATAAAAATGACAGGGAATCCTGTGCCACAATTAGGCATGGGAGGTACTTTAGAAAATGGTACTTACCTACTCGACACGTTGGATGAGCTGCACACCAAACTTGGTTTTAATGAATACACGAGTGGTTCAAAAAGCAAGTGGGATGTCTTTGCAATTACTTGTGCATTGATGGTTGGAACCGCAGGATTACCTCACGTAATCGTTCGGTTTTTTACGGTAGCAAAAGTAAGAGATGCTAGGAAATCAGCAGGTTATGCCTTATTACTTATTGCCATTCTTTATACGACTGCTCCAGCCATAGCAGTTTTTTCAAGAACAAATTTGATTGAAACAGTTAGTGAAAAACCCTATTCAGAAATTCCAGCATGGTTTCAAAATTGGGAAAATACCGGACTCATCGCATGGGCAGATAAAAATAATGATGGAAAAATTCAGTACGTCGCAGGTAATGCTTTGGATGGTAAAAAACCAATTTTCACCAATGAGAGAGGTGCTCATGGACAACGCATAATTGAAAATGGTAGCATGAAAACGGCCAACGAACTTTACGTTGATCGAGACATTATGGTATTGGCAAATCCTGAAATTGCCGATCTTCCTAATTGGGTGATCGCATTGGTAGCAGCAGGTGGATTGGCTGCAGCTTTATCAACAGCGGCAGGTTTGTTATTAGTAATTTCTACTTCTGTTTCCCGTGATTTAGTGAAGATGCAATTGCGTCCTAATATTTCAGAAAAAAATGAATTAAGAGTAGCCCGTGGAAGTATTGTGGTAGCAGTTCTCATTGCCGGAATCTTTGGAATTTATCCGCCTGGGTTTGTCGCCGCCGTCGTGGCGCTAGCCTTTGGGTTAGCCGCCGCCTCTTTTTTTCCTGCTATTATTTTAGGTATTTTTGATCAGCGTATGAATAGAGAAGGAGCAATCGCAGGGATGGTAGTTGGAATCACTTTGATGTTATTTTATATGATTCGCTATAAAACAGGATTGATAGGAGTGATGGATCCACGTCCTGCAAGTGAGTGGTGGTTTGGTACTTCGCCAGAAGGATTTGGAACGATTGCCATGTTTGTCAATTTTGTGGTTTCGCTAGTGGTATCAAGATTGACACCAGCACCGCCACAAAGTGTGCAAGACATTGTAGAAAGTATTAGAATTCCAAATGGCGCAGGTGACGCTGTCGAACATTAAATTATATTGGTTGGGCATTTTACATTTGCCAGCGTTAGTTTTTTAAAATCGAAATGCTAGCGCTGTTAGTGCATACCGGTTACCGTATGTACACTTGTGGGTGTTAAATTTTTTGCCACGAATTTTCACGAATTGTACGATTTTTTTGACGATTATATCGTATACTCTAATTACATCTGATAAGTCAGATGCGTACGAAATTCCACGAAAGTCAAAACAGTAAGGGTTTCGTGAAACTTCGCCAGTTTCGACTTGTCGAAAATTATTCCAGAGGAAAACTACGAGTAATTTTTTCGTGCTAATTCGTGGCAAAAAAAAAGCTACTCATTTGTGTGCATACGGTAGCCCGTACGGGGTAACACCGCTTTCTCAACTTTTAAAATATTTAAAAGTTGGGATTTTTTTTTGTAAAAATTAAGATGTTGGATTTCATTTCATTATTATTGTTTGTTCAATTATTTATATGAATAGAGGTAGAGGTAAAATAAATTTCCTTTCTATTTTTTTTAACTAAAAAATTAAGATTAAGATGACTCATCAAATCAAGACATTTAAAGAATACCAAAAAACTTATGCTGAAAGTGTAAAAAGTCCCGAGAAGTTTTGGGCGAAACAAGCCAAGACTTTTACTTGGATGAAGCCTTGGAAGAAGGTGTTAGAATCTGATTTTAAGACGCCTGAGGTGAAATGGTTTATTGACGGTAAAATGAATATTACCGAAAATTGCTTAGATCGACATCTTGAAAAAAGAGGAGATGAAACAGCATTAATTTGGGAACCCAATGATCCTAGCCAACCTTTCAAAACTTATACCTATCGGGAATTATATACAGAGGTTTGTCGCTGCGCAAATATGTTAAAAGCCAATGGAATTAAAAAAGGAGATCGAGTTTGTTTTTACATGCCGATGGTAGCGGAGTTGACGATTTCAGTTTTAGCATGTGCCAGAATAGGAGCAATCCACTCGGTCGTTTTTGCAGGTTTTTCAGCGAATGCTTTGGCTGATAGAATTAAAGATTCTTCTTGCAAAATGGTAATTTGTTCTGACTACAATAATCGAGGGGCTAAAAACATTCCAGTCAAACAGGTGGTCGATGATGCTTTGAAAATGGGATGTAAAAGTATCGAAACCGTTATCGTTCATCAAAACACCGGCGGCAAAGTGAAAATGAAAAAAGGCCGTGACAAATGGTGGCACGAAGAAATTGCAGGTAAGCGAAAAACTTGCAAACCAGCTCAAATGGATTCCGAAGATGTGCTATTTATTTTATACACTTCAGGTTCGACTGGCAAGCCAAAAGGAGTCGTACATACTTGCGGTGGTTACATGGTTTACACTTCTTATTCTTTCCGAAATGTTTTCCAACATCAAGCAGGAGATGTATATTGGTGCACGGCAGATATTGGTTGGATTACGGGGCATTCCTATATTATTTATGGCCCACTTTTATCTGGAGCGACGACGATGATGTTTGAAGGTGTTCCGACTTTTCCAGATGCTGGCCGGTTTTGGCATATTTGTGAAAAACATAAAGTCAATCAATTTTATACGGCACCAACTGCGATTCGAGCATTGATGGCGATGGGCGATCATTGGCCAAGTCACTATGATTTGAGTTCATTAAAAGTACTCGGAACAGTTGGCGAACCGATCAACGAAGAAGCATGGAATTGGTACAAAGAAAAAATCGGAAAAAATAATTTACCAATCGTCGATACTTGGTGGCAAACGGAAACGGGCGGAATTATGATTTCTGGCTTGGGAGATATTTCCCCTCAAAAACCAACTTATGCAGGTTACCCTTTGCCCGGAGTTCAAATGTGCTTGGTCAATCAAGAAGGAAAAGAAGTTAAAGGAAATGGAAAAGAAGGATTGCTCTGTATAAAATTTCCGTGGCCTTCGATGATTCGAACCACTTATGGCGATCATGAAAGATGCCGACAAGTTTATTTTTCTGCTTTTGAAAACATGTACTTCACCGGTGATGGTGCACGTCGAGACAAGAATGGAATGTACAGAATCATCGGACGGGTGGATGATGTTATAAATGTGTCAGGTCATCGAATGGGAACAGCCGAAGTGGAAAATGCAATTAACGAACATGAAAATGTCATCGAGTCTGCTGTGGTTGGTTATCCGCATGATATCAAAGGACAAGGAATTTATGCTTATGTGATTGTCAATGGAGTGGTGGGAAAT
>Ga0209712_10003059_pt1 | contig 13647 bp, 10 predicted proteins | sample ArcOceMetagenome_FD_187443 | JGI IMG/M metagenome (GOLD analysis project Ga0209712, IMG submission 187443) | Marine eukaryotic phytoplankton communities from Arctic Ocean - Arctic Ocean - Greenland ARC118M Metagenome (SPAdes) (version 2) | ecosystem: Environmental > Aquatic > Marine > Oceanic...
GGTAATGATCGGACCGTCAGGTTGTGGTAAGAGTTCGCTAATTCAACTCATTGCGGGCTTTGACCAACCTACATCTGGGCAAATCACAATTGGTGGTGAACCGATTACAGGGCCAGGAAAAGATCGCTTGGTCTTATTCCAAGAATCAGCGTTATTCCCTTGGATGACTACCTGGGACAACGTTATGTATGGTCCGCGTGCACGTGGTGAAGATGCCAAGGAATCTTCTGAACAAGCCGAATTTTTGCTCAGAAAGGTTGGCCTTGAAGCCTTTCGTGATAAGTACCCAGCGCAGCTATCAGGAGGAATGCAGCGTCGTGCAGAACTTGCTCGTGCAATGATCAATAAACCTGAAGTAATGATCTTAGATGAGCCTTTTCGCGGCCTAGACCATATGTCTAAAGAATTGATGTGGGAATATTATGCTAGCTTGTACGAAGAAGACCGCAATACTAACTTTTTTGTTACCACTGATATTGATGAGGCTATTTTTCTTGCAGATCGCTTATTAATTATGACAAACCTGCCAACGTCAACTCGATCAGTGATCGAAATTGATATTCCTCGCCCAAGAAATATTGAAGAAATGGCAGATAATGAGCGGGCTAACGAAATTAAAACCGAAGTAATGACCCTGTTACATGAAGAAGCAATGAAGTCGTTCTCTGGTGGCAGTAAAGCTGCAGCTGATTTTTTAGATGCATACTCTAAACGAGCGGGTAAATAAAAGGAAACTGTAACATGTTAGTTAAACAGACTATGGTTTTGTTGGTTCATGCTTGATCTATTGCTGCAGCGCTCAACTGTAGTTACGCTAGCAATAATTGGGGGCGTTTTATCACTTGCTATCTCAGTTTTATCAGCCCGCGGGGCTTTGTCAGTGTCTGCTATTAAACATTTAAACAAGGTTGCTTATGTATTTATGGGCCTTAGTATGATTTTATTTATTGCAGCTGGGCTGGCTGGATCCTTACAAGTATAAAAGCACGGTTAACGGTCGCTAAAGTATAGAGTTAATCAAGCAATTGCTCGCATAAAGTTGTCATACACTTGCCTTGCACAACTCAAACACTGGCCCATATTTTTGTCAGCACTTAACTTAAGAGTTAACAGTGTACCCTTGCCTAGTGTGTCCTCTAATGCTTCTGCATAGGCAGGAATAGCGCCCCAGTTGTCTACCGTATCGGGCTCTATTTCAATATGGTATTGCATAGACCAAGCATTAGATCCTACTCTCATTGCCTGAATGGCGCATACATCTGACTTAGCCAAAACAGTCGCACCTTCTGGTGCTTGTGCTACTCTGACCGAATGCCACTGCAGGCACTTTTGTGTATCTGGTGTACCAGTAAAGAGTGCGTCAGCTTTACCTTCATCTGTTAGTTCAACGTCTAATACACCAATCTCTGAAACTTTTTGGGGCCCACAAGTCCCACCGAGAGCGTCGGCAAGTAACTGATGCCCGAGGCATAGGCCTAGATATGGTTTTCTTAACACGCTAACCCATTGCCTAATCGCTGCTTTTTCGGCAACCAACCATGGGTTTTCCTCAATATCCCATACGTCCATCGGGCCACCCATAACCCAAAGTGCATCATACTTATCAAAGCTAGGGATTTTATCGCCACGGTGCAAATAAATTGCGTCCCAGTGGATACCGTCTTCAGCTAAAAACTGTCTTAAAGAACCTGGGTGTTCGCAATCAACGTGCTGAAAAACAAGTACACGCATAATCAAGTGCTCCGACAAAATTTATCTGCATCATAGTTAAATATAATAATATGAAGGCTATATACCAGTCTAAGTTGAAAATTAGTTTACCCCTAGTATACCTATAAGTGCTTAGCTTTTTAAATAGGTTGGTGTCTATTAGTATGGCTGTTAATAGTTACCTATCCTCGTCCACCACGAGCTTTGCAAAGCTTGGCTTCAGGTCATGCCTTAATTTTTTCATCTGTCATCTTAAGAAAATATATACTTCGTTTAACTCTGATATTAAAAGATTCAAACTTGCCAGTGTTACTTTATGAATTGGGCTAGAAGCAGTTTAATTTGTTGTTTAAGTAACACTAAACTAAAGTCATGGTTGATGAGGTTAGGCCGCATAAATCATCGTTGATGGGCTTTCTTTATGGCGGCTTTAAATTTACTAAGGGCCCCTGAGCTGAAGCTTGATCTAGTGTTTTCTGCCATTGGTCAGCATGACTAAGGTGACTGACTCACCCTATGGTTAATACAGATAACATAGTCACTAGGCGTGTGGGTGGTCAATAATTTAGAGTTGAAGCCATTTTATAGTCTCAGTTAATGGTGGTAGATTATTACGGTTAATCGGCAAGCATATACCAACCTTGTAGCCAACGGCTTAAGGTAGTAAGTAGACAGGCAAAAGCAAAGCTGTAGGCTAAAATGTCAAATAAATCGGGCCAAAGGCAAAACGCCACAAATATGGCTATGGTTTCAGCCCCCTCAGTCACTCCACCTAAATAATATAAGCCTTTGTTAGGAAATGTTTGTGACTGTAATTTTCGTTTTTGTGCCATTAATGAAAATGCCAAAAACGATGAACCTGTGCCTATAAACGCCGTTAGTAAAACGGCAGCAGCTAGGGCATTGGCTGAGCTGTCAGCAAATGCAAAAGCTAAAGGAATAACAGCATAAAATGCAAAATCTAAGGCAATGTCTAAAAACGCGCCACGGTCTGTTGCTTGGGTTAAGCGAGCTACTGGACCATCTAATCCGTCCAACAAACGGTTACCCAAAATAAACACTAATGCCCATTCGTAATATTCATTGGCAATCAGAGGCAGGGCGATAAGGCCAACCAAAAATCCGGCGATGGTGATCTGATCAGCGCGAACACCCAAGCGCACTAATAGTTTAGCAATGGGGTGGAGTATTTTCTGCTGCAAGGGCAGTATGCGACCATCAATCATGATCTGCGCCAACTATGATAACGTTGCAACCAAAGCATTGTTTTAGGGTTTACCTGTGCACGCTTCCATTCACCTGCTACATATTTATTGGCTTCTGCCATTGTAGGATAAATGTGGATAGTGCCAAGCACTTTATTTAAGCCTAAGTTGTATTTCATGGCGAGGACAAATTCGGCAATCAGTTCAGCGCCCTGGGCACCGACAATAGTGACGCCTAGTATTTTGTCTTTGCCTGGCACTGTTAATACTTTTACGAAACCTGCAGCAGAACCATCAGCAATGGCTCGGTCCAAATCGTCAATACCGTAGCGAGTTACTTGGTAACTGATACCCTGCGCAGCTGCGTCTTGTTCATTTAGCCCAACCCTAGCCACTTCGGGGTCTACAAAAGTAGCCCAAGGAATGACACGATAATCTACTTTAAAGCGTTTGAACTGACCAAACAATGCATTAACGCAGGCATACCAAGCTTGATGGGCTGCCGCGTGAGTAAACTGATAAGGCCCTGCAACATCACCTGCCGCATAAATATTAGGCAATAGAGTTTCTAAATAATCGTTTGTTTGAACCACTTTATTAGTGGGGATTCCCAGTTCCTCTAAGCCGAATCCACTTAGTCTTGGAGCTCTGCCTACAGCCACTATTATTTCGTCAAATTCAATGCGCTGTATTCTTTCACCACACACGACCTCAAGCCACTTCACATCGTGTGTAACTTCATTGCCTAAATTATCTTCACTTTTTAGCTCACTGACGCCGCACTTTATGGCTTTGTGACCTGTTAGCACATTGACACCGTCTTGCTGTAAGGCATGCTTTACGAACAAAGACACCTCTTCATCCTCTTTTACCATAAGCCGCTCTAGCATTTCTACTTGAGTAACCTGTGATCCCAGACGTGCGAAGGCTTGGGCGAGCTCACATCCGATAGGACCACCGCCAAGTATTACTAGGCGCTTAGGTGCTTGTTCGTTACTGCGTAGATGTTCCCATAATGTATCTGACGTTAAATAGTTTATTGATTCTAGCCCGGGCAGGGGTGGCACAAAAGGTGCTGCACCTGTAGCAATAATAATACTGCGGCTGGTTAATTGAGTGCTGCTGCCGTCAGCATGGGTGATACTTACGCACCAAGGGCTGATGAGTTTGGCGTGACCTTGCAATACTTCAACACCCAATGATTGATAACGTTCCACACTGTCATGAGGTGCAATGGCCGCTATTACTTGATGGATTCGCTGCATTACGCTGCTAAAACTGAATGAAGGGTTAACCCCTGTTAACCCAAAGTGATCTGCATGCTTAATTTGATGGGCCACCTTTGCACTTTTAATGAGAGCCTTAGATGGCACACAGCCGTAATTGAGGCAGTCACCACCCATTTTATGGGTTTCTACCAAGGTTACTTTTGCCTTCACTACAGCGGCAATATAAGCCGAAACTAAGCCCGCAGCGCCTGCGCCTATGATAATAATATTACGATCAAAGCTTTTAGGTTTATCCCATGTTGAATACGCTTTTCTTCGCTGGTAAACGCGTAATACCAAGCGCACTACCCAAGGCAGTAGCCCCAAAACAACAAATGATATGATTAAGGCTGGAGATGTTATACCACTTAAGCTTTTGAGCTGTGATAATTGAGTGCCCGCATTTACGTATACCACTGTTCCCAGTAACATGCCTATTTGACTCACCCAATAAAAACGCCAAGCTTTCATTGCGGTCAAACCTAGTAGCAGATTGACAGCAAAAAATGGCAAAGCTGGAATCAAACGCAGACTAAAGAGATAGAAGATACCATCTTTTGTTAACCCGGCATCGATTGTTTTGGCATGTTTCCCCAGTTTGGTGTTAACCCAGTCTCTCAAAAAATAACGCGACGATAAAAAAGCTAAAGTAGCTCCTATGCTAGAAGCAAATGAAACCATTAACACGCCCCACCATAAACCAAACAATGCCCCAGCTGCTAGAGTCATCCATACCGCAAAGGGTAAGGATGTTGCTGTGATAATGACATAACTAGTAAAAAATACGGCGACAAACATCGTCTCGTTGTTTTGGCGCCATTGCGTCACATCTGCAATACCGACCTGCATACGTGCTAGATCTATTGACTGGCCATTTAAAAATACCAGCAGCGCACCGATTATCGTGACTAAAACTAATAATAGAATTTTTTTGGAAGTGTTTTTTGTAGAACTCATTACTTATTACTCATTAAGTTTTTAGTCATATTTAACGTTTAGTCGGATGGCGGGTAAATGTTTGCTGATTTTTAAGAGTGCCTACTAACGCATCTTGCACTGCGTCCTCTGCAGGATGTTGATCAGAAAGTTGTAATGTCGCAAACTTGATCATCTGCTGTCGCAACTCGTTCGTAAATACTTGGTCTTGAGTCCAATCTGGGTGCTGAATACTTTCTGTAATTGTAGGGTGGAGAGGCATGTTTGTTTGGGCTATATCAACTGCTGGTGGGTCACTTTATGTTTCTAGCGCCAAGTATTCAATCAAAAAAATACTTTATGCTTGATACTATAGTGGTTTTAACTAAGTAAAGTGAGGCGACACAAAAATTAAGTCACCGTTATATTCGTATTGTTATGTACTTGGCGTAAAGCCATGCGGGTTTGCGTGCCCACTACTCCAGGCAAGCGGAGTATTTTTTTGTAATATAGCTCTTCATAGTCCTTGGCGTCGGTATAAACCACTTTTAACATGAAGTCATTATCGCCAGCCATTAAGTAACACTCCATTACCTGCTCAAGCTTAGCTACTGCAATTTCAAAGTCATCAAATACAGCCTCACTTTGTTTATCTAAGCTAATAAAAATAAAGGCTGTGCCTTGTACGTGAAACAACGCTCGATTTAACAAACCAACAAATCGATCAAATACGCCGCTGTCCAGTAAAAACTTAGTGCGCCGCAAGCATGCAGAGGGCGATAGGTTTATTTGCTCCGCCAGCTCTACATTACTTAATCGAGCATTATTTTGTAACGCATTAATGATTTTTTTATCAGTGCGATCAAGTTCTATATTTTCGCTAGCATTTAGTTCCATAAAAAACCTATTTTGTGTAATTAAATTGATTAAAATATCTATTTTTGGCTAAATATAACAAGATAATGCATCAAAAACAGTATTAAAATAGAATTATATTCTATCGCTATATTATTTAAATGTAACGAAGTTATTGTTAGATTAAAAGGGCTGTGTAATGTTAATTGGTGTACCTAAGGAAATTAAGAATCACGAGTATCGCGTAGGCATGACACCCGCTAGTGTGCGAGAGCTCGTTCATGCAGGCCATAGTGTTATTGTTGAAACCCTCGCTGGTAGCGGAATTGGCTCTACTGATAGCGACTTTGTTGCTGCCGGTGGCGAAATTGTTGGGACTGCTTCAGAAGTTTTTGCTCGTTCGCAGATGATTGTCAAAGTAAAGGAGCCCCAAGCATCTGAGATTGCTATGTTGCGGGTCAATCAGCTACTTTTTACCTATTTACATTTAGCTCCAGATGCCCAACAAACTGCTGGTTTAGTCGCTTCTGGTGCAACGTGCATTGCCTACGAAACGATTACTTCAGCCCTAGGTGGTTTGCCACTATTAGCACCAATGTCAGAAGTGGCTGGACGCATGTCAATTCAGGCGGGCGCTCATGTGCTGGAAAAAGCTCAAGGTGGCAGAGGCATGCTTTTGGGTGGTGTGCCCGGTGTAGCCCCAGCTAAAGTGGTTATTATTGGCGGCGGTGTAGTCGGTTCAAATGCAGCACAAATGGCCTTGGGCGCGCGAGCTCAAGTGACTGTTCTAGACCGATCTACCCAAGCCTTGGCTCGATTAGATAAAGAGTTTAATGGCGCAGTTAAAACAGTTTACTCCACCCAAGATAGCCTGGAAGAATATGTCTTAGATGCTGACCTTGTGATTGGTGGAGTATTGATCCCAGGTGCAGCGGCGCCTAAGCTGGTCACCGAAGCTATGGTAAAAGCCATGAAGCCAGGCTCAGTGTTGGTAGATGTGGCAATTGATCAGGGAGGTTGTTTTGCAACATCTAAGGCCACAACCCATGAAGATCCCACCTATGTTGTAGACGAGGTAGTCCACTATTGTGTGGCTAATATGCCTGGTGGCGTTGCTATGACGTCTACCTACGCCCTTAACAACGCTACCTTGCCGTATATTCTTAAGTTAGCTAACTTAGGTTGGAAGCAGGCCTTGGAGCAAGATGTGCACTTTTTAGCTGGTTTAAACGTACATGCTGGCCAAGTAACTAATGAACATGTTGCTAAAGCACTAGGTTATACATATTTATTGCCAGAAATAGCAGTGGCTAATGCTGATGCTTAAATTTTTGAGCTAACTGTATTTAGTTTGTTTATGGCTGTTATAGGGCCAAATTTAAAGCGTCTCTTGCAAAGAGGCGTTTTTTTTGGCAAAAACAAGCGTCCTTTTATGCTAATGGCTTGACTATTAGGCGTTAAATACGGAAACTTCGGTCTTTTAATTTAGCCTATCATTCAATATTTTTTGGTAATCACCTGTTTAGGTGGTCAATAGGCAAGACTATAGTAGAGCGTGCCTGAGCAAGGGCGCGTTCATTTGATAATTAATGAGGCATTTAAATGCAAGTTTCAGTTGAAGCGACTACAAGCATCGAACGACGTTTAACCGTGACAGTACCTGCTGAGCAAGTTGATAGCGCAGTAGATAAAAAGGTTAACGAAACCGCTAAAACCATCCGAATTGACGGTTTCCGTCCGGGTAAAGTACCTGCTAAAGTGGTAAAGAAGCGTTACGGTGCCAGCATCCGTCAAGACGTATTGGGTGATGTGATCCAGTCTAGCTACTTTGAAGCACTTCAGCAGGAAAATATTAAGCCTGCAGGCATGCCTAATATCGAGCCAAAAGAAGACGCTGGTGAAGGTGAGTTTTCCTACATCGCTGTGGTAGAAATCTATCCAGAAATAGCTTTGGTAGATGCTTCTGGAGTAAGTGTAGACCGTATGACATCCAGCATTGAAGATACTGACGTAGACACAATGATCGAAATGTTATTAAGCCAGCAAACACAGTGGACTGAAGTTCTGCGTGCGGCTGCAGACACTGATCAGATCAATATTGATTTTGAAGGCTACTTAGACGGTGAAGCATTTGACGGTGGCGCAGCGCAAGGCCATGATCTTGTGCTTGGTTCTAACAGTATGATTCCAGGCTTTGAAGAAGGCATTCTGGGAATGGAAGCGGGTAAAGACAAAGACATTACGGTAACCTTTCCAGAAGATTACAACGCGGCTGAACTTGCCGGTAAAGAAGCCGTTTTCACTATTAAAGTAAATACGGTTAGCGAAGCAACCAAGCCTGAGCTAAACGAAGAGTTCTTTGCACGCTTTAATCCAAAGGAAGAAGGCGAAGCCGGTTTCCGCGCTGAAATCCGCTCTAACATGAGCCGCGAGATGAACCAAGCACTTAAATCTAAGCTTAAAAATGGCTTATTGAATGCCTACCTAGAATTAAACACATTTGATGTGCCTAAAGCATTAGTCACTGAAGAACTAGGCCGCTTGAAGCAACAGGCACTGCAACAGTTTGGTGGTGGTAATGAAAACCTAGATCCTAGTATTTTGCCTGACGAAATGTTCCAAGATCAGGCGGATAAGCGGGTTAAAATTGGCTTGCTAGCTGCTGAGATTATCCAGCAGAATGAGTTTAAGGCTGACGAAGACAAGGTTAAAGCCTTAGTAGAGGAAATGGCTCAGGGCTATCAAGATCCGCAGGAGTTTATTGATCACTACATGAACAACGCAGAACAACGTAGCCAGTTAGATGGTGTAGTTCTGGAAGATCAGGTTGTTGAGCATTTGCTAGCGGCTGCTAGCATTACTGAAGTCGCTGTGGACTATAAAACAGCCGTTGAGCCAGAAAGCAAAGACGTTACAGGTGATGAAGAAAAGCCAAGCGAAGAAGTTTAATCCTTCTATCGGTCTGTTCTGGGCTTGAACGGATCAGCGGTATGAGTTACTTTGATGTAATTCATACCGTTTTTTTTGCATGTTAATTGATTAATTTAGACTTTTAATTTGTTTAGACCTTGGCATTTGTTAGATTTGGCACCATAGAGTCTACTGTATCGTTTTTTATGTATTGGAGTTGTAACAACAATGAGTTTTTCTTTTCCTCCAGAAATGGGGCTAAGCCCCAAATTGAATCAAGAGTTAAGTGCGTTAGTGCCTATGGTCGTAGAGCAAACTTCCCGCGGTGAGCGTTCTTATGACATTTATTCACGCCTTCTTAAAGAACGCGTTATTTTCCTAGTAGGCCAAGTAGAAGATCACATGGCTAATTTAGTGGTTGCTCAGCTGTTATTTCTGGAAGCGGAAAATCCAGACAAAGACATCCACTTATACATTAACTCACCAGGTGGATCTGTGACTGCTGGCATGTCTATTTATGACACCATGCAGTTTATTAAACCTGATGTAAGTACAATGTGTATTGGGCAAGCGGCCAGTATGGGCGCCTTACTATTAACTGGTGGTGCAGAAGGTAAGCGTTATTGCTTACCTAACTCAAGAATGATGATTCATCAGCCTTTGGGTGGCTATCAAGGCCAAGCTACAGATATTGAAATTCATACAAAAGAAATTCTCAACATCCGGGACAAGTTAAACCGAATAATGGCGACGCACACTGGTCAGAAGCTTGAGACCATTGCGGCAGACACTGACCGTGATAACTTTATGGAAGGCGCCCAAGCAGTAGACTACGGTCTTATTGACACGGTATTAGACAAGCGTCCAGTATAAAACCAGGCAACCTGTGACTTTACTAAAAGCTAATTAGGCTTATAGTTCGTCGGCAATAGTGATAGAAAAGATTTAACATTAGCCTAGCAATTAAAGCAGGCTACCAATATTGGTAATTATATGAGCATAGACAAAGACGGATCTGGAGAAGGCGGCGGTAAGATACTGTACTGTTCCTTTTGTGGTAAAAGCCAAAACGATGTGCGCAAATTAATTGCTGGGCCGTCGGTCTTTATATGCGATGAATGCGTTGACCTGTGTAACGATATCATTCGCGAAGAAATTCTAGACCAAGACCAGCCAGAAGCTGAAGACCACTTACCGACTCCAAAAGAGATTTGTGCAGCTCTAGAGGAATATGTTATTGGACAGCCACGAGCAAAGATGGTTTTGTCGGTGGCGGTCTACAATCATTATAAGCGGTTAAACTATGTTGGCGGCAAAGATGACGTTGAGTTGGGTAAAAGTAACATTTTACTGATAGGGCCAACGGGCAGTGGTAAGACACTATTGGCAGAAACCCTAGCACGTTTATTGAATGTGCCGTTCACCATCGCAGACGCCACTACGCTAACTGAAGCGGGTTATGTTGGTGAAGATGTAGAGAATATTATTCAAAAGTTACTGCAGAAATGTGACTATGATGTTGAGAAAGCCCAACGTGGCATCGTTTACATTGATGAAATAGATAAGATCTCTCGCAAATCTGATAACCCTTCAATTACCCGTGATGTATCTGGCGAAGGTGTGCAACAGGCCTTATTAAAGCTTATTGAAGGGACAGTTGCTTCTGTGCCACCCCAGGGTGGCCGTAAACATCCACAGCAAGAGTTTTTGCAGGTTGATACTAGTAATATCCTGTTTGTGTGTGGTGGTGCTTTTGCCGGGCTAGACCAGGTAATTCGTGATCGTACAGAAAAGAGTAGTATTGGATTTTCTGCCACGGTTAAGAGTAAAGACGATAGTAAAGACGTCGGCAAGTTATTGCATTCAGTTGAAGCTGAGGATCTAGTAAAGTTTGGATTAATTCCAGAATTTGTTGGTCGTCTACCCATGATTGCTACCTTAGAAGAACTTGATCAAGAAACTTTAGTTCAAATATTGACTCAACCTAAGAATTCCTTAACAAAGCAGTATCATAAACTCTTTGAAATGGAAGACGTAGAAATTGAATTCCGTGATGAAGCACTAAAGGCAGTGGCGCAAAAAGCGATGGAGCGTAAGACTGGTGCGCGTGGTTTGAGGTCTATCCTCGAGTCTGTGCTCTTGCCGACAATGTATCAGCTTCCTGACCAAAGCAACGTGGTTAAGGTTGTTGTAAATGAGCAAAGTATTACTGGAGAATCTGAACCGTTAATGGTTTTGGACAGTAGCGAGCTCCAACAAGCTGCGTCAGACGAGTAACCTAAACTGATGTAAGCCGGAAAAGCCACCTAAGGGTGGTTTTTTTTGCGCTCATTTTAGTTAAACACTTGTATTTCTGCCCCTTGTCCGCATTTAATACAGCATACCGAAAATTCGCAAGCCACCGCGACATTAGCCTACAGGATCTTTTATGACTCAGACTCTTCCCCTTATCCCATTGCGCGATGTTGTGGTTTACCCACATATGGTGATTCCTCTTTTTGTAGGCCGCCAGAATTCCATAGACGCGTTAGAGCAGGCCATGGCTGCAGACAAGGCGATTGTTGTTGTTGCCCAGAAAAGCGCTGCTGTAGATGATCCTCAAATTACAGATTTGTTTGAGGTGGGAACTTCTGCGCGCATTTTACAGTTACTTAAACTTCCTGATGGCACTGTGAAAGTTTTGGTTGAAGGAGAGCAGCGTGTTGCCATTGAAGAGGTTGCTGAGACCTCAGGGTTCTTTACCGCGAAAGTGAGAACAATTGATGACGCAGAGCCGCCAGAAGGTGAACGAAAAGCCCTAGCACACACTCTTCTTTCTCAGTTTGAACAGTACGTGAAATTGAGCAAAAAAATATCTAATGACGTCATGTCTTCTATTACTAATATCGAAGATCCTAGTCGATTAGCGGACACCATTGCTTCACAGATGAATTTAAAACTTGAAGAGAAACAAGCTTTGTTAGAGATGGGGGACCTGACACAGCGACTTGAGCACTTAATGGGGCAGATGGAAGGTGAGATTGACTTAGTTAAAGTAGAAAAGCGTATTCGCGGCCGCGTCAAAAAACAGATGGAAAAGAGCCAGCGAGAGTATTACCTGAATGAGCAAATTAAAGCGATTCACAAAGAGCTTGGTGACATTGATGATGCAGCACCTAACGATTTAGAAGAGCTGCAAAACAAGATTAATTTGGCGGGTATGCCAACTGAAGCTAAAGATAAAGCTCAGGCTGAGCTTAATAAACTTAAAATGATGCCGCCAATGTCTGCAGAAGCTACAGTAGTGCGTAGTTACATAGATTGGATGGTAACGATACCTTGGAAGAAGAAAAGCCGCCTCAAGCACGATCTAGCTAAAGCGTCACTGGTGCTAGAAGAAGATCACTACGGTTTGTCTGAAGTCAAAGAACGGATTTTAGAATATTTGGCCGTTCAGCAGCGCGTTAAAAAAGTGAAAGGATCTATACTGTGTTTAGTTGGTCCTCCAGGGGTGGGTAAAACATCTTTAGGTAAGTCTATTGCTAGGGCGACAGGTCGACAATACGTGCGTATGGCTTTAGGTGGTGTTAGGGATGAAGCAGAAATTCGGGGCCATCGTCGGACCTATATAGGCTCTTTGCCAGGCAAGTTAGTTCAGAAAATGTCTAAAGTAGGTGTTTCAAACCCACTATTCTTATTGGACGAGATCGACAAAATGGGAATGGATAGCCGTGGAGACCCAGCGTCTGCGTTATTGGAAGTGCTAGACCCAGAACAAAACAATACGTTTAACGATCACTACCTAGAAGTAGACTATGATTTATCCAGTGTAATGTTTGTTTGCACTGCAAACTCAATGAATATTCCAGGGCCATTGCTAGACCGAATGGAAGTGATCCGGATCCCAGGATACACAGAAGATGAAAAGTTAAGCATTGCCAAACGTTATTTGCTACCTAAGCAACTTGCAGCTAATGGTTTATCTCCCACAGAGTTGGCGCTAAAAGATGACGCGATTGTTGATTTAGTGCGTTACTACACTCGCGAAGCAGGGGTGCGCAGCTTAGAGCGAGAGATTGCAAAGATTTGCCGTAAAGTGGTTAAAGCTCATTTGCTAGCAGGTTATAAAACAGCCATTGATAGCCCAGCACAGAAAGTAGACTCTAGTAATTTAGAGGCATATTCTGGTGTACGTAAGCACAGTTTTGGTCAAGCTGATGCGGATGATCGTGTGGGACACGTTAATGGCTTAGCTTGGACGTCAGTAGGTGGTGACATATTAACCATTGAGTCGGCTGTAGTGCCAGGTAAGGGACGCCTGGTGAAAACAGGGTCCCTTGGTGATGTTATGCAAGAGTCTATTCAGGCAGCCTTAACTGTAGTTCGTGGCCGGGCGTCTGGGTTAGGTATAAAAACAGACTTCCACGAAAAGTCTGATATTCATATTCATGTACCTGAGGGCGCTACACCTAAAGACGGACCAAGCGCCGGTGTTGGCATGTGTACAGCGTTAGTTTCAGTTCTCACAGGGATTCCTGTGAGAGCAGATGTGGCTATGACCGGAGAAATTACTTTGCGCGGGCAGGTGCTGCCTATTGGTGGATTAAAAGAAAAGTTATTGGCTGCCCACCGGGGTGGTATTAAAACAATTATTATCCCAGAAGAGAATGAAAGAGACTTAAAAGAGATCCCTGACAATATAAAAGCAGATTTATCAATAAAACCTGTAAAATGGATAGACGAAGTGCTTGATTTAGCTTTACAATTCGCACCCACTCCTCTTGTCCGAAATGAGGGTGAATTGG
>Ga0209712_10003060_pt1 | contig 13639 bp, 12 predicted proteins | sample ArcOceMetagenome_FD_187443 | JGI IMG/M metagenome (GOLD analysis project Ga0209712, IMG submission 187443) | Marine eukaryotic phytoplankton communities from Arctic Ocean - Arctic Ocean - Greenland ARC118M Metagenome (SPAdes) (version 2) | ecosystem: Environmental > Aquatic > Marine > Oceanic...
AAACAGACAATTCTATTCCTTTTAAAAATTCTTCGATTACAACCGTTGCAGAAGCCTTACCAAACTTCTCATTAGAAACCATATCCTGTAGTTCTATTTTTGCTTCTTCTAAAGAATTTAAAATTAGTACTCCTTTTCCGGCAGCCAAACCGTCTGCCTTTAAAACATAAGGCGGATCTAGAGTTTCTAAGAACGTAAAACCAGCTTCTAAATTTTCCTTTGTAAATGATTGATAGCGTGCGGTAGGAACGCCATGTTTTTGCATAAACTGTTTAGAAAAATCTTTACTCCCTTCCAGTAATGCACCATCTTTTTTAGGACCAATTACAGGAATGTTTTTCAAATCTACATCTGCTAAAAAGAAATCATGAATACCTTCTACTAAAGGAACTTCTGGCCCTACAACAACCATTTTAATATTATTCTCTAAAACAATTTTCTTTACTGCTTCAAAATCTGAAAGATCTACATTAATATTTTTGGCTATTTTGTTAGTTCCTGCATTTCCTGGCGCTACAAATAGTTGCTTAACTTTACTACTTTCACTCAATTTTAATGCAAAAGCATGCTCTCTACCTCCAGAACCTAAAATAAGAATATTCATTTGTGTTGTTGTTGAATTGTTGTTACTGCAAATATATTTTAAATTCTTTGGATTCTAGCTTTTGAATTAGATACATTTTAAAGAAACCCCTAATCAAGTGCAGTCTACTTTTTTTTAATTAAAACCCCACTTTAAAAAGTACTTTATTGCAGATGAAGTATGGCGTATAAATAACTTGAAACTTTTAGAAGAACCTTGTTTAAGCACGTGTATAATTTCTTCTTGAGGAAAGTATAATTTTTTCTTTCCTAAATCATCAATTTTTTTACATATATCCACATCCTCCATATATAAAAAATAACGCTCATCAAAACCATTTAATGCTACAAAATCATCTGTTTTATATAAATGAAAACACCCAGTTATATATTCAGCAAAAAAAGGTTTATTTAAATTTTTATCTCCGTAAATACCTTTAGAAATTGTAAATTTAAATAGACGTTTTAATAAAATAAATCTTCTTGCTAACAATTCCTGCACGGAAGGATATCTTCTGCAAGAATATTGATGAGCTTTATCTGGAAACAAAACTTTTGGAGCTATCATAGCCACTTTTTCATCTTTTTCTAACTCAATAATTAAATTAGGAATTACCTCTTCTCTAAAAGAGACATCTGGGTTTAATATTAAATGATATTTAGAAAGCGATTTTATTTTATTTATAATTTTATTATGAGCAGAACCAAATCCAATATTATTTTCAACAGCAATATACTCTATATCTTTATTTACAAATACATATTCATAAAACCTAGTTGCAGTATTGTCTATTAAATAAAGTTTTTTATTAAATGGCAAATGCAAAAAAGAATCTATTGTTTTATGTAAATCTGATAGACTCTCTTTGAAAAGAACTATTGAACCTGTTAATACTAGTTTTTCATTCATTATTTTAATACGCTTTTTCTTCTTTCTTAAAAAAAATTAAAAAAGTTTGTAATATTATTTTAAGATCTAAAAAGAAAGACCAATTTTCGATATAAAAAATATCAAAACGAACTCTATTTTCGATATCTGATTTTTGAATTACTTCTCCTCTAAAGCCACTAATTTGTGCCAAACCTGTAATCCCTGGTTTTACAGAGTTTCTTACTAAATAGTTTTTAACTTCATTTAAATACTTTTTAGTTTGAATATTAATATGAGGTCTTGGTCCTACTACACTCATATCTCCAAATAGTACATTAAAGAACTGTGGCAACTCATCTAAGCTAGATCTCCTTAAAAAAGCACCAACTTTTGTAATTCTCTTGTCATCTTTAGTTGCTGATACTTTATCCGCGTCAGTGTTTACATTCATTGACCTCAACTTGTAACAAAAAAATTGTTTTCCGTTTAAACCGTCTCTTTTTTGCTTAAAAAACAAAGGACCTTTTGAATCTAATTTAATAATTATACCTAAAATTGGAAGCAACCAAGATAAAATAAATAAACAGGTAAATAAAGCTATAAATATATCAAAAATTCTTTTTAATACATGCGTTTCAATCCTTTCAAAAGGGAGAGGTTTTGGTTTTAATATAGGTATCGTTCCGAAATATTCTAAAATAAAATCTTTACTATAAATAGCTTTATTTTCTGGTATTAACCTTAATTCTAATTTATGCTTCTCTGTAAATTGCCTTATTTCAATTAAAAAGCTTTCGGAAATATGTGATGGGTCGCAATAAATTTCATCAATTTTATTATCTAAAACATAATTAAATCCAATTTTGGATACCCCAAGGTATTTTTTTGAGCTAAATATTTTATCCGAAAAGAAACCATAAAACCTATAACCTAAATCGTTTTTATGGTGAAATAAATTTTCTAATGTTCTTGCCGAATTAATACCTCCAAAAAGAATAATATTCCTAAAATTATTACCTTTAGACCTGTATCTTTTTAGAAGAATGAAAATAAAAAACTTAAAAAAAGTTACAAGAGAAATAATCAACAGATAGATTATTAACTGATTATTAACAACCACTCCTTCTTTAAAAAGACTAAAATAACTAAGATATGATAATGAAAATATAAAAAACTGTGATAATAGTAAGGTAACTAGTCTTATTATATGTGTATACCTATATACGTTATAGAATTTTGTGTAATAGCCTATAAATAACCACGAAACTGTAATATATGATAAAAACCTTAGATTTAAATATTCATAATCTGAAACAAAGAAAATTACGCTATTAATTAAAAATAAATCAATAACAATGATTGTAGGCCTAATTAATATGGATCTTTTTTGTTTCAAATAGAATGTTTTTTTCTTTGATTAAATAGTAACGTTATTGTAACAAAAAAAACCATTCCTCTTTGTCTCCACAAAAATGATTCAGTAATACTAACTACTACTATCAAAATAATAAAGGATAATAAAAAATAATCTTTATGTTTTATTGCATTTTTTATGATTATAAATAAAATAAGTAAAAGTATTAGTAAACCAACAATACCTAATTCTGCAAAAATTTGTACGTATTGATTATGGTAATTATAATTATAAAAACCTGGATACAAATTATACTCTTTGTATTTATCAATTAAACTATTTTGAGAATTATTTAAACCTTCACCTAAAAACAAGATTTTTTGTTCTTCTAAAACTTCAGTAAAAACCTTAATTTGAAACATTCTTAACCCAAATCCCGTCCAAATATATAGATGTCCGAAGTCATTTTTATCTAAAACCTCACTTATTTTAGTTATATCGAATTCTGTTTTAATTCTATTTACAAAATTTAATGAAGCAATTGAAAAAAGCAATAAAACAGCAATAATAATTGCTTTATTTTGTAAACTAATTTTCTTGAATTTAAAATTTTTAAAATACAATGCTAATGACAATAGCAAGGTAGTAGTTATCATAATTTTTGACGATAATAAGACTAAAAATAAGCTTAGAAAAATAACACAAAAGACTTCAAACCTCGACTTTATTTTTTTATTTAAAAAATAGGCAATACCAAAACTTATGAATACCGATAAGTAAATAGCATTCATGTTACTTAAGTTATTACTTAAATTATGATAAAACAAGTAACCAATATCTTTGTTCTGAAAAGCTTTTAAGACACCAACTATTAAAGCATAAAGTCCATAAAAAACTAATGATTTTGAAAACGCATTAAAAACAACATCTCTTCTAATTCTAATGTTATCAATAAAAATAAAGGCCAATGGTATTATTAAATAGGCTAAAAACCGAATAAGACCTTCTTTAGTTTCTTCGAGATTGTTTGTCCAAAATAAAGAGCATAAACACAAAACATAAAATACTATAAATAAAACAGTTATGATTTTAAATTTTATTTTAATCCCTTTAACTATTGCAAAGTACATTGTTGTAAATAAAAATAAAATTAGCGAAATACTATTGATAGCATATCCTAAAGGAAGTGTTATTAAAATTAATGTCAATAAAATTTCTGAAAGATTGTGTTCTTTAATTTTTTGATAGACATTCATGAAAGTAAGTAAAATAGCTGTTATTTATTTTATTAATATCGTACTCATTTAGTATTTTCAATTTATTATTTTCTATTTTAAGCATTTCGTTTTCTTTATTTTTATTTTTCAAATAAAAACTAACATCTTCAGGCGTAAAAAAATAAAAACCATCTTCTTTGAGAACGGCTTTATTAAAGATATTATTGTGTGCAATAATTAAATTACCAGATCCCATAGCTTCTAATAAAGATGGATTGGTGCCGCCAACTGAATGCCCATGAAAATATAAATCACAATAATTTCTTAACGAATTTAATTCTTCATTATTATAAATACTTCCTAAAAAAATTATATTTTCAAAATCTTTATATTTTTCTTTAATTCTTTTACCAAAGTTATTATTATTATAGTCACCAATAACTAAAAAAGATGTTTTATCACTACTAAGGCAAACACCATCTAAAATAGTTTCTACGTTATTTTCTGGTTCTATCCTTGCTATTAACATATGGTATTTTTGCTCCTGGAGTTGGTGTTTTTCTAGAACTGATTTATCAATATTAGATACTATTTTACTTCCATAAGCAATATATTTAGAATCTTTTTTATATTTATCATCAATATATTTTTTGATTCCTTCAGAGTCTGCTACAAGATAATTACTGTGGTTAATAGCCAATCTTTCTGCAAAGTTTAAAAATTGTCTTACAAAATAACTATACTTACTTCTTTTCCATTCTAAACCATCCATATTTGTAATGATTAATGATTTCTTTGGAAAAAGAAACGACCAAATAGAACTACTTGTATAACCTAATTGTAAAATAATATCTAGATTCCTTTTTCTTGAATCTAAAATGCAATTCATATCATAAATAAATTGACCAATAGTACCCATTGTTTTTTCGGGATCATTACAATGAATAATATGAACCCCTTTAAATGTTTTTTCTTGGTAAGGGTGATTTGAAGAATTATAAACATAAACCTCACAATCTTTTTTCACTAAATACGTAGCTAAATATTCTGCGAACTGCTCAAAACCACCATAATGGTTTGGAATACCTCTAGTTCCTATTATCCCTATTCTCATTTTTCTACTGCGTTTTCTTCTGAACTATTACGATAATATAATAACATCCCTAAAATTAGGGAATAAGTTTCTGAAATATTATAGATACCTGTCACGATTAAAGTTGTAAACAAATAATGAATTGCTAAACCTCCAATCAAATTCAATATTATTTTTTTTTGATTATTTTTTGTTTTAAAATAAGAAAATAAATATAAATATAGTATGAATAATAAGTACAATATAATTCCTATAATACCCGATTTATAATAAATTGTAACGTAACCATTATGTAGATGAGGTATATATCTCATATTTTTATCACCAAGAGGGGCATAAAACTTTAAATCTACCAGAGAACCTAATCCTTTCCCAACAGCAACACTATAGCTAGTATTCACTTGGCTTATAGCCATTCCTGCTTCGTAAGCTCTCCAACGGTCCCATAATTTTGCATGATTTTTAGTATCTATTTCTTTTGCCGGAGAAAATATTTCAGCTGGAGCATTTTTCATTTTATATAGGAAAGACTCTATACCTGTTTGACCTCTCTTTATGTCTGCATTAAATAAATAAACATAAAAAATTCCAAAAAGGAATAAAACCATAGACCCATATTTAATTCCTTTTCTTGTAATTTTTAAATAGCCATTTATTGAGAGTAGAAAAATCACAAAAGAAACTGTCATTGATCTAGAAAAATACAATATTACAGATATTGATAATATTATTAGGATTATTCTTTTTAAGAATTTATTATTTATTATTCTAATTTCATCATATTTTTTAGAAGCTACCAAAAGCATTAAAGAAAATATTTCTATTTCATTCGAAATACCACCAACGTATCTTATCTCACTAACATTAGCTGTAGTAAGGTTTACAAAAATAAAAACTTCTAATATGTGGATAACTGAAAAAACTAAAGAAACTATCAATATACACTTTAAAAAAACTTTAAAATTATTGATACTTTTTGCTAATAAATATCCTGCTAAAATTGCTAAAATTGGTTTAGAGAAATAAGCAAAATCTTTAACCCAATCATATATTTCAAACTTATTGAAAAAGGAAGATATTATAGCAATGACAACTATTAAAAGTAAATATGAAATAATATCCATAATTTTTTTTGACACTTTATCATAGTAAACTATACAAGTAATCAAGAATAAGATATAATGCAATTCAAAAACTGAAATAGAAATTAACAGTAATAAAATTAATGTAAAATAAGTGTTATGTATATTTAATTTGAACAAGTTTTGGATAGAGTTATTTGTAAATATTTAAAATTCTAAGAAATTCTTTTGATGATTGCTCCCAAGTATATTTTTCCTTAATTTTATTTTTAATATTAATTAAATTATGCCGATTGTTACTTTCTAAAATATCAATTAATTTACTTTTAAATAAAACCAAATCACTAATATCTATATGGTAAGGTTTAAAAAAGGAAAAATCCTCTAACGCAGTATTATTCGCACTTATGACAGGTATCTTTAATGCTGCTGCTTCTAAAGGTGGAATTCCAAAACCTTCAGCAAAAGAAGGATAAACAAACACTTTTGCTGCTCTATAAAACTCTACTAAATCTACTTCATTAATAGCATTGAAAAAATATATCCTTTTTTTTAAATTACTTGACAATTTTTGATATTCTTTATTTAAAATATTATTTTCAAGTGTTTTACTGCCAATAAAAACAACATTTAAATCAGAATTTTCTAATTCTGAAAAAACCTTTATAATAGCTTGCTGATTTTTTCTAGGTTCTATTCTACTAACATACAATAAATAGCTCTTTACTTTATATTTAGAAAACACATATTTTATTGAATCTTCTTTAATATATTCTTTTAGAAAAACATTACTAACACCATTAGGTGTAATAAAAATTTCTTTCTTTTTAGTTTTATATACTTTTTGAATTCTTCTTTTTGAATATTCCGAAACAGTTATTAGAATATCTGATTTCTTAGCACTTTGTTTGAATAAAAAATTTCGTTTTAAACGGTAAAAAAGCGAAAAATATTCCGAAAAATCATTAAATAAAATATCATGTATTGTAACTATGTATTTGCATGTTTTTAATTTAAAAAAAGGAATTACATATTGAAAGTGTGCAAAATCAAATTTATTTTTTTTAATTATTTTAGGAATTTCAAAAAACATTCTTGAAATTCTGCTTTGGCTTTTAAAATAAATAAATTTAATATTTGGTATTCCAAAAAAATATTCTTCTACTTTTAAACTGTTAAAACATCCAATATAAATAAGAACATCACGGTTTTCTTGTGCAAACTCTTTATATAATTCTATTATATAAGTTTTTGTACCTTGATATTCTTTATTTAATAAATATCCATCAACAAATATCTTTAACTTTCTTTTTGTAAACATAATTAATATTCAAACATATTTTGGCTAAAATACTACTTACTAAATTAAAATGTTTTGAACTGTATAATTTATATCCATTAATTAATTTGATTTCTCTAGTTTTATTAAAACCAACAAAGTGAATATAAGAAACGGTAGACAAAAAAACTGTTTTATAATTGATTTTTGAAACTTTTTTACAAAAATCTACATCTTCAACGTACATAAAATAATCTTCATCCAGTCCATTTACTTGGTTCCATATTTTTTTTGTTGTTAATAAAAAAGCACCTGTAACCCAGTCTACAAAATAATTTTTATTAGAAAAATTACCCGTTACAAATTCTCTTCGTTTTTCTTCTAATAAAGAAAATTTTATCAAACTAAAAGATTTAGGGAATTTACCCACTGAAGTTAAATAATTTTTATTGCAATCCAACATTTTTACACCGACAATGCCTACATTTTTCTTTCTAAGTTCCTGAAATGCTGGTGAAATTTCTTGTAGTAAAATAGTATCATTATTTAACAAGAGAACAAATTTACCATTACAATTTTTTACACCCAAATTATTACCTTTAGCAAAGCCAAGATTTTCTTTACTTTCTATTAAAATACAATTTGGATAAAATTCTTTAATTATACTTATACTATTATCTGAAGAATTATTGTCAACAATTATTATCTCAAAATCTTCAGATGTACAATTTTCATATATAGAATCTATACAATTTTTTAAAAATTTTTCTCCATTATAATTAACGATAATAATTGATAAATTTTTACTTTTCATTATATGATTTAGTAAGATGTTTTTAATTTATTTTACTGCTACTTATTAAGTTGTTTATAAAAATTAAGGAAATATGAGTTATTAAAGATAAAAAATATTTGTCTTAATAGTTGACCCTAAAAATTAAACATAGTTATCTAATATTTCCCCCCATTTTTTTGACAAATTATCTTTATAAAACTGCTGAGCTTTTGTTTGCGTTTTTTCTATTATTTTTTGATTTTTAAATGGCCTATCATTCAATATTTTAATTGTCTCATTAATAATGTTATTTTCATCGATTAAAAAACCATTAACTCCGTGTTCTATAATAGATTTTGGACCTACATGACTTGTTGAAACTGTTGGCACTCCACAATACATTGCCTCTATAATTACCATTCCAAATAATTCTTCCCAATTATTTTCTTTTTTTGAAAATAATAATTGAACATCACTCTGCAAATATAATTTAAATAAATCTTCTTTAGAACTTATAAAACCTAAGTATTCAATATTATAAAACTCTTCTAAGACATCCTCTATTTGATTTATTAATGGGCCATCACCTATAATTTTAAGCGAATAAATCTCTTTATCTAAATTTTTCATCAACATTAATAACTCTTTAACACCTTTACTTTCGACCAATCTTCCTACGTATATTAGATTGATTTTATTAATGTCTCTTTTACTTATAATTGAATTGTTAATCTGTATTGAATTATCTATTGAATGACCAACAAAAGTTATAGGACAGGTTAACTCAAAATTTTCTTTAAGACTAATTGCAGAACTATCTGTAACAGAAAAGATACCTTTAATATCTTTTTTCAAAAAAGAAGACCATGATTTTTTTATAAAAGCTGAATTACTAAATTTTTTCTTAGGATAAAAATCTCCAGACCAATCACCCCAAGATGTAAAATAAAATAAATTATGTTTTCTTAAAAAAAAACTCAGTATTGGTAAGTAAAAATCTAAAGGCGCTATTCCTATAATAATATTCTTGTTTTTACATAAAAACATTGAAATAAAAAATGAAATGTTTTTTACCTGCTGAATGAAAAGTTGTACATCAAGTTTCCATATACTTTTCAATAAATATCTTAGTATTAGAAACTCTCTATAAATAATTTTTACATCATTCTTTAGAGCATAATTTTCAAGTGCTATAAAATGCTCTTTTGTGCTTCTTTCGTGTAATACATAGATTAATTTTCCCATTATATTTTATATCACTTTAAAAATAAAGTAAAATTACGTTTTAACGTTACCCTTCTTAATTTTAAATAAATAATTTATTATTATTACAAAAACTATAAATTCAGCAATAACTAAAGCAATTGCAGAACCATGAGCACCATATTTTTTTGAGAATAAAAAACATAATATTACATTTATTACCCCTCCAGTAATTGTAGCATTATTAAAATATTTTTCTTTATTTAAATTAACTAATCCCACAATGCCTAAAAGATAATTTAAGCTTCCAAAAACTATAACTGGCAATAAAATAAAAAAAAGATTAGAAAAACCATCATTATTAACTCCTAAAAACCTGATAACCGTATTTTTTGAAAAAACTAACAAAATAAGTGTAATTACTAGAGGAATTAAATAAAGTTTTGCTAATTTAATTAATTTAGAAACTGCTTCTTTAGATTTTAATTTAGAAAATTTAAGACTCATATTTGGATAAATAGCCTGAGATACAGGAGCTATTAAAGACTGTACTGCTTTTATTACTTTTTCTGCAGCTGAATACAATCCAACTTCTATATTTGTAGACAAAAAACCCAATAAAACAATATTAAAGTTTTTATATACACTAAGAGATAATGTAGAAAAAAACATGTGTCTATTAGTAATTAACATTTGAAGTATTTCAGGAGTTTTAGGAATACGGAAGCTTAAATTAAATTTCTTGTACGCTACATAAATTGACAATATCCCTGCTAAAGAAAAACCTATGGCTTGTGATGCTATTGCTAAAGAAATATCTTCTGGGCTCTTTACAAATATTAATATCAATATTACTGCTATTACCCTTATTATAAGGTTTATGATTGTTATAAATTTCATCCTCTCCATTCCTTGAAAAAACCAAACCGGAACAATCGTTTGCCCAATTAGAATACCAAAAGACAAAAAAAACAACTCTTTATTCACATACAATATATCAATAAATAGAATTGCAAAGGTATAAATTGCTAATACTATAATTAATATAAAAAATTTGATAATTTGAATAGAATGAAAAATATCACTAACCTTATCTTTATTATTCCTATTTACTGATATTAATTTAACTCCCGTAAAACCAAACCCATAATCGGTTAGAATCACTAAATACATGCTTATAGCGAAAGCAAAAGAATATAAACCATAATTACCAACTCCTAATATGTTAATCAAATAAGGCATAATTAATAATCCTAGAGCAGTATTCCCTAATTGCAATACTATCAATGCACTAAAATTTTTGAATATAACAGTTTTCGTTAAGCTGCTTATTTTATCTAACAATTGTTTTATATTCATATATTTTTAAGTATAACACTTAATGACCTTCTAAAAGGAACTAAACTATATCAGTATTTACTTTTAACAATTATAAACAAGTGGAAAAATAAAATTAAATTTTTTTCACAAAAAAATAGTCAATAGAGTTCTATAAAAAAACTATAATATTTCTTTTAGTCTATTTTTACTTATTTAAATGAAGATATTAGTATCTATTCTATAATATTATTAAATTCATTTTTTAAAAAAATTTTATCTTTAATTGAAAGAATTACTTCATCTAAAGGAATTCCCCAATCAATGTTTAAATCTTCATCATTATAAATTACACCATCTTCTGCATCTGGTTGATAATAATTATCACACTTATAAGAAAAAATAGTATTGTCTTCTAAAGTAGAAAAACCATGCAAAAAACCTCTTGGCACAAATAATTGCTTATTATTTTCCTCAGATAATTCAATAGAAAAGTGTTTCCCAAAAGTGGGAGAATCTTTTCTAAAATCTACAGCAACGTCTAAAACTTTACCTTTTACAACTCGCACTAGTTTTGCTTGTGCAAATTCTCCTTTTTGTAAATGCAAACCTCTTAAAACGCCTCTTTGTGAAATAGATTGATTGTCTTGAACAAAGTCTATTTCTACACCTGTTTTTTCTTCAAATATTTTTTTATTAAAAACTTCAAAAAAATTACCTCTTTCATCACCAAAAACTTGAGGTTCGACAATAAAACAACCTTTTAAATATGTTTCTGTAACTTTCATTAAATATCCATTAAATTTTTTCCGTAACCACTTTTTAATAATGGTTCTGCTAATTTTTTTAATTGTTCTTTATTTATAAAACTACTTCTATAAGCAGCTTCTTCAATAGAACCTATTTTTAAACCTTGTCTTTCTTCTATTACTTGCACAAATTGTGATGCTTGCATTAAAGAGTCAAAAGTACCTGTATCTAACCAAGCGGTGCCTCTATCTAAAACTCTAACAGATAAATTTCCGTTTTCTAAATAAACTTTGTTAACATCTGTAATTTCTAACTCACCTCGTTTACTAGGTTTCATATTTTTTGCAATTTCAATCACAGAATTGTCATAAAAATAAATTCCTGGAACTGCATAATTCGATTTTGGTTTTAGAGGTTTTTCTTCAATGGATATAGCATTCTGATTTTCATCAAACTCAACAACCCCATATCTTTCTGGATCATTCACATGATAAGCATAAACAATACCACCTTTAGGGTTATTATTTGCTCTTAATAATTTTGGCAATCCAGAACCATAAAAAATATTATCTCCTAAAATTAAAGCTACTTTATCTTTTCCAACAAATTTTTCCCCAATAATAAAAGCTTCTGCTAATCCATTTGGCTGTTCTTGCACAGCATATTGAAAATCACATCCTAATTGTTTTCCATCACCTAATAAACGTTCAAATAATGGTAAATCTTGCGGTGTTGATATTATTAATATTTCGTTTATTCCAGCTAATATTAATACCGAAATCGGATAATAAATCATTGGTTTGTCATATACTGGCATTAATTGTTTACTAACAGCTAATGTAAGTGGGTGCAACCTTGTACCTGACCCTCCTGCTAAAACTATTCCTTTCATATTATCGATACTTCTTTAAATACCATTCAATTGTTTTTTTTATTCCTGTTTCAAAATTTTCTTCAGCTTTCCATTCTAACTTATTTTCAATTTTTGATGCATTAATTGCATATCTAAAATCGTGTCCTGATCTATCAGTTACAAAACTAATTTGTTCTTTATAAGATGTTTCTTTTGGTATAATTTTATCTAAAACACCACAAATTATATCAACAATATATAAGTTATCACGTTCATTTTTACCCCCAATATTATAGGTTTCACCAGTTTTGCCTATTTTATAAACCAACTCAATTCCTTTACAATGATCTAAGACATACAACCAATCTCTAATGTTTTTTCCATCGCCATAAATAGGAATTTGTTCTCCAGACAAAGCTTTTCTAATAATTGTTGGAATTAGTTTTTCATCATGCTGTTTAGGTCCATAATTATTAGAACAATTAGTTGTAACAACGTTCATCCCATAAGTATGATAATAACTTCTAACCATAAAATCTGAAGATGCTTTTGATGCACTATAAGGGCTATTTGGAGCATACGAAGTTTCTTCTGTAAATAAACCTGTTTCTCCTAAAGTTCCATACACTTCATCTGTTGAAATATGATGAAATCTCGATGTTTCAAATCCTTTTTTATAATTATTTGGGGATTCCATCCAATATTTTTTTGCAACATCTAACAAGTTAAACGTTCCAAAAACATTTGTTCTAACAAATGCATCTGGATTTTTAATTGAATTATCAACATGAGATTCTGCTGCAAAATGAATTACTCCATTAAAGTTGTATTGCTTAAATAATTTTTCAATTAAATCCCGATCACAAATATCACCTTCTACAAAAGTATACCTTGAGTTCTTTTTAATTTCAGATAAATTTGAGAGGTCTCCTGCATAGGTTAGTGCATCTAAATTCACAACCTTATACTCTTTATTTTTTTCTAAAAAATGAGGAATAAAGTTAGAACCTATAAAACCTGCTCCACCAGTTATTAGAATTGTTTCCATTTTATTTATCATAACTGGCTAAATACCTATTTAATATCCTTAAAAGTAAAACCAAAATCATAAACCCTACTCCTAATATAGCTAATAAGAAAGCATAATTTTTTGTTACTCCTTTTATTTCAGAACCTATTGGTTGAAAGCTAGAAATTACATTTATAACTTCATACATATTAGACTTGCTAGAGATCACATCGATCAATTCAGAATTTAACTTT
>Ga0209712_10003062_pt1 | contig 13634 bp, 7 predicted proteins | sample ArcOceMetagenome_FD_187443 | JGI IMG/M metagenome (GOLD analysis project Ga0209712, IMG submission 187443) | Marine eukaryotic phytoplankton communities from Arctic Ocean - Arctic Ocean - Greenland ARC118M Metagenome (SPAdes) (version 2) | ecosystem: Environmental > Aquatic > Marine > Oceanic...
GTTAGACGTTATGGAATTACATTACACCACAATTACTCCTTAACGGAACGGGTCTAAGCGTAAAAAATTAGGAGATCCCGTCAGGACATAAATCGCCGTTCCAGTCATCGTCGTCGATTCGGAGCTGCGCTCTGAACTGTTCTCCTTGTATAGCTGCGGCGCCAGGAATGTGCAAGTTCAGTTGCACATATTCCAAGTGACGTTCACGGCATCCGTCATCCATTATACGCACTGTGAAAGTTGCGATATTTTGTCCTGGGGCAAAGTGCAAGATGCCAGATGATTGTTCATAGTCTCCACAACCAATACGGTTTTCCAAACTTTGCCCCATGCAATGATTAATTTTCATTTTATCAACACCAGTCGCAGTCAAATCGCTTGTAGAGTACCCAATATGCAAGGCCTTGTCACACTGATCGCGAACTACTTCGATTTTTGTTTCTGAATCATTGCCTTCAGCAGCGACATACTCGATAGAAGAGAATCTCACGCTTTGCCATATCATGTTGAACAGATAAACGCCTTTTCCAGAGTCAGTACCAATGACGATTAACGAATCGGCGCTAGAATGTACGCTTGCAAAAAGATCATTGCCATTCACATCAGGAGGGGTTATTCTTCCTTGCTCTGATATTGTCCAAGTTGTTGTGGATTCATTTTTTTTTTCTTTTCGAAAAGTGTACAATGCGCCTGCCGTCTCTCTATATAGAGCTGGTAGGATAACTGGAAGAAGTTTTGTAGTATTGTCTGCTAAGTGATCTAGATGCCGAAGGTTCCCAGGAGTGGCAGTAAGTATAATCCCACTTTTCATGAGGTTTTTTTCGCGAGGGTCAACAGGAAAATTAACTTGCAACTCTATATCCTCTTTATAAAACCTGTACAGTGGACTCTTGGGACTACCAATTGCTGCTGTCTCCTCTTTACTGTCAATAGACACGCTCATACCAAAAAGATTATTTGCCCCCTTGTCACTTGGTACCAATCTTTCTTCTTGTATCCATTCGCATTCATTTAGCTGTGTGTTAAGCCAATCTTTGCATTGTCTTTTGAACACATATGCAGCTCCAGACTTTGCAGTTTCTTCAACTCCTGAATAATGCTGCTTTTCTCTAAAAGATCTTTTTGTGGGAATTGCTCCTCCAGTAACATGTGCTGAATTCCAACTAAACTGAATTCTGTCCACATTGATGTGTCCCCAGTGGCTTGAACTCTTGTCGACAATTCGAATTTGTGCGGCTCTTCCTTTATATACAGATATATCCCAATGGACGAGATCCATGCTTTCCTTGCATTGTCCAGTAGCCCGCATAGTTGCGAAACCGTCAACAAGTAATTCAACGTACTCGCTAAGGTAGTTGCATCCTCCCCCGATAAGAAGAGACATAGAATCCCCTTGGATAATAAAAGGATCACTAGTCAGTGTACCTGTGGGTGTGTCGCCCTGTATATTCCCTTCGAAATAATTATCATCTGGGTGGACATAGTCTGTGGTATTACCTGGACGCTTCTCGTACGTGCCAATGTAATACCTGCCTTGAACGTGCGAAGTCTGTGGCTCACCAGACGTAAAGCTTTCGTCTCTACCAAAGCCTTTATAGACCATGCGTCTCCTGCAATTGTCGCCATAAGTGGGTTGGAAGTCAAATGCATTTCCAGTCGCAAACCAGCCAATTCGATTTCCAGTTTCGAAGTCCCAGGTGGTTCTGGATTTTGCTGAACTGAAGGGCGCCCCAACAATCACCTGATCGTCGTCCATATCGATAGCACATCCGAAACAATCTCCACTAGTGACATCGTCGCCCTGAATAATATTTCTTTGTGTGAAGCTACTCAGAGATGAAATGTGATCGATTCTTATGTCCACGTCAACAATTGTATCGTTTTCCCCGCTGAATAGTGTACATTCATTGCAGTTGTTCCCGTACCATAAAGGTATCATTTCAGGGGCTTCGTTCTCATAGATGTCCAGGAGAGAAAAGGTCCAAGAATGAGTGAGGGATCTGGAGGTCTCGTTAAACGATTGCTCAGACCAAACAGAAATCTGCCCCCTCATTAGCAGTGACTCCAATTTTGTTCTAATACCGTCTTGTGTCTCGTTCCATGAAATTATGGGTGATGTCACATGTATACGAGGAATGGTAATTTTGAAGGAACCATTAGATGGAATGTCACCCAATGCACAGGTGATCTTGAGAATGTGTGGACTGGAATGGAAAACATAGACTTTGCCCTTCCCTAGACCAAGATTATAAAGTCCGTCAGTATCGTAGGTTTCTCGAGCAGACGTATCCCCACGGTTACCATAATCAGAATGCGGTGCAGAAACTAAAAGTTGACGTTCACTTGATACTATACTCGTACCAAACCCCTGTTTATGAAGATGTTTGATGGAGAGTCCGTGGTCGAAAACATCATAGTCGAAGTCGCTACTTCGCAATTTACTCCATGGATCCCACGTGAAATCAAATGTCTGAGCATTATAGACTCTTCTATAGACAAAGACCGCTTCAAGTGTTGAAGATCCTACAAAGATCAAGTCACCTTTAATTTGAGCTGACCCTCTTGTTCCAAAGTCATGTTCAGAAGACACAAATGATTCATCAAATGGCTTGAGTTCTGACTGGTGCAGGATAATGTTACTTGCTGTGTCGTAACTAAATACGTGAACAGTTGCTTGTCCAGGTTGTCCAACCAATATGTTGATATCGTTACTATCAAGTGTTCTGGTGATACCAACACTTTGTCCAAAGTATGATCCTTCAAGAAGTGAATGTGGAGGAAGGATGCGGACTAACTCCGTCCACTTGCCATTTTTAAAGGAGTACAGATGGGCTATACCCCGGTGATTGTTATCTGCATCATTGCCAATGACCACGAGATTTTCGTCGGATAAAAAAGCAATTGCCGAGCCAAATCGCGACAGCTTGGAGTAATAAGTTTCGTTCCCTATCACACCATCTCCGTCATCTACTATCGTAATATCTGTCTTCAGATGTCCAAGTGGGCTGGCAAACATGCCAGGAAGTACAACTTGAATTGTTAGCCTTTCATCTGGAGCCTCAAATATACCATCGTTTGTTGTCTTCAGTGTCACTGTCTCCATGTCAGATACAACCATTATCTGATCATCAAGAGCCTTATAATCGTTCATTCCGCGATAGTCAAACATACCCTTGACCCATTCACTTCGATTGTCTGCGCCTCCGTAGAATTGATCATTCGTAAGCGCTGAATTTCCTGTGAGGATTTCAATCGAGGTGAATTGTTCATCTTTTCGAAGACCCCATAGGACGCGGGTGTAATACTGTAGACTGTTCTCTGCGTTGATATCCAATGATTTAATTCCTAGGATACGATTCCGATCAGGGCTATGTTGAGATATGTGAATATCAAGTGTTTTACCTTCTGTGACATTGTACGAAGTCTCGTCAAAATAAAAGTTAGAGAACGATAAATCATAAACAATCGCAGCCCCACTATTGACGTTGAGAAGATGCCTGTTAGGAGCTCCAACAAGCGCAATATCTCCATCCAGTGCGACAGCGCTTCCAAAGCGATCTTGTGCTTGTGGGACAGCAGGGAATAGGAGCGCTTGCTCTGTCCACGAACCATCCCTACTTGTAAATAAGTGAGCTTTACCTCGAATATTTTTGTGAATCTCACCGAAATGCTCTGCTATGCATAAAGGCATCGAACCACCAAGTAATGTTGAGTCGCAGATCAACTTCGGGACAGTAATCTCATCGCTCAAGTACTGTCCAAAAGATGTAAATGTGATTGACCACTGGAAGCCTCCATTTTTGTCTGATAACTTCGTCCTAGCCACATTTACAGAACCTGTGCGCAGTTCGTTTTCAAGAACCTGTTTCAGTTGCTTCGCGGAAATTGAGTGAGGAATGGGATTTGTAATGAGCGCGTTGTCTCGCCAACCAAGAGTAATGTTTCCGCTAATATGCTCCTTGCAATCTGATAGTCCACACTTTATAGTGATAAGTTGAACAGGTGCTTGAGGTCCTAAGTTGCCTTTATATTCTTCCAATTGTCCAACTAGCACCCTATCCCCTGATATAGCAGCGCTCCATCCAAACCTGTCGTGTTTCTTGGTATTAGATGCAATAAGCTTTTGCTTTACCTGAAACTGATGTAATTCACTATTTCTTTCGTAGATAAAACATGCACCATTATCTCCAGTGCTCTCATGGGCTTCGTTTGGTGCACAAATAATTGCCTCGTTGACTGATAAGGACAATGTATGTCCAAAGAGAGCTCCGACATTGTGTGTTGGCTGCACAATTTTTTGGCTTAGTAATGTCTGCTGGGATATTGGATGGCGTCTGAACACCGTAACTGATCCTGTGCTCGTTGAGTTACCGGGTGATCCCACCAGTAGTGTATCCTCCGAGTTCACCGCGACCGAATATCCGAAATGATCTCCTGGTGTTTCACCCCATCCGGTCTCTTGACATTCCCATTTATTCTCATCATCTACGGAAAAATTAAAAACCTTGCCAGTATTGTTCTCAAACCCAGGAGCGCCAACAAATACTGTACGATTTTGCACAGCGACACTCCAACCGAATTCCTCAGATCCTTGTGGTTCTTCAGAGCAATCTAACATCGTCAACTTTTTAGTTTCGTGCCACAAATATGGGCAAAAGTTGCATAGTTTTCGACGTTCAAAGACGTATACTGCGCCTGACTGTATACCTAAGGATGACCCAGAAAGAGTCCTTGTTCCTTTTCTGAATTCTGCCACTTCAATGTTTCCACCTATGAGATTATTTTGATCTATTTCAATCATTTCAATGTCACCAGCTACACCAGCTGAAGTACTTGTACCGCCCCCATCAGGGGTCCAAAATGTGATTGTAAAACTGTTACCAACCATTGAACAAAACCCTTGATCAGTGTCAGTCCACTCTTCTGCATTCAAAGTCAGTCTAGGAATGGAGTGTAGCTTTTGAGTACCCCCGTAGATTCCTTGCATAGCATCTTTAATTTCATCGAGGGTTGAGTCAAGAGGAATAGCATTAGAATCGAACCCACGAAATCTAATTGTAAAGGTGCCACTAGATGGGACATCAATGCATGTCACCATTTGTTGTTCGGGTAAGCCATCAACTTCCTTATTCGAAGCTCCAACAACAACAAAGTCGTCACCTAAAGTGATACTTTGTCCAAAACGGTCATTTGCACTCCGGTCGGAGGCACTTATGTAACCTTCAATTTCCCAGCCGGCAGGAGAATTCCAATATATCGAAACTTGACCAGCTCCCATACCATCATCTCCCATTTCTTTTGTCATCCATTGTGCCTGTATATCATTGATCCCAAATCCTGTTTCAATCTCCACAATGGCTTTTGCCTTCCAACCAATCAAGTGGCTCTTTACTTCCAAAGGAGAAAGATTCCCATGCGTACTTTGACCCCCTGGATCTTGAATCCAGCCATAGTCAGTCAATGCATTCACTGAGAGAAATATGACTGTCCAAGCGTAACCAGAAACAAATGGCAGACTTCTCTTCCCGATTACCGTGACCTCATTAATCGAATCCAACGACTCAAGAGCTTGCTTAAGAACCTCTTCCGAAGAATCATAAGAGATAAAATTACTAAATTTGCAGCCCCTGAATGAAAAGGACATTGAACCAGACAATGGACTTTCCCCTTCAGCCCCCACATGTGTCCAGGCGGTCGCATCTGCACCACTCAGGAAAAAATCATCAACAACAAGATTTGGAATATTTATGTCTTCTCCATAATCCCCCTCGTGCGATAAAAAGGTGATTGTCCACCTTCTTCCAAGCTCAGGTATATCTCTAGAATCTAAATTAGCTGCCTGAACGCTGTACACATTTATCGCAAGATCTTCCTCAATAATGGATTTCATGTCCGTGGCTGTGGCATCAAAGGGAATGTCTCTAGATCTAACATCCTTCAGTTGATTATGCAGTTTGAAGGAGCCGCTCAGCATATTTGTGATGGAAAGAACTTCAGCAATAGAAACATTTGATCCCTGCCCTTTCAAGTCTTTGCCGTCTGTGACGAGAACGTTGGTGCCTCTGGAAGCATCATGGTAGGTTACTCTCCATATCCATCCATTCGTGCACTTACATTCAACATTAGGGGCCCTTGATATCGTAATATCTCCGAGAATTGGATAGTTTTCCATGAGCTTTTGCTTCATAAAAGATTCATCCACATCAGCAGGCAAGATGATTGGCGCAGAATAGCCGTATCCACTGCGGGAATCTTTGTACCAAAGAGTGAGACGACCGCCAACAGATTCTCCTTCACTTGCAAATGTTTGAAATTGTTGAATTGTACGAATCGCTTTGTCAACATCGACGCTTGTGGTGATCAACTGTACTTCACGTCGGATCTCTGTCGCTTCGCTTAAAACCTTGACAACTTGAACTTCTGCTGTTGGAACCTTCTTGTGGGGAGCACCAACCGCTAACAGGTCGCCTTTCAACGCAACCGAGGCACCGAAACTATCATGATAATCCCTGTCTTCTTCATTGCCATTTATCTCAAACTCACAGCTTTCCCCAACAGCGATAGTCATTTCGGCCTCAAAGTTTCCATTTTCCGTTGATGCACCGAGGCGAAGTTTATAGTTGTTTCCTCTCTTACCAATCTTTAATCCACGATACTCTACTTCACCTTCAGATAGGGCAACTTCACGTTCCATACCATCTAGATATCCAAAAGATGGATTGATATGGAGGTCTGCGTGTAAGGATGGATTCGTTGAAGGCACCATGATTGATCCTCCATTCAGATCAATACTAGCGATGGATGTACGATTGACACCCTCGCTAGTCCAATAATCCAAGTGCGCAGTTGCATCACCTAATTTGACAATATACTGAAATTCTAGAGTTTTACCGTTGAGCTGATAGTGAAAGATCGCATTGCGGTCGACTATTCCTGTCTCGAGATATATCGAGGGGGATCCTGTTACGACCACATCTCTGGAGAAACCAACCATGATTGAGACTACATCATTCGTGGAAAATGTTCTGGGGCTCAGAGGACTCCATAGTTTTGAAATATAAGGTACTCTGCAGTCGAGATACAACAAAGAATAATACGAGAGAGATCCAGCTGTACCTGGGTCTGGGAGAATCAAGTTCGCATCAATAATGGAGTTTTCGCTGGCTCTCTTGATCGACCCCGCTTCATTTTGACATTTCGCTTCAGAGTCAACATGCAGCGAATACCTATTGACGTAATCAACCTGAGTTGAACAATGGGTTTCTTCGACTCTGTACTCAAAAGTGATGTGTTTTGATATGGAACCGCTGTGATAGAAAGCGCAGCCAGTCAGTCCACCACCAACGTCTAACAAAATAATCGGCACACCTTGAACTTCAACAGCTTGATCAAACTCTACAGATATGACGATTCGATCTCCAGGAGAATAACTCCCTGTTTCATTGCCATACACAAGTCTTTGCACAGATGGGATATATGTTGCTTCAATAACTATGAAATTGTTGGCGCTGTTTCGTAAAGGGTAATTTGTTGGATTTTGAAGACTCAAGCCCGTTTCAACGCTGGGGGAGGTAGACCTCCTCTTTATTGAGCTCTTCTTGTCGAGCAATATCTCCTCATAGTAGTATGTAAGTGGCATAGCCTTGGTGGTATCACCCACTTCAACAGTATATCTGAATGCAACGTCAAACTCAGTTGATGCATCAGGATCATACACTGCGAAGACATTATCCCCATTGTTATCAAATAAGACAAGTCTGATCCTTGGAAATCCACCAACTGATACTGCAAGATCAAATGATACAACGAGAAGAATCGAGTCGCCTGCCGTGTATTTGCACCCAGCACTCATGGTACAGCGTTCAGGCTCAAACACATCAGCACGAACTCCAATTATTTCGGGTTGAATGGAGCTTATTCGAAGAGAAGGTGCGAGCGCATCGATTCTTGCTGCTCCGTTGTCACCCATAAACGACAAATTCACTGCATTTTTCATTTCATTTACTATCAAGCACTTTTTGTAGTAACTACTTTGACAATTGATTGGGGATGATTCGTCAATACTATCTAAGGCCCAATTTAACTCATCTGTTATATCTTCCAGCGTAGAATGGATGACAAACGTGAACCGCCTTGTTCCAGAGCCACTTTCATAAAATGCCATAGAATTTGTGTTGAGACTTATTTGTGGTATACCTGTACAATAAGCTCTGTCCGAAAAATCTACAAGTATTCGAATCACCTCTCCAGCAGCAACAGTTCCTCCTTCGTGCCAAATCTGTATAGCTGTGACAGTGGTTTGCGAAAAACCAGTTGTATCAATAGCAATCGAACGACCCAAAGTAAGATCCGAAAGAGCGTCAGCTAAGAAAGAGAGGAAAATTAGAACAATGCTAAATGTCAAAACTGATAGAGAACAGCAACTTTTGCCTCACCTGATCCATGTGGAGGCAGCGTTAAAGCTGCATTCAATAAGGGGCTAGCACTGAACTGTAGTATATAACCTTCCCTGCTGCATCCCTCAAGACATCCATGTTCCACGCAAAGCATGTTTACTCTCAAGTTTGATGAGGAATGATCACCTGCTTCGATCAAATATTTGAATCGAAGTATCGTCGTTTGATTGCCTGTATCATACAACGCTTCTTTGTTACCACTACCAGCATTTAAAATTAGAACTGGAATACCTTTGACAAGAACAACAGGAGAAGAAAAATGCACTTCAATCTTCATTTTATCACCCAATCCAACTGTGTCCTGTTGATCGTCTGCGTACTGAATTGCCATTATTTTGGGGCTTCTTCCATCGACCACCAAGCTTGGTAATGTGCTCAAGACCGACGATGGTAAAGTCAAATTAGCAGGAGTGATAGGGAAAGTAGAACTGCGAAACATATGATTTGCGGAAATACTTGCGTCTCTTAGATTCAGGTCGTTGCTCCAGTGGTATTCCGAGACTGAGTATCTGAAGACCGCACGATTTGAACTTGGTTGGGAATCAAAAGTTGCATAAGCCCCATTATTTCTCACTGAAGGAAGTTGAAGCACTGGAGTTCCGACGACCTGTAGTAGGATGAGAGTGAAACAAATATATTAGAACATATTTCCATGATCGAGGATGCATAAAGGAAAATTCTTATAAAACTCTCTTCACTTACAGTAACTGCAATGTTAAATTCAAAAGTGAAGGAAATGACATCTCCAGCATGGAGAGTATTTCCAAAGCTATTGGAACTGTCCATTGTAATACCGGTAATCTGTGACTGCCTCGTATCAATGGTAATATTATTCGGGATGCTATGATTCCACCCTACTTCTGCATCAATAGTGGTAGATGCCCCATTGTTAACTGCATTTGTGATGCCCTTGCTCTCTTGGCTTGGATTGATATTAAACGGAAGAGGCAACAAGAGAGGGAATGCTTCATCTCCAGGTAACGAAAGAAATCGAAACACAAGATATTTACTTCCTGCACCACCAACATACCGAGCATTCCTGAGAGTGCACATACTTGTTTCTCCATCATCGTGTTCCCAGTCATCTAGCGGATTGTTTTGCACAATAAACGTCAAACGAAGGTTGATAGCTTTGTGTTGACGTATCACTGCAGCCTCTTCCGTCTTCAAATTTCCCTTCAATTCGTCTTCTATACCCTCAAACCGGATAGCCCACCGGAATCCTCCAGCCTCTCCAGATAATACTGATAAGGATCTAGAAACGCATACATCGCCCACAACATTATCTAGCTTTTCAAGTGCCCTTTTGACAAAGCTGGAAGACGCATCCCAAGGAATACTATCAGACCTTTCTTTTTTGTACCAAATGTAAAAGTAAGAGGTGGATAGGGAAGTTCCAAGACTGACAGTGTCGACAATCACAATTGAACTCCTTATTCGTAATGGCAGTAGCGGACTTCCATTTACTGCAACCTAATCGTCAAGACAAAAGTAAGGATGAGATTTCTCTTTTTAAAAGTCAAGTCTCGACAAATCTCTCATAACCTCACCTCATGTGTGAAGTCTACGACAAAATCAATTTCTTGTCCAGCACCGTATGTTCCATTCTCAGTCATGGAGCTGACCTTCATGATTGCTGCAGGTTGATTATGTACTGAAATATCTTTTGACTTAACAAGAGTATTGGTCTGATCGTGAAGTGGAATAGACATTGATACATTACGCTCCCAAGCATCTGTAATGATATAGTCATTTGATTCCAACGCGTCGCCATGAAGAACATCGACCGCGGATTGCGCAAAACCCACATGCACTTCGTAGACGAAAGTTAAATACTCATTTGGCTCATCGGTTTCAATTGGTTCTATAAGGTACGCTCTTCCATGCTTCCCTTCCTCATCAATTACATTCAGCGTCAATGACGGCCGAACCAGCAAGCCTTGATCAATATCTTGGGGCGAGAGGGGCGACACATAGACTTCTTGGTTGAATATGACATGGATTGAAATGTTGAAACCGTTTGAGTACTCAGAAAGGCCATCTGCTACAATGGCAGGACTGTAGACGATTCTTTCCACTTTTGGAATGTCATCATTTCTAGTGTCAATAATGATATCAGAACTTTGCGATAGAGATTTCACAACGATAGTTTCAACATCTACATTGGACACATGAGAGAGAACGTTTCCTCCAGCATCAACAAGTGCTACTTTTGGCTGTACCTTGAATGGCTGATTTCCTGCCCAAGTAGAGACTGGCTCACGAAGAACCTTTAGCGCCTCTGGTTTCCCGACTTTTACATTGAAAAAATCTCCTGTCATAATAAAGGTTGACGACAGGAATGGATGCAATTCTGGTCAGTGCTCAATTCAAGATAGAGAAATGGCATCACATTTATCATGAGTACCTCGTACTCACCAAGTGCTGTTATATTGGAGTGTTCCAAGTCGCGAATCTCATTGCCAGACCATAACGAATAATGAAAACGATAACCTTCACCAAATTTTGCGAGGAAGAGCTCCTTAAATCTAGCAATTCCTTTTTCAACTTTGATTACTGTCATATCCATTGGCTGCAATACAGTATTGGTAGGGTTGCTGAAAAGGAATACAGTAACCCTGGAGCTTGAGTCTGTGTCAACAATGTTATTCCCTTCGTCTACAACATGCAGCAACGGTTGATGGATAAACACTTTTCCACCATACGCAGGACTCATTATTGGCTCCTCGATTACTACCAATGAGTGAGGAGGTCCAATTTCTACCTTAATGTCATTTGAAAGACAAGTATTGCCTCCTGGTAAATCTAGATCAGTTGAGAAAAGTAATCTCTGTTGGTACCCCGCAGTTTTGACAGATATACCGCGGAACTCAGCTACGCCATTTTGCCATTCCTTAGTATCTGGGCTAATTACTTGATATAATTCTTCAAACTCTACTTCTTGTTCAATGTCAAAGGCAATTGTTTCCGACATGAGATTTTCCGTTAGTGATACTGTAACCTACAGGCAGAAATTATTATAACATTGTGAGTATTAGCGTCGATAGAGAATATCATACTTCCAATTCTCATGGTTCCCCTCTGTATCACTTACTCTTCCTTCGCTAATGCTCGTGAGCGTGTTCTGCCCTTTATCCTGCACAGCGACGATCGGATTCGTTTCCCAAGTAACGCCACCTGGAACACTTGTTGGCGCTTTGACGACACCAATTTTGAATGGCTGTCCAACTTCAATCGAAATATCTGACTGGACCACATCGCCAAGAAGAATGTCAAATTCATCGAAAAACGTGTATTGAATAGAGTAACCCAATCCAGCTCGGTTTATGCACAATCCTGAGAAATGAACTTCACCATCATTCAAATCCACCGAGACACCTGTCTCAAGACCGCTTGTGTCACATCCATCTGGAGAAGCAATTCCTAGTAACTCTTGATGATTCTTTGATGTTGATGCCAAAGAAACGACTACCCTACCAACAATGCCATTATACTTTTTGATGCCACTCTTATTGAAAATCGAAATGACAGGCTGACTGCCAAACTCTTCACCTCCGATCCCATTCGAGGCTTCTTGATCAATGCGTAAAGACACATCCCACGCGCATGCGGTTGTAAGAAATATCACAACGAATAGAGCAATCGATTTCATGAGGTGAGCTGCGCTTGAATCCAATGTTTGATTACTAGCGCCGAGGACGCCTGTGGAAAAGGTGTGTTTCAATTTTGAAATTACATTATTTCCGCGAAAAAACAATTTTGGAATTTATTCATTAAACTAAACTTGAAAACAGCGAACATTATTTACAGTATCAACAGTATTCGATAAATTCTATAGTATTTTCTTGCATCGATCGTTATAAGTAACAAATTGTATCTACCTGTCGGTACACGTATCAATATTCAATTATTCAAGAGGCAATTTTGCAATAATTAAAATGAACTTTGAAAACCGTTAATAAGAAGTTCAAATTCGATTTTTATGAAAACAAAGTATCTTCGAAAATCCACGAACGAACTCTCATCATCACACAACAACATCAAACAAGGAGTAACGGTATTATTGCCAAGGTTAATTCTCAATTCCACAAACTAACAGTATCTAATCCACCAAATTTACCTAAGATACAAAGTGCTGCAGGAACAAATACCCTTAAGCCAAAATGGATTACGTGTATGCTGATGACACAAAACATGAAAAAAGGAACAACGATGCAAATCGGTTTAACTTTGACCAACCAGAAGTGGTGAAGTCAAAATTTGTGTGTGGTGGAAAGAAGAACTCAAACTCAGCTGATGCTTCAAGTATTGAAGCAAAGCGCAATGTGCAAGTGCTCGAGCGTTGGTCGCCTACGAAAAGGAATAATGTTGAAGTGGTAGATATTCATCCATCCGTTCCCCTAGATATTGCATTATTACATATTGAAACAGACGCATTGCTTGAATCATTGCGCCAAAGTGCAATCACACCAAAGACGATTGATCAATATGATGAATTGTCGCCTACAGCCACTAATTCCACATCCGGATCATCCTTTACAGGAACGACATCTTCAACACCACGAGACGAATCCATCGTTAGTATTCGGAACTCAAGCCAACTAGAAGAGGATGCCATTAGTGTGGTGTCAGCTGAATCAGATGACGGCATGAGCGGTGAAATTCAAAACTTGAACAAGCTTACAACTGATATGCAGCAGTCATTTGCTGACTTCATAAATACTAAAGGTGAGCTAGAGTATGAAGAATTTTTCCAACACAGCGAACATGATGAATTCCTCCTTTTTGTGAGAGACTTGTTGATGGTATGCGAAGATGTATCCCATGCTATTATACACAGCCAATCAGTCAAGAAGCTGTTGCATTCAAAAGGTGGGATATACCTTCTCCAAAGCTTAAGGACAAGGGCTAGATACACCATAGCGTTCCTGTATATATTGCTGTCTTTTGCAAGCATCTGTATAAAGACAGGAATCAACCGTCTTGTATCTAGCTAGTTACGTGTCGGTACATTATTGTAAATGAAAGAGAAGACCTGTTCTGTTGGCAAACAAATATATTCATTAAATCAAATTTTATTAAAATTCAATCCTAGAGATTCAATTGCATTACACGTACTGTATTTAGATGTTACACACATGTTTCTATAAGGTATCTTTGAAAGTGAAGCAAATCTTC